>Ga0214544_1002405_pt1 | contig 39306 bp, 13 predicted proteins | sample CNSS3metaG_FD_160074 | JGI IMG/M metagenome (GOLD analysis project Ga0214544, IMG submission 160074) | Root nodule microbial communities from cowpea collected in UCLA plant growth center, Los Angeles, California, USA - CNSS3 | ecosystem: Host-associated > Plants > Roots > Nodule | place: USA...
TTTGTCATGCGTAGTGAAATTTCTGACATTATATTTTCAACCTCCTCCATTACAACCATAACTCTTATGTCATGCTCCTTAAATAGCATGTCTGGAACCATGTGGTGAAGCATTTCATTTCACTTAACCCAGACATCATTTGATTCATTTTCCAAACTAACCCAAACAACTCAGTTTCAACAAATCAAAATTGCATCAGAAGCCAGAACAGGCCAGTTAGCAACGTTGCACTTTTATCTGTCTTTTTCTCCTTTTCTTCTCCGATGACCGTGATTTTAGATTATAGTAAGTTGGAAAGCATAATTCTTTACAACTAAGTTTCAACAAACACAAGATCAATCTAAAGCCAAAAGAAACATCATAAAACACGTTTCGTATGCAAATACATCTACTTTTTGCGGTGCTAAATATTTAAAAGGGAAACACTTAAAAGGTGTGCAACAGAAAAAAAAAAATGTCAATTTCAAAAGAACAAGAACAAATGCCTTAAGGAAAGCACATTGCAGAACATTTCTATGTTTATATTGGTCTGAGATCAAGTGTCAGTTGTTAACTTTGTTTTGCTTTTGGCCAAGATCTATCTTAGCATGGAAGAGCCAAAGCAATAACTAAATTTATACATTTCAAATTTTAAAAATAGTTTTTAACAAAATATGCGTTTGAACCTTATAGCAGTCACTTCAAAACAAGCGTATTCAAAATTTTAACTATACCTCATAATGTGGATATTTTTCATCATTTAACACCTCCTTTTTCTTTTAATAATAAAATAAATATAAATAAAATGTTAAAATAATATGCATATATCTCTTGAATAGTTGTGAAAAATATAGAAATCGAGAAAGTTAAATAAATAAAACAAGCGTCGTTTAAGGAATATGAAGTAGTAAACAAAGTGGGGGAATGGAAACCCCCCAAAACCAAGATTCAGAATAACAAAAGGGAGGGACTAAGTAGAATAAGGTAGTGAGAGGGGAAGACAAAGGTCATACAAAGCTGGTTTCTATAATCCCTCAATGAATAAACCAACAAACAAACAACACTTGTCGTAATATGATGCCAAAAACAGGCCAAATATGAAAACAATGAGGTCTTTCTTCAGTTCTATATTCAAGCTTGTGACACACCCGAGTCAACAGAGTAGTACTGTTGCGAAAATCCATGATCAGGATCTTTAAAATCATGATTCTTCCCTTCCTCTTTCTCTAAACTAGAATGGCAAATTTCTTCAATCTTGGTTGCCACCACGTCCATTGAAGGTCTCTTATCAGGATATTGTGCAGTGCATTCAAGGGCAAGCTGCAAGAGCTTCACCATTTCGTCCTCAACACTCTGGTACCGCAGAAGCTCCATGTCAAACACATCAGTGTTCCACTCACCTTCAACCACAGATTGAACCCATCTTGGGAGGTCCACCCCTTCGTCATTCAGTGAAGAATGAGCCGGAGCCTTCCCTGTAAGCAGCTCCAGAAGCATGATGCCGAAGCTATACACATCAGCTTTTTGGGATACTTTGCGCGCATCAGTGATCTCTGGTGCTCTGTAACCAGAAACACGGTTTGGCGTTGAGGTTGGAAGAGCAAGGTAAGCAAGCCCAAAATCAGAGACACGAGCTTCAAAAGATTTCGTCAGAAGAATATTCGATGCCTTGATGTTCCCATGAGAGGATGTTGGACCATGAGAATGAATGTGTGCAATCCCACGAGCAGCACCAAGAGCAATGCTAGACCTTGTTTCCCAATTCAGTGGAGTCCTCCCCACTCCACCGTTTGCTGCAACACCAAAAACAAAAACAAAAATGTTTCATTCACCTAAGAGTTACCAAATGCAGCCTACATTTCGTTTTATCAAATGTAGCAGCCTCATACTACATTCATACTTCAGAAGAATTATGAGTGTTGGTTAGAAATCATAATCCTGAAAGCAAACATTTACTGACGACAAATTTTCTTTTGGAACATTGAGGATTATCTTAAGACATCATCAGACTTCACTGTTGATGCAACATTCTATCTCCCTTTGGCATAGTGTAGGTGAAGTATGCAATGACATCCATTATCCAAACTAGAATATCAAATCAAATTTATTTCTAAACAAAACCCTCAATTCACAAAATCCGACGGACAGAAGATGTGATGAAATAAAGCCACACTCTAGACAAGACATTTAGCAGAGCTAAAAAACAAGCCATGAAGTACATTACAAAACTGAATGATAAGGAACAACAGGGAAAGCATTGAGAAACATAAAAACAACACGTAGCCACCTAAAGAGATAGCATTGAGTAGACACATGAACAGCCACAATCATTCACCTGATTTAACAAAAGAAATGGCACCAAGACAGAAAACAGAGAGACACTATTGTCCAAAAATAACAACCAAGTATGAAAGATGGGGTAATACCATGCAATAGTGCAGATAAGCTTCCCATGGGCATGTAATCATAGACAACAAGCTTCTCATCCCTGCTAAAGTAATAACCCCTTAGTGGGACCAAGTTGTGATGAACCATCTTCCCCACTTGCTCAATCTTCTCCCTGAATTCCCTCTCTGCGGCTGTGACATCCTTCAACCTCTTCACCGCCACACTCACCCCCATTTCCAACGTCGCCTTGTAGGTCGTTCCAAACGTTCCTTTCCCCAACACTTCCGCAGAAGCCCTCAACAACTCATCCAAACTAAACACTCTATTCACATTCCCAAAAAACACCAAACTCTTATCTCCACCACCACTGCTTTGAACCTCGCTCTTCTCCACCGAACCTGCCACCGCCGAACCTGAATTCCCACTCTCCACACTCTTTTCACGAGACACTTCACCTTCCACATCACGCTTCCCTGTTGACACACTTTCATCGTTTTTCCCACTCCTTTTTCTACACAAAAAGAACAAAAGCAGCAGAATCAACAGCAAACCAACCACGGAACCTATCACAATACCCGCAATGGCACCACCGGATAATTTACTCTTTCCCTCCTCGCTTCCGGGGCAACTTTGCAGGGGCTTCCCGCAGAGTGAGTTACCGAGAAAAGCGGTTTGGTCCCGACTCGAAAACCGGTTCGGAATGGGACCGGTAAGGGAATTATACGAGACATTGAACTGATCCAGAGGCGGAACACTAAGGTCAGGGATTGAACCAGTGAAATTGTTGCGTTCGAGATAGAGAGTGGACAAACGAGTGAGACCATTGAACTTGGGCGAAATTTCGCCGCTGAAATTGTTGTTACCTAAATTCAACCTCACGAGGTTCTGCAACGCGAACACCGCATCGGGAAGTTCGCCGGAGAAGAAGTTTCCCTGGAGATAGAGGTTCCGCAGCGCTTTGAGGTTGACGAAATCCGCGGGGATTGGTCCGGTTAGAGCGTTAAACCGGAGGGAGAGCGTCTGCAGTTCGGTGAGGTTTCCCAAACCGGAGGGGAGCGAACCGGAGAGACCCATCGCTGGGAGGCGGAGCATGGTTACTCTATCGTTAGTGCAGGTGACGCCGGTCCACCTGCAAGGGTTTGTTTGGGTGGTGTTCCATAGCAGCGTGCGTCCCCCCAACGCGCTTCGGAGTGACACTAGCCCCGCTCTGTCCGAAGCTAGATCCGAATCTGCAATGGCGAAGACGCACGTTAGGAGAGTAAAGAGAATCGCTTCTTTGACCTGCGCAGACTTCATTTCGGTAGTTCGAGTTGTTCGAGGAAAGGAGTTAGTTATCTACGGAATTGGCGCCATGGGAACCTCGATGGATGCGAGTGTGGCTCTGTTCTGTTCTGTTGTGCTCAGAATGTTTTTTAAAAAAAAAAAAAAAAAAAAAAAAAGAGTGTCGTGAGAAGCGTGAGCGATGCGAGAGAGGGTGGTGGGTGTCACGTATTATAGCAAAGGGTGTTGCGTTTGCGAAGTTGGAGAAGGAAATAGATAGATAGAGAGAGAGAGAAGAAAAAGAGATGTTTTTGAGAGGGATGAGGAAGGGTTAGAGTACGTTCACGTGCAACGAACGACCGGTGTGTCGCGCGGGTGACCGGTGTTTGTTTTTAAGATTAAAAAGAAGTGAGGGAAGGTTCCAAGTGGGGCCCACTTGTTAGAGTGGTGGTCCAGTTATAACTTCAAATCACTCTCATTTGTAGCTGCCCTCCCAGCTGGATTCTCTGTTAAGCAGAAAAACCTTATTTTATTTATTTTTTCTTTATTTTTACCCTATTATTACAAAATACAGTTTTTCTTTTTCTTTTTTTTTCTGTTTGACTAGCTGTTCGTGTAGTTTGATGTAGTTTGTTTTTCTTTAAATATTACAGGCGAAATATGGTTTGTTTGAATAAAATAAAAAATAAACAACTCAAGCTAAACAGAAACTGTTAAAAAAATATTAATTAGAACAATTAAATTGTTATTATCGTTTTTGCATTTAAATTTTGAACGGTGGTCCCAAACGCAACGTTTAAGGGACAATCCTATTTCCTAACCTTTCCTTTGGCTTCTTGGGATGGACCAGTTTCCTTTGGAGTAATTTTCTTAGAAATATATTTTACCAATGAAATAGTGCCTCTTTTTTTTAGCTACAGATTTCTACGACGGAAATAATTTTCTTGTTTGCTTTTCGCCTTTTGTTTCGTTGGAAAGGGTAGAGGCGTTTTCGCTGCCGGTCAAAATTCTTAAAAGTGTCTACAAATTCTTAAAATAAGATATTCAAAATATCTCCAAATTTTATATCTTATTCAAAATTTATATCTTTTACCTTAACTAGTAGGTTTAATATTTATGTGTAAAATTATCTGTTACTGTTTCTTTTCATTTTATGTGAATTAAAAAAGGCTACGTTATTATTGACAATAACATATACACTACAACGATGTTCTTAATAAATTTTATATTATTATAGTGTGTTTATTCATTTACTAATTGAGATCAAATTTAATATTTTTGTGATACCACATTAAAATTAATTTATTTTTTTGGTATAAATTAATAACAATTACATATTTAACTATAGCATCATTGACTGTTAAAAAACTCCATTTATTATTATTATTTATTATTTACTGATGTCTAAGTTTATGAAATAAAAATTAGAATGTTAAAAATATATTAAAATTTTCTAACGCTAATCATAATCATAAAAGTAATCATGTTACAACGTTAAAATGTTAAAACCGATAATAATTGATAGTTTGTCATGTTACAACGGTAAAATATTAAAATTCATAAGAAAATATTGTTTATAGCCTAGTTATAAAAAACACAATTTTATGAATATGCATAAAAAATTGTTTATAATTTATGTTGAATGAAAATGAAGATATTTTTCACCTTTAAAATAACTCTATTAAAAAACGAGGTAAGGTAATTTTATTCTTAAAACTTCCATAAACTAATCTATAAAATAATCTTTAGAAGATGTTACCTAAGTTAAATTTAGCTATTTTAAGAACATTTGTTACAAAACTTATTTCACTTTTGTGATTAATTATGTTACCTTATTTTTTAATTTATTTTATTTTAACTTTTATTGTAATAAATGTATGTTATAATTTTAACATGTTCTCATAAAAAGGTTTAAGCGTCTGATTGTGCATATTATACGTGCAAATGCATTAAAGGTGTTTAACGAAATTTATAGTAATAATTGTAAGAATTTATAAAATAGTTCGGAAAATAAGTAATTTTCTATAAATAAATTTAATTATTTTAGTATTAAAATATTGTACTATAAAAACAGAAAAATCATTTAATCGTAAAACTTATATATATATATATATATATATATATATATATATATATATATATTGTAATGTAAATGTTAAATTGTAAGATGAGAATTAAATAAAATGATAATACAAAATAATCATCACAATTATTAAGGACATAATGAAAAGGATCATTTTAATTTTAAAACTTTTTATTTAAAGAGTAAAATTCAAAACAAATGTCAGGACTGTCTTTTAAAATACAACTTCATTTTATTTAATAATTAATTGACAGCTGGTTGGTTATTACCATTATTAATTATACTTAATTTTTATTTTAAATTATGTTTAAAGTTAATGCTTGTTAATATTCGAGCCAAAACGTGTAATTCAATGATTAAATGAATTAAATTTATATTATATGAAATTCATTAAAAGTATAATTTGACTAATATATATAATAGTATACCAAACCAAACCAAATTTCTGAATTGTTATATGTTGTTATGAAGAAAAATACGAATTGAAAAAGAAAAATGATTCCTTGAAAAGTGAGGGTTCACTTTAAAGGTGAAGAGTAAGGGTAGTTGAAGTATGTCGTAAGAGGTGAAACTATTCTTTATTACATTACGAAAGACCTAATAATAGATTGCTATCCTTTTATTTCATGATTTTGTCTTTTCCGCTAACTCCAATCATAGCTTCCCTTCACTTATATTTTTTTTTTCTCCTACATTGTTAAAAATTATTAGAACGCAAAAATATTTTCTTATTGCATTTCTCTGTCGTATAACAATGATTGAGATTTAGAATTAGAGTTGAACATCGAAAATTTAATCATAGCACTTAGAAAATGTCATTACAGTTTTATTCTAAATATATATTTGTTTAATATGTAAAAATAATATGAAATTAAGATTTACAACTGAAATTGAAATTTGAAATGTTAATTATGACAATGAAAACATGTGCAGTGACTTATCACATTGAAAATGTGTTTTAGTGAAGTAAAACATCATTTCCTATAATATGTTTCACTTTTCACGAAATCTTTATTCTCTCACCTCCTAATCCGTGGAATGCTTTTAATAGACTGCATCGATATATTATATTCTAATTATAGTATAATTAAAATCAGTACTTATCGATTTGAAACTAATATGCTTCGAAATAAAATTCTTGAATTTCGTCTTCTATTGTTACTATTATAATTTTGATAAATAAAAATCAAAGTCTCACCTTAATCATAAGTAATGTAAAAAATAATTAACTAAAATAATTTCCATTTTTTTTTTATAAAATTGAGTAATGACAGTTTTCATCGTATAATTTATACTTTTTTAAAATTGAATTAAGCTTAAATTATTTGCCTAGATAAAATGGAATTATACTTAAATTACTTTTTTAATATGATGTAAGATTTTTCCTTAGATTCACTCACTCTTGTATTCTTATGCTAAGCTTAATGGTGTTAGATGTGAAGATTTATTAAGAAAAACCAAAAAGTTCTTAAAATTCGCTAGAAGGAGGGCTTGAACCTCCGACCTTGTGGTTAACAGCCACACGCTCTAACCAACTGAGCTATTCCAGCTTTTATGTTATTAAAGTAGTTTATCAGGTATAAATCTCTTATATCTCTTTGTGAAAAATATAAAATAGAAAGTGTATTGCTCTTACTCTCTTAGAACTAGGGATGACAATTCGTGGAGGGTTGGCCCGCAGGTCCGCACAAAAGAACGCGGAATAGGCTGGGATGTTGAATCCACTGGCCCGTAATGGCCTGTCCCGTATAGACCCGGAGCTCGCGCAGGCTGGCCCGCTGACCTGCTTACAAAATTATACGTTATCATTTTTTTTAGTTCTCACATCATTCATCACGTTGTTTCTTTAAGTTCCTTTTATTATTATTATTATTATTATTATTATTATTATTATTATTATTATTATTATTATTATTATTATTATGTTTATGTATAATCATTGTATATAAGATAATGATTTTAGTTATTGAATATGGAATATCTTTTTATAGATTTTTAGATACATGTCTTGTAAGGTGACATGTTGATATTGTACTTTAGATATAATGTTCGTTGTTATTTTTCTGATCTTTGATTAGGTAAACTAATTGGAATTATTTCAATAGAAAATGAATATCAATTATTATGAAAAAAAAAATATTTTGCTAAACAAAAAAAAAAATATTTCGCTTATCACAAATGCAGATCAGTCCGCGAACCCGCAGACCAACCCATGAGACAAGACAGGTCAAAAAAAATAAATTCGATATTAAACTGCGGGGCAAACTAACCCGACCCGCATTTAACGGACCAAAACGCGAGATAGACCAAAACGAGCCGAGCTGACTCGCTTTGCCGTCTTATTAAGAACATTGATTGTTTAAGCGTAGTTTTAGAAAAATAACAATACGACCGAAAACAACTTTAATGGTGTTAACTAAACTAAAATGCAATAAACTTATAAGTAAAGTAATTAATTTCATAAAAAAGTTTTATGTGATGTTGAAATGGTTCAAATTTATTGAAAATAATGAAATAAAAACCAAGATAATGCCCTAAGATAATACAAGAAATTAGAAATCTATCAGGATGGCTAAAAGCGTTCTTTTGTTGTTTTTAATACACTCGTATGTAATTTTTTATTACAAAAAAGAAAAAATTTATTGCAAGTCTCTTAAATAAATAGACATTCTATAGTAGATTTCATTAATTTTAACAAAGAAGGAAAATATTAAAAATGAAACATACAAAGAGTGTGTTTTTATCCATATTTTGTGTAATTATGTATGAAAGTGAGATTACTAATCATCATGATTATGAGTACGCAAGTGTGTTGACTCGTGTAAGTACTCTATAATGTGAATATAATAATACGAGTTTCTACTTTTTCGGTGTCACCAATGAATTAGGTGATAATATAATGTGTATTCTCGATTTGATGCTGAATTTTCATAATGAAATGACATGTCTTGAGTTGAGTGCATAACTTTTAATGAAATTCTTTACAATGATATTTAGAACAAAAGATATGAAAGTTTGTTTTTTCCTTTAACAATAATTAGTTTAAATGTAAGAAACTAATCTTTAAATTTTAAATCATTTTATACATAATTGTAAGTAGGGATGAGAATGCAGTCGGTCCGGCCCATAATCATTTTATATTTAGGTCTGACCCATACTTGGTATGCAAAATGTGTGTTGGGCTGGCCCATCCCGCGTTTTCAACGTGAGTTGAAAATTTTGGTTTGCCTTGCATATGTGTGGGCTTGCGAGTTCGCGGACCAGTTTGCCTTTTTTTTTAATTATTTTTAAAAAATCTTATGATAAAACTTTAAATATTCAACAATTGGGAAATTTTAACAAGTTCACAAAATTATCAAAGAGTTTGGAAAGTTGGATGATAAATTGATAATTCAACATTTTCATCATATTCATATTTGTATTTTGACATACACGATGTATTATTCAAATGTCATGCGAGTTTCTATGAGGCAGACTCTTGTAGGCTAGCGGACTCAACATCCTCGTCTGCCCAATATTTTTTTGATGGGCCTGCAGATCGGCATGTCGGGCCAAGTCCATACTGTCACCCCTAATTTTAAGGAATGAAATTTAATATTAATTTAACTTTATACAACTAAATTGTAAAATAATGTTTACACTCACATTTAGCTGTAATTGATAAAATTTTCAACATGCATTTCTCGTCTTAAAGCATATACATATTGAACCTGATATGGGATAATAATATTAGTTACGTAACAATTCATTAATAAGAGATACAATAAATCTGGTTAAAATAAATTTGATACAATTATGATAATTGAAGTGAACTTTAAACTTAATTTAATCCTATAAAAACATAAAAACAGTTTGTAAAGATAAATTTATGTTACCCATATGGTATACATTTATTTTATTTCTAGTTCGTGTGAGATCTTCAATACATAAATTATTTTTAATTTATTAATAAGTTGATTTTATCTATTTTTTAAAATACTTAAGAAAAAGTCGTAGAAATTTCTTATTATTTTGGTTAAGTCAAATGACAAAAGTTAGATAGCTATAGCGTGTTGTGTGGTTCCACCTTCCCCTCGTTTTAGCAACACGAGTGACTTAATACATCATTCTTAATATATACCCTTTCTTCAGCCTAAAACGTGATGTTTTGTATTTTTCAACTTCTTTTCTATCATATTCTACGCCTTTAATAAGTAACAAATACTATTAAGTTGTAATTTTATAACTTCTAAAACAATGCATTTTTCTATCACCAAATAATTAAATTACTTATTATTATTATTATTATTATTATTATTATTATAAGATAGATAGTTTTATCATGCAAAAATAACTTTCAAAATAATTCGTATACCAGAAAGCTATTCAATCATGCCAGAGACAAGGACACAAAATAGAGAAATATAAATTATGAAAAAGAAATAAAACATAGTTCTGTAAAAAAGTATTATATAAAAAAGTAAATTAACAGTACATTTTTTAATATATATTTCAATACTTAATTATTAGCTCAAATCTACTAAATCACAAAAAAAAATATTAAGAATTTTTTTTAATCAAAGTCACAGTTTTTTCTTTTGCTTTTGAATAATTTTTTTTAAAAAAATATTAAAAGATACCCATGTTTAAAAAAGTATGACATTTTCAGTGGATAAAAAGAATATATGAGAGGATGTTGGTGGAAACAGTGACATGCAATGATTGGAGGATGTAAACAACACTGATCGGAAGGTGGTAGTAGTCACAACACGCCACCTCCAATTAAATGCTTAAATCACTTATTCAACCACTGAAATACAACCTTCATTTGTTAATTATGTATATGTAGACTTTGGTTTTCGTGTAATTTTCTAATTCGTTTCTGCATGATTTTTTTTATATATATTTTTTTAATTCTTCAGCTAGCATTCTTAACATGGTTCACAGAACCTTTCTCTAGTTCGCATTTCCCACTGCAGAACAAGTAGTTTTTGTTTCAGTGTTATACAACGTGACTCCATTTGGTTGCTTGTGTATGAACTTTCTTAATAAATAATCTCTAATGATGCAATTTGTTAAGGTGTAGTTTGTGTTCTACAGAAAAAGTAGTTTAAGTAATTGCCTTTAAAGTCACTCTTACAGGCAGGAACAAAATCATTGACATTCCTTGGTAAGTTTTATCAGAGAAAAGGATCGATGAATATAAAAGATTTAAATTTTAATTGGTTTTTTTTTTTTTTCTATCTACCATTCTCCTCACACCTCATGTTCCTCCTAAATCTAGTTGGCAATGGCAACTCCTATATAATGTACACATTATTGATAGCTGATTCCACACCAATGATTAGTGAGAACATGAATGTTGTTACAGTTGCAGAAGTAATCAAGTTCTGTTGTTTGGTAACTCTGATTTGGCTTTTTGAACTTTGGAACAAAACTATGCTCTTTTTCATACCAAATTAGCTATTCAGAAAGTTACACAAGGTTCATAACTACATATAAATTGCAGAAGGAGATACAATATACACACACACTGACACACACAATAGAACTTATATGGTCTTGGGATTCTTATTGATATAAACATATTCTAGATCTGAAAAGCTTAAAGCCTGCTCGTGATGTTGATGTTTCTGACTTTAGGTGATTTGGTAGTTGTGTCTTTAGGCAAAAGTATAGTGAGGACACCATTTTCAACCTGTGCTTTAATCTGATCCACCTTCACATTTTCTGGCAATTCAATTTCCCTTGAGAAACCACCATTCCCAGTGCCTCTCTCAGCAACATGCCAAACACTGTCCTTTTCCTTTGCTTGAGCCTCCTCTCTCCCACCTTCCCCTTTGATGTGTAGAACATTTCCATCCTCAATTTCCACCTTTATGTCATCCTTGCTGAATCCTATCCACACACATACCCACCATAAAAACTCAAAATCAATTCAATACCACTCAAGTCAAACCCTAAAAAAAGATTCCCTTTTTACCACTACATACAGCACCTCCACCCATGATTCCAATGGATCATTGAATGTGAAGAAACAGTTAAAGATTGCAATTACGTGCAACTGAAAACAATTAGATGCAATTCTCCATATACATTTTCTAATATTCTAATTGGAACTAGAGATTCAATTCCATAATACACATAACAAAAGTTTACACTAAAATTGAAAAACAACACTCGAATAGTTTTATATCGAACATTATTTTCATAACAATCTGATAACGGTACCTGGAACGTTAATTTTTAAGATGTGTGCATTAGGTGATTCGAGCCAGTCCAAGAGGGCCATGGAGCCTGACCATTCTCTGAAAATTGGAGGGTGACTCCAGAAGAAGCGTCTGAGAGGGTACCCAAAGATAGTGTCAGCCATTGTTGATTACACCAGTGCAAAGAGAAATGTAGCAGAAAAAGGGAAAAACACGATGAATGATATGGTTCTTGCAATTTCTGTGATGAACTATGAAATTATTATATATTTTATGTGTTTATGATAGGAGTTGTCGCGGACACTCCAGAATGTTCTTTGATCTTGAGTCGTGTTCAATCAAATTATCTATTGTTCTGGGTTCTTCCCCAATAGCGAAGTGGAAAGTGATTCACTGCAACTGGGTTTCCATAAGAGCCCATTTTGTTTGGGCCAGCAGGTTTTTCAGTTTCTGTTTAGTCTACTCGATTGGGCTGGGCATGGAGTTCGGCGTCGGAAATGGAAAAGCTATTGGGCTTGTAATTTAACAAAACAAGTTAATTCGCTCCTCCGAATTCTAGATACGTATTATGATTATGGTTAACACTCATAACAACTTTAAATACATGTTTACTTTGAAATGAAAATTCATATACAAATTTTGTTTCCATGATTAAAAAATAATTTGAACATAATTTTTATTTTAAACTTGTATATTTTAGAACATTGTGGAAAGGTTGCTTAGTGTTTTGGGTGTAGGGGCCAAGCACTAACTTTCAACACTCAAATTACCCTTTAGTCCTTTTGTCCGATGTTCTCCTCGGCTAGCTTGCTCGATTCTTTCTCCTGTTCAAAGTCTTTTTCTCCTTCCGCTCGGCTGATCAGGTGATCGGGATACCTGTCTAAAAGGGTCCGATGCTTAAGTCAGTTCAAGTCCGATCGGGAGATAACAATAAATGTGGTAATAAATGCGAGTTAAAAAATCTTTATCAACCTACCTTGGGCCTCTATTTATATTATAGTATTTGGTATGGGCTGTGATTAGATTTCTTAATCATGACCCAATTACTTTTTAAACTTGATTACTGACTTATATTATATTAATTTACTTTTTACTTACTGATCCAGATTTTGGTGTGACTGCCTGACCGAAGGGCAGTGCGTCTTGTCGGTTGTCCTCATGAGTGAGGGTCTCTATAGAAGTGGAGACAAAGTGCAATTAGAAATGAACGCAGGGAGTTTTTGGTCGTGAGCTCCCTTAAATCACTAGGGAGAAATTGTCACATCAACGTCCCAAGGAAAGGTCTACCTGTAGCGGCGCGGCCTGCGGCTGCTTGTCCGTGGTCCGCTTGACCAATGGTCCAACGAGGTAGCCGATTTAGCATGTTCAGAGCTGAGACTTCATCCGGAGAATGCGGAGAGTGTTTGGTCGCGAACTACCTTAAAGCACTTCAGAGAGATTGTTACATCAACGTCCTAAGGAAAGGTCTGCCTGTAGCGGGCACCCTACGACCGCTTGTCCTTGATCCGCCTAACCGATGGTCCGACAGTGGTCATTTAGTACACTTAATTTAAGATTCCACTAAAAACTGGTAGTGCTTAATTATTTGGAGGTTCTCGTAATTTGGAACTGATCAGTGGGGTTGAAATTAAACTATCTTTTAGGCGTATGATACTTTATTGTATGATGTATATACGTAGATGGACATGGTTGTGTTTCCTTAATCTCTAAGAGATGGATTCCGTGGAAATAATGAAGGAGAAAAGTGTTTGCGTTGTGATCCTTTTGATGCATTATATATGATATTAAAATGGATTTTGATAGATTATCTTCACTAACTTTATATGTTATCCTTTTTGGATATTCTTTTGCCAGAGAACTTAGTTTGAATGATGTATACAACGAAGATGAAAAACCAAAACTATGGTACAACACTTTAAAGAAACAAAAGAATAATATATTAATTTTTTTTTCTTTACAAGCATTGGACAATTGACAACACAACTTTGTAAAGTGGAGAAGAAAGTAGGTGCAATCTCTTACGTTCTTTCCTCTTGTATTTAAAATTCCAAATACTATTATTTTTTTCATATGGTATCATCCTCAAGGTTCAAAGTGCTCTTTCGAAGTCAATTTTAAATTTAAAAGTAAGTAAAATAACTAAAGAGAAAAAAAGGAGAAAGCAAAAGTAAACCAATACATAAGAGTAATGATAGGTTCAAATGCCAATTTGAGTTCCAAACTGGATTTAAATTTATTTACCTGCATGAGAAAGAAGGAATCATGTTAGTATATATTGCTGAATCCACATATTCTCTTTTCAATATGACAGATAAAAAAAATAATATAATATAATATATATTACTAACCCTGTTTTCCACAGATTTTGGTCATGAAAGCAAGGAAAATAATAAGTATAGCCAATCCTGCTAATGATCCAATAATTATAGCAAATGTCTTTACACCTCCATGACCTGATTCACCTGCATTACACCAAACATCTTATTTTATCTTTTTCTTTCGTAACAAAAACTATTCTCAATTTACCTAAAGAAAATAAAACACTTCTTAAAATGTTTTATTCGATGAAAAAAAATTCTTAAGATGTTTCAGGGATGATTGGTTACTCAGGTTCTATTTTATCGTTTTTTATTATACCCATTTCCTGGGTTTAAATATTTGTAAGGAAATACTATTAAAAAATTTCTATATCTTCTGCACAAATATTTGAAAACAAGAAACAAATTAAAAACAATACATTTAATGTTAATGTAATTATAAAGTAGAAATAAAACATACGTAAGTGTCTCTTCAATTACTCGTTTGGTTATTACATTTATATAATTTTTACCTTTTAGTTCCTATACCTAGATACATAGAATCCACTTCAATCTTTACACGTTGTTTGAAGCTGTCTTGGTCTTTATGCTCTAAAATAGTTCAAACTAACATGAATTAAAATGTTAACATGTTAAAATAGAAAAAAGAAAGTATTAAAGTTGTGTAAATATAGAAATGAGTAATTAAACACTTCTTAAAACTTTGATTGTTACAATTTGTGATAGAAAATTACAAATTTTTTACATCCAATCGAATTGGTGAACACACATAATCAAACTTCTCTCATGAAAGTTCAGAACTTGAAACCCATGAGAGGTAGTAAGAGAAGAACAAGCATGCGATCATGATGATGGGCCTTACCGTGGGCCTTGGACTCACCGTGGGCCCCGCCGGTGGAGTACCGCGCATAACACTTCCCCAAGAACATGTCCCCGTAATCCGCCGTGCCGCAGTCGCCCTTCAGCCGCGAGATGGCCTCCGCCACGCAGTCCTGGCACTCGCCGTAGCTCAGGTCGCCGGTGCACTGCGCCATGCCGCGGACCCCGCCTGAGCCGCCAACCCTGAAGTTCCCTCCCGTGGCAGAGAGCCCGGCAAGCACGGCGTCGCGGCTCCCCATGGCGTCGGGGTTGTACCCCACCGAGGGCCCGCACTTCTTCAGCACAACCGTCTTGTCCTGTGCGCCGAGGAACGTGGCGTTGTCGTACTTCACGAAGCAGCCGTCGAGCTGCACCGCGCCGCCGCACGTGCCACGGCAGATATCGCCGGTGCGCGTGACGGCGCGCGCCACGCAGGCGGCGCAGTCCGGCATGGCGAGGTCGCCGCGGCACTGGTAGAGGCCGGTCACCGCGTCCTGCTGCGTGGACCCCACCACCGTGAAGTTGTTATAAGACGAGTACGTGGCCGAGTTCACCAGCGAGGTGAGTAGCGAGTCCAGGTTCGACTGGTACGGCGAGTTTGGGGTGTACAGTTGCTGCGTGCACCCGCTGTAGAGAAACGCGCTTGGGCTGGAACACTCCGAAAGCTTGGGGAACAACAGGGTGACGCAGAAAAACACAGCCACTGTGATTACTCTGTTTGAGATGCCCCTTTTGGTCATTTTCATTTCTCGGAGATGTTGACGTATGTTAACTCTATAATATGGCTCTGAATGTTTAGGGCACGTATGTGTATATATATGCATGTGAATGATTATATCATTATATGAAATGAACAAGTGTTTTTGGTGCAATTACTATTTCTTCAAATGAATATGAAGATTTTGAGCAATGGAGAAGGATCCACCTGTGAGTTTTCACATTGAGTTGCTTTAAATAAGAAAAATCCACTAGGGAAGAAAAAAGGTTCTCTTTGATTATTTTACAGCCTGTGGGGTCTTTAAACTCTTTTCTTCTTTCTTAGGCTAGTTGATTATCTATCATCATGCTTTTCTTTTTGGTTCATATAATTCAAACAAAAGTGGCAACTTTAGTTTCTTTCTTTTGCTAAGAAAAATAATTTTAAATTATGACAATGTTAAAAGTGATCTGGATTTATACAGAAATTTATTGTTATGGGCGCATTTTAAATTGTTGGAGATGATAACTTAATAGAAGAAACATTGCTAACTACACTGAGTACTGAAAAATCTAAGTAAAAGTTGGAGAGAGCGACACTTAGTCAACAATATACACTGAACAGTATAAAGTAAGAAATGTAGTAATTGAGGGCGCAGAACACATATAAGTAGTTTCTGCTTAATTCAATCTAGTGTTTTGAAACCACATTAATTAGTAAACGCAATTAAGTTTGGTGCTGGTTTCAATCAATGGTTTTCTATATAAATTTTGCAGAAACATATATGTATCGATTGCACTACTTTGTGTTGGCTACTTTAAAGTCACTTTCCACCTAATCAAACAAGTCCCTTTTAAAGGTATGAGTCGTTTCAAGTTCAAACTAAATGATGTTTTAACAATTTGCTTTTGTTGTTTCTGTCAAATTCTGTATAGCTTGTATTGGCTTCTAGAAAAACCCTAATGTGACATTTACTACACTTGTTATTCTATTTTATGGTAAGAAGTGTAGTGGGTCTTCATTGTGTAGCAATGATTTGCGAATATATTATTTTATGGGTCTATGGATTAATCGCGAAGTAAAGCTAGAACACTGATAAAAGAAAGGGCTAAGACACTTTCCTTTCGCACACTGCACCATCACCTTTTCCTATTGAAGACAGTAAAGGACAACTATGACATCGCACTACCCTCCTCAATCTCATCATCACTTTAGCAAGGTTTAGAAATATTTTATATATATATATATATATATATATATATATATATATATATATACACACACAGATGCATGCTAAATCGTTTTTGTACAAGAATTTTTAATAGCTAGTAGAGTTCATCTCAAAGAGAATGGAACAACATTACAAGCTGATGCTGTGACATGTAGATTGAGCTAGTTATACAAGTTTTCTGATATAATATACCTGGCTGTTTAAACTCTTAATTGCTTAGTTCATAAACACATGCTACTATCAAGTGTCAGTGAGATTTTTTAATCTAATATGCTAATTAACTTGCTTTTTCTTTTTTACAATTCTATTTTATATTGTTAAGTAATCTATTAAAATACATAGAGATAATATTAATTTGCAGACTTTAATGTTATTAGAATATTTATAAAACTTTTTTATTGTGAATGATAGGGTGCAGGAAGAATTTTGTTAGTGTGCAGGAAGCAATTGCCTTCCCTTAATCAGCTATTGGCCCAATATAAACACCCCTTCAAGCCCAATATGGCGCTTGTGGCAAGTGTTTTTTCTTGGGCATTGTGTTGTTGAACTATGAGCCCAACATAGCGCTTGGACCACTTTTTACATTTAAGAGGCTTCTCTGTTGTTTTCAGGTTGGCACTTTCCCTGAAGCTCATAGTAGGCTGGTTCCCATTACTAATCTTGGTCTTCATTAAAATTTCTCTTGTTAAAGACCAAAATAAATAAATGAATTTTCTTATGTTGACCAAAAATTTGAAATTATTTTCCTCTTCAACTTTCCCCTTTTCAATTTCACCAAAGGAGTTCCACTAATGACAAGGACTGGGTCAACCAATTCCACACGTATTCCTTTATGCATCAAAGGTGCATCTCAATTCATACATCAAAGTGGTTGAAGCACCAAAAATGTTACTTCCAAATTCCAATCTTAGCTTCTAGTTGATTGAACAAAATAATGTAAATAAACAATAGGAATAAAGAAAGAGCTTTATCTTCACTTTGCTCTTCATTAAAAGGTACAATTTCCTTTCTTGATCAAAATGCTTTATCCCTTTTTACCATATATAGCCACATACACTCATTTATAGTGCAATAATTTCAATACATCACTATTATTCATACTTCTTTTTTCTGCAATACTTTTATCTACTCATCTTTCTTTATCAATCATCTTATTTTATTTTTTCACAAGATAGTTCTATTATAAAAATGAGTAAATTTATAGTATATGACAGTTTAGAATTTATAGAAGTTTAAAATAATTTATAGTACTACTATTTGCTTGGTATGATTTATTGTTATTACAAGAAGTTCAGCCAAGTTTCTGACATGTTATCAACTGTTGCTTGAGACAAAAAACCAAATAGTTTATTGAACAATGGATTTTGAGGAGTATCACTATATATACAGATGCAGTGAATTCTCACCTTTTTTTTCACATTTTGAGATACGAAGTACTGTATTTTAATGGGGGAATTGACAACTTCTAAGTTGTGTACACCTTTACTATTGTTATTGTAATCATATAGTGTATTTTCTTTTTCTCTCTAATTCCATGGGATTGTACTATTCCTTAGTTCATTTGGTCGAAGAAAATCTAAAAGGGTATGCATATCCTTGTTTACAAGTCAGAATTGGCATCTCCTATGCAGTGTATAGAACCTACTATTTGTCTCACACGACCAAGTTTCCGAGCCATGAGACGGTTTACTAGTCTCTCTAGAGCTTCTTTCATCCACCAGTGTTGACAAACTTCCCTTGCATCAGAAACGCTCATCTACACCCCAAAGGAAATTTTCAAACACTTTCTTAGTTCGTGATCATTAGAATGAAAGAAAAATAATCATTCAAACACTATCTATCACACTGATCATTTAGAAGAAGCAACTAAGAAAAATTCAAACACTGCCCTCAGTATTCCATTTTTATTATCACCTACCCATATTCTTTGACGAAAATTCTGCTCAGGCCAGAACTCCAATTGCTCCTGGACAAGTAGAGGGAACATGTAGCCCTCATAAAATGTATCATGAGTCTTGCTCTTGAAACTCCACTTACCCAATTTGCCCTGCACCAATCAAATCAAACTTTCATCTCAACTTAAAACAAGTTTTATTGGTAATTAGTTAAGTTGCATTAACAATGATTTGTGATTTTATAGTTATCAAACTTCTGTCATTTTATCGAACAGCCTGACCTCAACAGTGCCTCGAACCCCTGCTTCCTCTATGGTTTCTCTCAAAGCTGCCTCCTTTTTCGATTCGTCCAATTCCCAACCTCCCTGTTGATTGGTCAAACGGATAGCACAAAATGGGGTGAATAAAAATGTTGACAAATCAAAATATATCCCATTTGGGAGATGAATTTCATTGACTAATACCTTAGGAAATAGCATGCCTTTGCCTTTCTGAGAAGTGATGACCAAAACTTCTAAATCTTCTGGTCCCTCCAACGAAGTTTGATCCACAATTTTATATCTGTAGGGTATGCATCTGCACACATGTGGCCATCGAATTGAAGGCGAAAACAGAAATGTTCAGTCACAATTGAAATGAAACTCAATAGAGGCACAAGGACTTGCATGAACGAAACATAAAATCGAATAGTAAAAGCAACGATGGGATTAGAAAGACGAGACAAACCCCACGACTTGGCGACGACCTTTTCTGTAGCGTTGTAACTCTCTACCTGTACGAGAAACCAATGCAACAACGTTGTTGTCTTGGGAAACCAAAGCCACCATTTTTGTAAGAATCGGAAAAAGGGAGAGAGAAAGAAAGGTTAGAAGTTGAGAGAGGAAGAGAACATGCAAGTTGTGATGTGTTGTGTTGTGTTCATTAGTTGGATAGGATAACAAAGAGAGGGTCCTATTAATAATGGAATGGTAACGTTAGAGGCTATGCCTTTTTCTACCAAGTGGAAACAAATTACTTTTTCTTTTTTATTTCATTTTATGAAACAAGTGTCCAATTTCATAAAATAAAGCTACATTTACCTTTAATTACAAATCACAATGTATTAAAACTTACATTAATTGCTATTTATGACATGGTCTTAAATACTTCTTAAATTGCCAACTCAAATTTTAATACTTTTTCACTAGAGTTAAACCTTATTAAAAACATACAATTAATAGATATAAATATTTATCGAAAAAAACTTTAAAGAGATGTGAAAAAGACAAATACATTATTTACATTTTCTTTATTGATCATGAAAAATAAAGAAAAGTGTGTTTGTATAACTTTAAAAACATTTTGTCAATAATAAAGAATGACTTTACAAATGTAATTTCTTTTTAGAAAAAGAAATTTTATTTCATACCGATAACTATCGTTTAACAACTATTTAGAATAAAATGGTCATGATAGAAATACAATTTTTATTTGTAAATAGGAAAAAGTTTATAATAAAAGATCATATCAAGTGTTTTTTAAATGTCAAAATATTATTGTCTTTATAAAAATAAAATCATAAATAGATAATATTCATATTCGTATGATTTTAATATCTATCTGAAATCTACCCAATCAAGTATTTTAATCATTTACGTTTCGAATTATATTTAGACCTTTCTATGTCCTCGTAACACTTTTGTTGCATTTAGCAACAGTCGAAAACTATTCTACTGTTTATTTCAATTTCTTAATTAATTAAATTAATAAAAAAATTTGCACCAATCACATATACCACAAATTTAATATCAAAACAAAAAAATTAGACACGTAGACGCAATTTCCTATATTTTGAGACAAAATGCATGCACCTTTTTGTGGTTTGTTATTTTAAATGGAATAATTTTAAACACTTTTATAACATATATTTTACTTAGTAGGAAGTGACGTATAGTGGGAGGGAATTTTGTGGATTGGTGCGAACACAGTGCTATATATTTGCGTGAGAATCATGTTATTTATTTTGTTGTGCTGCTTAGTTTAGATTGTTTTTTTTTAGAAAAAAGAAATAGTGGAATTGATCATTTAATTTTAATAAATTCAATTAAATTCAGAATGTATTAGTTGGATTGAGTTATATACACATTTACGTTAATGTTTTCTTTTAGTATTTACTATAGTTGTATACATTTTTAACTCTTATACATTTACTTTTCACAACATAATTTCTTAGTTGTTAAAATTAGGGTTTTACCCTAATTTTGATACGATAAATAATGGAAGTATACTAAATAGGTGTCATGATATTAACTCGTAATGGAAAGTATTTAGAGATTCTTAAAAGGCAATTAATCAATGCTTTAATAACAAAGATTTAAATATTCAAGTTATACACGAAGACAATTACTACGTAGGGTAATTCCTCTAATTTTTTTTAGTTGAAAATTTGTAAAGTTTAACCTATTAAGTTTTAAATGATATAGAAATTAACTATTTATCAAGAGATAAGGGTATAAAAAACATTTCTTAAGTTTTTTTTTTTATAAATAATAATCAATAATAAAATTAAAGAATGTTTCTACCATAAAGTGTTGACAGTGTCCAAAGATAAAAATACACAAAGTTTTGAAATCTTGACGTTCCCTAAAACTAATATTACAAAAATAAAATATTCTCGTTTAACAAAATCGGTAATCTTTTTAAATTCAAGACAATACAAATATTATTTATATTTGAAAATAGATTTTAAATTTAATTTAACTCCATAAAATTTGTTTGTAAGCTGAGATTTATATCTATTTATATATATAAAAGTATTTTATCTTTAATTGATGTGAAATTTATTGTTAACTTGTTTCAGATCTAAAAAATAAATATTTTGAAAATATCATTACTTTTTATTATGCTAAGAAAAATGTGAATTTTCTTTGTAAAAGACCTAAATATAACTTCATTAGGAGAATAAAGCAAAAATCATCGTTTTTAGCTTTCATTTAAATTTAAAAGTAACTTTTTGCTAAAACAATCGAGTGTTCCTACAGAGAAATCAATAGATAAAATATGTGATATAACAAAGATGAGAATACAAAAAACATGTTTACTATATATCGACACTAACACTAATATTGTTTATCCATAGTGTTTTATAAATTTCAATAACTTCACAAGCGATTAGATACAAATTTTTAGATATAAACATTAACCAGAATATGTGAAATTTACCTTTTGGTATTTTATTTCTAATTCATCTCCAAACTTTTAATCACTAACTTAATTCTAAGTTTTATTTGGTTATGAATTGAATTTCGTTATTGTTACTTTTTTTGAACCTTTTGCCTTCAAAGTTTATTTCATCAGATTCCGTGGTTGTAATAATTAGAACATGTTCTTGGATTTAATAGCAGACAAAAAAAATCTAATGACTTTGTCACTAATGAGCTCATCATACATGATGCAATGACTGAGTCATTTTTTTTTTTTCCTTATACACTTGTGATTAATTTTACATTTAAGGAGACTTAAAGCTGACACATTAATTTTTTTTTTGTGTGTGAAACATTGAAAGAATATTAATGTTAACATCTTATGTAGAAATTTGACAAAAAAAAAATCATCTTTTTTAGTAAACGTGACTTTTAAAGAAATATTGGTTCCTCTAACCAGCCATTTTGCATGGATGGTGGGTGTGATTAACATTTTCAATTAAAAGTAATCTTTTAACCTAATAAAAAAATTTAACTTTTTTTATAAAAAAAGTTGTTTGTAATTTGTTTCAAAACAACTGAAAATGCATAAATATTTTCTTTCTGAAAAGTAAGTTGGTTTTATAAATATGAAAATTTTTAATACAAGATCATTTTTACAATTTTTTTCCAGCTTCATGCATAGTATTTTTCTAATATAAAAATTAGGTTTTGTTGCACCAAATAAAATTAACTTATTTTTCATCTTATTTATTTTAGTATTTCATATTAACAAACAAGGCAATTAATTTAGACATTGAATATTTGGTTAATGGAATATTAGTATTTGTTTATCATCAACAAACAATATATTAAGGATTGGTAGAAGGGTATAGAATAGTCTTGGCCAACACAATCCAAAAGGAACATCTCATAAAAAGAATTGGCTTGCAACATTGTTACACTTTTCATCCATTATATATAACACCCCTTCAACCAAATAAGATTTGTGAGAAATCAACAATACATGGCTAAAGATTTGTCTTCCATAACACAAACATGACATAATATATTATCATTGGTCATAAATACATTTATTCTTTTATATATATGTCGGAAGTTATGAACAAATCTCCGCATAAAATATGTAACCTTTAGAGAAACATGACTACTACATTTTTTATTTTATTTTTTACAAATTTTCTTGTTTTTTTTTCTCCCTTCCACAACCACTTATCTTCTACATTTTACTTTATATTAATCTCATAAATTTTTGTGATTAACTTGTGCAATAAGGACTTTTGCCAGTCAAATATTTTCATTCTCCACATAAGTTCTTATTTGTATTCCTTACCAATTTTATGGTTTATTATAGTGTAGAATATGTTGTAGCTAATTTCAAAACAATGATTTTAGTTCAGTAATCGAATTGAAACTCGATTTCAATTTCATCTTTTAATTGTGATAAATCAGGTTGTTTTATAAATACTAAATTTTGAAATTTAAAAATTGTTAAAACTACTTACGTATACTGCTATTATTATTAATATATCAAATGAAAATAATAATAATAAAGTAACTGAACTAGTTTATGGATTTTGACTTTAAATAGACAGTGTAAAATTGAATTGCGGCTCCTCAAAGTTCCCACGGATGCCACGTGATAAAAACGTCAATACTGACTCAGCTTGACAGCTGTGTATATCATTTTTATAACTTCGAAGTAAACAACCTTTTAAAAGTTTAAAATACATAAAAAATGTTATATACTTATGATAAAATATTAACATTATTACTGATTTTTTTTTAATTTTTTTTATTGTAATAATTATTTTAGTTTTAAAAAATAATTAAATAAAAAAATGAGTTAAAAAAATAAAATTAGTAAAATAATTATTTTAATTTAAAAATTATGTAAAAAATAAAATGAAAAGAAGAGAAAATCCTATATAATAATAATAATAATATTTTTGATGTATCTAGTTAACCTTAAAGACAACAACAGATAGCAAAAAAGATAAAATAAAATATTTGCACTATTTTTTCTTTGATTGAAATTTTATGATGATTTTGGAATATAAAATTATTTTAGCCTCTCAAATTTTATATATAAAGAATTAGATATAATTTTTTCCAACTTTGCTGAAGTAAAATGTTTTTTCCGAAAAACCAAAATCAGAAATTTTTTAAATTTTAGAGACTAAAAATAATTAAATCTTGATTTTTTAGTGAAGATATTATTTTAATCACAAAAATGATTTCACAATAAAAATTGGCTAATTCTAAAAACGGAAAAAGTTAGCTAAAAATTGAAAAGGCTGAAATTGCACACATGCTAAATTAAAAGACCTAAAAAAATAATCCTAAACTCAATCAAATGAGCAGTCTCTGACCTTATCTTATAATTTATTTAGTTTTTTGAAAACTATACAATTTAAATTATGATTTGCTTTCTAAAAAATATATTATAGAATCGTACGGAAAAGGTTTTCAGTTTTCGTTGTTCTCTTATTAACATACATGACGATATGAACTTTATATACAGCATCTTTGTTACTTCATAACTGAAAACAATTATCTGATTACTTTTTTTTTACGCATTGTGTGTTGATAGTTTACAAATGTGAATTGTATCAAACTTTTGATTTAAAAAAAATGAAAACCTAACATGATCTTAAGCTTTGAACTAACTATTATTTTTTTTATTGTACTTAAGGCATTATTATGCTTCTTGTTACATCATACGATTTGTATAATAATCACTTAAAGAAAAGTCACATTACTTAACAATTTACATTGGTGTTGTTCAGTTTTGGTGGGGGGAAAGTCAGCTTTTGCAAAGTTAATTAAATTAATTATGGTTGATTAATATCTGTATCAAGGGGGTAAGAATTTAATACGTATATGGTGATGTAAATGTTGGAAGGAGAATACTCAATACTCAACATCTCTCACTCATTACATTTAATAACAAATAATTCCTAATTAATATCAAAATTAACAACAACAAAAAAGTTCTTCCTAGTTACCTACCATACACGTGTTGTAGAAATGCAACAGTGACGATAATATTAAAAAGTTGATAGCTTATCTTTCAATAAGAAGAAAGTCGAAGACGAAATATTTGTGTTTGAATATACCTACGTATTATTTTAGACACGAATATTGATAATATATCTTTTTTTTTAATTTTATTATATATAGCATATTATTTATTATGTTTCTTTTTTCTTCTTCTCTTTTCTTTATCTGACAAAAATATCTGAAAATATTTACTCTTTAGTCTCATACAATCAGATGAATGTTATAATTAAAAATATGTTTTGGTTTCATTTCATTATTAATGTCTTCAAATTTAAAAGTAGTTTAAATAGAAAATAAAGTAACAATGAAGGTGGGCGCATGACATGGGTGGATGAAGATGCAAACATAGTTTTTCCATTTGATTGAGCCGACTCAGACCATTTCCAATGTGAGATATATACAGTTCAATATATATATATATATATATTCCAAAACTATGTCAAATTAGCAAGGTTTGTGTTCTCTTTTCAAAGGTCAGACAACTATATTATTGCTTTTATAGAACAAAGAGGGTCACATAGGGATTTGTGTTATATAAATATGTATATAGTGTATATTTATTTATTAATTTTCTTAATATTCCGTCAGAGAAATACAAAATGAAATGATCGAGTTTTCAACCTTATAAGGGCATAGGTGAACGAGTAACTTTTTCTACAGAATAACAGATTTTTTTTTATCTCAATTTTATTATTTTTTAAGTATTTATTAATTTTGATTCTTTAACTTATACGGATCATTTATCAGGTTAATGTTCATGATGTGTGTAAGGTCCACTTTATTTCTTACCTTTATTTTAAAGGCTGCTCCAAACGGTTGGGTCTAAGGGTTGGCCCAAAAAGGGAAAAGGAGACCCTAAGTCTGCCCCTCACACTTCCATTTCTTTTACTCTTCAGATTTTTGCAGCCGTCAAACTCCCTCTTTTTTCGCAACAGGAAGCTCTGCTAGCTAGGGTTTGATCCCAGCTCATGGGCAAGACAGCTCTAAACTCAACTCTGCTCCATGTAAGTTAATCTCGAGCTCGTGCTTCTCACTCTCTAGGTATCCTTTCTTTTGTTGATCACAGTAGGGACTTTGTAGTAATCTCGTTCCTAATCTGCTCCCCTTCGTTTTTAGCCCCTTGGCCTACTCTTAGGATTATGGTGCTCTTTGTGTGCGTGTTTCGAATGATTGTTTGTTTTGCCTCCATTCCATGATTGTATGACTTGACTATTGTGGTTAATCGTTTGTGAACCTGTTTAAACCGTGTTTGGGGTCGAACACTTGTCTGTTGTGTGAATGAACAGTGGCGGGCACTGGTTTTCTCGCCCAAGCGAGCATGCCTCGCCTAGGCGAGACTAGTAGGGGGCTCACCCAAAAAACTTCTGCATGAATGGTTGCTCAGGCGACTTGGCTTCATTTTGAGCAAGGTGCAATCTCGCTTAGGCGAGACGTCGCAGAACCCATTGTTCCCTTGTCGCGCCCTCACCTAGGCATGATGGGACTCGCCTGAGCGAGAGGGTCCCTCTCGCCTGAGCGAACCCTGTTAGCTTGAACGAGGCTGCGGGCAGGTTTTGATGTAATTATTGAATGGTTCATTGATGTGTGGCTTACTTGTCGGATCTAAATGCTTTACTAGAAGAGTTGCGTGATGACACCATGATTAATATATGAGTTTGAGATGGAAATGACATGTTATTTATTGGGTATGAATTGGAAAGCATGAGTTGTATGATTTGTTGTCTATACATGATACTAATGTTATGGGAAATTCTTGATTGGTGGGTGGAACATGTATAAAGTATGGGTAGGGCATAATTCCATGACTCTTGTAGTGAGAGATCTTGGTGGCGCCTCATCTGTTGGACGTAGTCCCATGGACCCCCTTAAAGGGAGTTCCTGGTGGTGCCTCAACAAAAGGACGTAATTCCACGGGGGGTCGTGGTGGTGCCTCAAGGCCAGGACGTAATTCCACGGAGGCCACGTGGTGATGCCTCTTGCAAGGGTGTAATTCCGCGAAGGCCTCGTGGTGACGCCTCACTGTTAGGACGTAATTCCACTACTTGGTGGTGGTGCCTCAGTTACGTATCTGAATAGTCAAATCTTGGGGTCTCATATGTTTTGATAGCTCTGGTGTGATGTTTGTTATTTATGCTTGCCTTTGAGATTACATGTGGACTGTTATAATATGAGATTCCTTTACACTAGCTTACCCTTTTGCTTGCTTGTATGTTGTGTGTGGTCTTCTCTATTGCAATGATCATCAATTTTATTGATGTGAGCAGATGTGAGGACCCTTGGCAGTGGTATGGATAATAGGGATGCTGCAGCTTGATGGATTGGATGAGTATTGGACCCACTGTGGGGCCCATCACTGAAGGATTTTATTAGCTATGTTTCTCTTGTCCGCACAAGACCTAGTATAGTTATTTGCTTTTCTAGTGTACTTTATTTAGGCCGTGTGGAGCCTCCTTTATGTAATCTGGAAAATGCTTGGCGTACTGTATGCCTGCATATTCCAAACTCCGTACTCTCTGATTATTCATGTATGTGACATTTTATCAATTTGAGGTTATCCAGTTTTTGGGATGTTACATTTATGGTATCAGAGCGGTCGACCCTTAGGATCTATGGTCTAGTGTGCCTGCTTAGCTACCGTTGTAACTTGTGTGTTGCTAGCTAAGCTCTCAGCTAATCAAGTCTAACTCTTGTTTTTCCTATGTGCTAGTGACATGACACCTCAGCGTAGGAACTCTCAGCCTTCTCAGGATGACGCACCAGACATCGCCAGGGCGATAGAAGCGATGGTGGCTGCTATGGCACAACAGAGTACTGTAATGATGCAACAACATGAAGCATCAATGCAGCGACAAGCGGCATCACTTGAGCAGTAGCAGTTGGTCATGCAGCAGATGGAAGCTGCTAGGGTGGCTGCTGAGGACGCTCACCGTCAACACATGGAGGCCCTCCGTCAGTTGGAGGAAAACAGGACCACTGCCCCTGTCCACGGTCCTGAGCCAAGACCTCTCCATCGGGAATGGAGTTTGGAAGACTTTCTGAAGCACCACCCGACTAAGTAAATGGGAAGACCAGTCCAGATGTCGCAGATCAGTGGTTGAAGGACATTAAGAGGATTTTTGATGCTAAGATGTGCCCCGAGGATAGTAGATTGGCCTTTGCGGTGTACATGCTCACGGGTGAGGCTGAGCACTGGTGGATCAGTATGAAGTCCATCATGGAAGAGAGGCAGGAACTAGTTACTTGGGAGGTCTTTAGGAGAAATTTTCTCTCTGAGTACTTCCCTGACAACGTCAAATATGCTAAAGAGGTGGAGTTTTTGCAGTTGACTCAAGGAAGCAAATTTGTGGCTGAGTATGCGGAAAAGTTCAAGCATCTCAATCGTTTCTACACCATGCCATTGGATGAAGAGTGGCGATGCAGGAAATTCTAGAACAGCCTCCGTGGAGACCTTCGACTGATGGTGGCCCCACTATCCATCAAGGACTTTGCGGCCTTGGTGGAGAAGGTTAGGGTTATGGAGAAGATGAAAGTGGAAGTAGAAACTCAGCACCCACACCAACAGAGAGTGGGAGGACCATCTGGGTCCAGGCATAGGCACGAGGAGAGGAGGAAACCCTATACTGGGCCTCATTCCCAGTCTTAGGGGTCTAGGGAATCCTCTTCTCAGTAGGGCAGGATTCAGTGCTACCAGTGTGGGGGACCGCACAAGAGGAATGTTTGCCCTCAACTCGCAGGCTTCAAGAGGTGCAACAATTGTGGCAAGGAAGGCCATTTCGGCATAGATTGCCCCACAGCGACGCGTACCCCAGTTCCAGCCCTTGTGAGAGAGTGAAAACTAAATTGTAACCTCTTATGATTAATTTGTAATTCTTTAAGGGAAAGAAAATTTTCACAGTTACATATTAATTAGAGATAAAATCAATTTAGAATATATAAGTAGGTGTAAAATTCATCTTACAAGTAAGTTTTGTGAGATTGAGTTAAATTTAAAGTTAATTTCTTAACATGGTATTAAAGTCATTGTTAGAGTCACCACAACATTTTGTAGTTTAGACCACACTAAATTATACAACGGCTAAATAAATTTGGCCAAAACATATAATAAACAACATTTTTATAAATGTTGTATAAATATCATGAAAGTCCATGATTATATAACTGTTGCTTCAAACTTAGTGGGCAAAACCAGTAAAAATGTGGTCTAAAATTATAGATGATGTCTAAAATCAACCTGAAAAACTATTGTCTATTGTGAGGATTTTAAGTAATAATTTTAAAAGTATTGTCGTACTAAAAACCATTATTTATTATCTATAGCTACACTCACCTATACCACGCCTAAAAAGTTGTAGTCTAATCTTTAGCTCACGATTTTTATAATTTAGATCACAATTTTATGTCATTGTCTAAAATAATTTTTGTTGTAGTGAGTCTATCTTGAGAATTTGGTTGTCTGTTGAATATATTATTACATCCGTTATCCGACCATCCATTAATGTCAAGTTCCATTATTGAGATGTATATATCTCAACGTGAGGGATGTATTGGAAGTCTCATATCGACTAAAAGTAAGACCAGTTTAAAGTATGTAAATATGTGCAAACCTCACCTTACAAATCGAGTTAGACTTATTCTCACTAAAAACTTGTTTCAAGTTTGAAAGTTTAAATTATAGTTCATTAATAATTTAAATAGACCACATTAACTTATTTTATTTTATCCGTTCCTTCTTTTATTGTCCTTAGTTATTGCTTTGTTTCAGACAATTTTGTATTATATTTGTTAGAGAACTTGGTTTAAATCTATAAACATTTGAAGTAGAAAGGCTTCTTATGAGCCATTATTAATATGATAGTTTTTATTGGTTTAGTTGATTAGAAAATGACTTTCAAGATTGTGGTCGTATATACTTCTTTGGAGTTAAAGAGATCTATAGTGGAAATAATTGTTTTTCCTAAATTATTGTTCGGCCATGATAAATTAAAAATGTTTTAAAAATGTGGCCATAACAAAGAATTGATAGACATAGTGTGTATTTTCTAAAGTAATGGGGGTTTTCAATAAATCTTATTCAAAAGTTGCATAATGTTTACATCCTTAAATGACAGGTTTTTAAAGAGTCTTTGAATATTTATATTTCGAGAACAAAATTGTTGTTCTTTAGGATAATGTTAAAATTTCAACTCAAAACTCCAAGTTTCTTTCTGAATTTCTTTTTTTATTTTCTTGTTTCTTTTCCATATTTTCCACATACGCATTTCTTTTCTCTCTTTATCATTTTTTTATCAGCCATACAAAATATATAAAATAATGGATACATAGCTTAAGAAAGATCTAAAACAAAATAAAGAAAAAAGAAGAGGATAACTTCAAAAACCTTATTTAGAGATAAAGTTAGAACAACACATACAGACTTTCACAAAAAAAAAAAAAAAAACAAATCCTTAATAAATAAAAAAACATAAATAAAAAAAAAAATAAAAAAAACAAAAAAAGACTTAAAAAAAAAAAAAAAAAAAAGCACATCCTTAATAGAGAGAAAAAACTAAGAAAGAACAAGACAGGTGAAGAAAAAAAAAAAAAAGATAAGACATGCACATGCTAACGATTTTGTGACTGCTTCTCTTCTTTATACTAGCCTTTGCCCCTACTTGGTTGTATAGCCCAAGTCTTAATAACACATTATCAATGTTAATAGTATAACCGAGTGTATGGAAAGAGACTATGTGTTACTCTTAATCTCTCTTTATCATATTTTCATCTTTTACTTCTCTCGGTTTTTTATTCCCTTTTTTGCATCTCTTTCACAAACTAATTAATCCTATTAGCTAAATGATAACAACATCTTCAATATTTCTATCCAATTGGATTTCAATTTAATGTATGTTTATTTTTTTTATTATAATATCTCTATTTTTACTAGGGTGGCAAAACGGACTCGTTTTGGTCCGTCCTGTCTTCGACCCTTCAAAAATAGGTTGAGTCGGGCTGACCCACCGTTAAAAAATGGTTGAACAATTCAACCCATCTCGTCTCAGGTTGGACTTGTCAGCCTGCCACTTTTTTTTTTTTACCTTTTTAAATTTTTTTATAAGTTATATAAAAATTTATTTATATAATATAACAAATTAATTTATTTTTAATTTTTAAACACAAAAAATAAAAATGAGTTGGCGGACTGGCCCGTCTTTGATCTGTCAATTGGGCATGCTAGGCAGACTAGGTCACAATGGGTTGGCAAGTTAGAAATTTCAACCCGGCCTGCCCTTTTCCTGGTAGGTTGGTGGACCGATCTAGCAGACCTGACCCGCTTTGACATCTCTAATTTTTACATTTCAACTCTATTTTTAATAATGGATTTTGTTGGTCTAGTTAGTTGAGAATTTTGATTCTTTGGTTGTTATTTTTATGTTGCACTTGGTTGTTTCTTTATGTTAGGCTTCTAAGTGGCTAGTATTGAGAGTTTTCAACTATTGCTTACACTTTAAGTAAAAGATTTATTTTTTTAACTAGAAAATCACTTGATAAATCACTTTTAGAGATAAAATAATTAAAAAGGTAAACTTTTATATTTGTTAAGAAAATAGATATTGAAAGATAAAGAAGGGAATGCCAAATGAGTGTAAAGGTTTTTTTTTTGTCAAATTAACATGGTTCTTAAGTAAATTGTAGGTAAGGAGAGTTTTTTTGAAGCATTAATGAGATGAAAAATATCTTATGACTATGGAATTATGTAGTAGTAAGATATTTTGTTAAATTGAAATGGTTGTTTAGATTACGTTCTAGCTTAAGAATATTAAATTTAATTGTCAAAATAAGTATTGGATGATGAGATTTGGTTTGAACTCTGGTATATGCATGCCGGTTCTGGAAACAAATCTAATGTGAATTTGGAGATTTGGTAGAAGGTTTCGAATTTGTTAACATGTATGAAGAACTTTGGCATTTCACAGGCTTTAATATAAAAGTTGTGATTGAGAGATGTCCATCTTGAAAAATATTTGTTATATGTAAACTGAACCTTATATGAATTAGTTAGTATAATTTAGACTTGTTAAAGTGAATCAACGTTTTTTTTTTTTTTAATGGAATTCATTTGGGGAAATTATTATGCATAATCCAACCAGTGGATGATATTCTATTCAAATTTCATCCAAAGAGGATTAGAATCTGTTCATTGTGCTGAGTCAAAGTATTCTATTTCCACATACATGTTTAATTTACTTGTGTGATAACTTATAAAAAACGATTATGCATAAGCATTAAGTGTAAGTTTTGATGTTAGTTATGTTGATTATGCTTGAAGCAATGAATTATATTTTGATTTAAATAATATGAAATCGCTATTTGAGATGATATAGACTATAGTCTTTTATTTGAAGTATTAAGTATAAACCTACTACTAGAAGGAACTTCAATGGTGTTTTAAATCCTACAAAGCTCAAAAAGAGTTTTTGTACTACTCTAAAATTTGACTCATGGAAGTTAAAATTTGTAAACCTACAGTTTTTAAAATGAATAAGATTTTAGTATATATTAAGTTATGCTTAATACATATCTTCTAGGTTTTGTTAGTTGCTACCAATTTTGTATAACCTTTACTATTATTATTATTTTTTTTAGATTTTCTTTCTATATTTAGTTTCCAAATAGTGAATACTGAATATGGAGTATTTTTGAACTATAAACATGGTATAACCATTAAATGTACTCCATATAAATTAAAGTAGGGATGTTAAAAAAATATGTATTTGTGGATATGGGTATCTGAATATCCATATCTATGGATACCCATACTTGTTATAATATATATTTTTCAATATTAACACATTGATTTTGAATGAATTATTGGTTTTAAAAAATTTCTATTTCTTTGTAAATTGTCATTCAACACTATTTAAATGAGTTATTTAGACTTTGTTTGAAATTTATAAATATTATGTATTTTATTTTATTTTATTTGAAGTGATGGTTAAGATATATTATTAAATATTTTTTCATTATTTTTTGCGTGGATATTAAAAAAATATACAAATATCTACACACGGATGTGAAAACAAGTACGTGACAATATTTATCTAACAAATATGATACGAGGGAGTTATTATCCGTAATCTATCTATGTTGTAATTACTAAAGTAATCTTTTTGTTAAACGAACTCAGTTGAGAAAGCTTCTTGCAGTTGATTATGACAACTTAAAGTGATCACATAGCATCATTAATTATGCGGTTTATAGACACTAGATGAAATTTGATTTTGTTATTAGCCTTTAAGAAAAAGAACATGCGTGCTTTTGAGTAACGTATAAATCGTACTAAAAACAACATGCACCTAACTGTTATAACACTCCTTATGACTGATATTTCGTGCAGAGTTGGAAGTATGTTCTATGTTTATTTGACAATTCAATGTTATAGCAAGATAAATTATAAGGGTCGCTTTTGTAACTATAGTACACATACCTAAGTAATTCTGACAGTTACGTAAGGGTACGAAATTTGGTTCAATTCCATTATTATTTGAGGGTAACAAAAATATGTAACTTACACGCAATATGGATGTGCTTTCATGTATAATAATAGTCATAATTGCTTCACTGTTTTGTAGTAAAAATTGCAACCTTTAGTTTGGGTTTCTGGTATGCGTTGATGTGATTGTTTCAGTGAACTCAATTTCGTATCATGTGTTTTGTTCTAGTCATATCGGAAACGAGAAAACGAAAGGGCATGGGAGGGGACAGAACAAGGACTTGAAGGCTCGTTGCATTTAAAGAGGTCTGCGACAGTGTTCACAATTAAAAAAACACTTGATACTAACTTTTCTTATTTTGTGTCACTGCTTCTAACTTTTCAATTTTTTTTTTAAATAAATGAATTTGATTTCTTTGATTACATTAATAGTGGTGTTATCATATTTATGAGGACGTGAGGACATTAATTGTTTGAAAATGGCATATGGGTCCTATGATTTTGGTGATGTTAAAAAAGAAATGGGTGAGAAGAAAGGGTTTGGATATTTGGTGTGTTCTCAATGACATCCACCACTATCAGACTTTGGAGACCAAGTCTTTGAGGATTAGTTGCCCAACTTCTACAACCTTGGAAAGGAATCTACATTATCCAATTTTGTTCTTTTTTTGAGTGTCCAGGGACTATTTTCTGCTATATATCATGATGTTTAAGACTCGTGTTCAAGTTTTTTAATCAAAAGACTAATAATAATAACAATACTTTGTCAAGCAGATTAAGAGAAATCATGATAGGTTCATATTATCTAATACTATTTTTATTATTGTTAGACCCTATTACAACAATTGAATTAATACAATTAAGAAACGTGGTTGAAAAAACTTCTCTTTTGTTTTTAATTTTGTTTTTAAAGTATCATTCTCCATTTTTGAGTGTATTTTTTTACCCACGAATCATTTTCCTATTAGGTTACGAGAATGGAAACACACAAAAAATGAAATTTATGTCATGCATGAAATTATTGTACATGACGTGAATTTTAAGTCTAAATTCAAACCTACAAAATTAATGTGGAACTTTTAATATATTCATCTCACATCAAATATATACATCTTGAGTATGAGACTAGATATTAATGGTGATCCGATAACAATTCAATAACAGATGAAATAATATGCTTAACAAACAACAAATTTTTTGATAACGGGTGACACAATACACTGAGTAAATGATAAATCTCACTAGGATAGACTCTAACTCATGACTCTAACATCATGTTAAGAAATGCACTTTAAATCTAACTCAACTCAACCTCACAAAATCGACTTATATAACATAAGATTTGCACTCAATCATATAAAATCATCTTATTTTAACTAATATGAACTTAACATTTGAGACCAAAAGTAATATTGATTCTTCAAACCCAAATTATTATCTGATCCGCAGATTTATATACCGCAAGAACCTATATCAGTAAACTTATACATTAAAAGTTTCCGCAAATATTCTATATATGTTCAGCCATGCATATGCAGTTTCTAATAGCAATATCTTTAGTTTGTTGGCTCTTAGAAAGAGCATCCACATATATAAAACCATAATAATAATTATTTACTATTTTTATTGGAATCTATCAGCAGATTCTGTACAAAAAAGAGTCGAGGATTGAGTAAGTGGAGTTTCACTTTCAGTGTCACTAACTCTCAAGTACACTCACTCAAGTGCAAACTAACTGCCTTATTAGATTTTGTCTTTTATTTCTTGTTGAGATTCTTCAGTTTGAGGTCATAAAACCTTGGAAAATAATATTGACATTCATAACCACTTTTGACAACTATTTTTCATTAAAAAAATATTATATTTAGATCATAATAATGAATATAAATAAAAATACCAAAGTTTTTGGCTTCACTATTTTATTTTATTGAGTAATGGTATTAATTTGATGAGTTTATTGTTATTTTGTATCCTCTTCAGTAGAGTTGGATTTGATAAAATTGTTTTTCTTCATATAAGTACGATTTTTTTGTTGTCAGATTTTGATGTTACAGTTGAACTAATGAATTGAATTTTTTTCATATTTGAGAGGAAAATAAATAAATCAATAGGCAAAGGACTGGTATAAATTTCTACGCTTTTAAATCTGGAGCACTGTAACACAAATTGTTCATTAACCTAATCCAGTTATAATATTAGGTTGGATTATTGAATTTAATAGTTTGAAAAAGATATCACGTATTAAAAAAAAGGTTCATAACACGTATTTTTAATATTTCTTAATAAAAATAAGACTAAGACAATACTTATAATATTTACATTGGTAATTTATATTATAAAATATAAATTATGTTTATAATAAAATTATTAAAGAAATACTCTGCTTTATGATATATTTATTCAAAGGCTAGTTAAGTTGGAGTAAATTTGTTTATTTAATATTTATTAACTGGTTATTTAACTCAAGTGTAATTAAGTATATAAAATAAACTCACAAAGTGTAATAAACATTCCGGACAGAGTGTTTTTGTTTTGTCAGAAAAAAAATTGCAAAAAAGGAAAAAGTAGCAGAAGCTTATAAAGCAAAATGAAAGTGTGAATAGTAACTCGGATCAAAGCATTCAACTTTGTGGCCCATAAAGATATGGATCATGACAGCACACAGACCTAAATTGTGAGAGGCCCAATTCGTTAATGCAAAATTGTAATATGCACCCATGAAATTATCTCATTCAGTTTAGACACTAAATAAATAAATAAAATGGTTTAATTTTGAAAAATAATTATACTTACATCAAGTGAACCAATTCCAATAACTTTTATATTATCATCATTTAATTCCAAATATATGTTTATTATATATACACTGAATTCCATTGATATTTTAAGCCATTATTTACAAATAGTCGCGGCCCACGTCATATAAAGAGCATTAAGAAGATACAACACTAATAAGACATGAATTTAATCCACGCATAAACGATTGACACTACTTCTAACCTAAAATCTTAAAATAATAAATTTGTGGATTTTCATCTTGGATTAGTTTTTCATTGTTACTCAATATCGGGGTTCTTTTTTAAATCAGGATTCTTTTGAACCCATAATTATAAACTAGGGTCACTTGAAACTTCTTTTGTTGTAGAATAGGATAAAGTCATCAGGATTACGACATTTAAACGGAAATCATCATGAACGTAATCAATTTCTTTTTTTTTTTTTGCAAAAAGTAAAGTCATTAAAACTTTTACCGATTCTTGTATATCAGAAAATTGAGTATTAAGATCGTCATGACTCATGACGACTTCAATTTTGTATTTTTTTTTAAATATAAAAAACGCTAAGAGTCCTGACGACTTTCATTTTCTTTTCGCAAAAAAAAAAATGAAACCAATCACACTCACAACGACTTCAATCTATTTTTACAAAAAAAAAATTCAATTAACCCTATTTTACTATTTCGGGTTTAAAACAATCATGTTCTTTTTTTTTTAAAAAAAAAAAAACCAATATGGGACTATATTTATATATGAATTCTCAACAATAAATGTCCCAGCTAATATTTTATATGTTTTCAAAATCAGTAAGAAAGTTAACTATTGTTGCATGCTACGAATAGTTTGTTCCAACATTGGAAGTATTTTTGATTTACGTTATGGAAGTTTGTGGCCCATGCATATATTCCCTATATCAGCTAAAAAGATAGCTTACCCTAGTTGTTCGTGTTCATAAACAACAACAAAGTGTGGGAAAGGGGAAAAGGTTTTGGAACGTACACATTTATACGTAAACATGGAAGTGAAAAAGTGACATGGATGTAGGAGAATTTGAAGTGTGTGGATAGAAAGACATGAACAAAAATTTGAATGGTCCAGCTGTGGAACATCTTGTGCAGAGAATAAGTTCCTCGTCATTTTTACAGAAACAGTAACGGTTGTAAACCGCTCAATGGAGAAGAAGATGAAAACCAAAGGCTGCAATAATGGGAGACTATAAGTAGATACCACACATTATGGGGCTGTAAGAGAAGAAAGGAAAAGATTGATGAAATTGTGATAGCCTCTGATTGTGGCATCTTAAAGGCTGAAAAATGTGCAAAGATGTTTGTTACTTTCAAGAAATTGTAGGGCATAGGTGGCATAGATAGATATGTTGAACATGCTTCCATGGCTTCTCCACTCATGTTAGCACAAAGTATCAAAATCATCAAATCAAGTTTGGTTTCTTTTCCATCCATCAAGAAAGTGGGTTTGGCTGTTTATTGTAAATAGACAGTGTTAGTGGCTTTAAGAGATCACACCATAAATCACATTCTATGTTTATGTTATTGCTCTTGTTTTGCTTTCTCAAACTGCAGAGTGTTGTTGTCATACACTTTTAAACCTAAAACAAGTTCCAGTTTTTGTGATTTTCGTTTTTATATTTTTTAAGTTTTGTATTTTTGACAAATATTTAATTAATTACGCTTGTATTATATTTCTTTTATACAATATATTAATAGTATAATATTATACTATTATATATTAATATAAAAAAGAATAAAAAAGAATCCACCGTCATTATAATATTATGATATTTACATAAAGAAGTATTATGCAAATATAGTATAATATTTACATAAAAAAGAATAATATATTAATATATAGCATTTAATTATTTAATCAGAGTTACCCCCAAAATCCACCGTCATTTATTTTTAGACAAAATTCATATTAGTTTCTAGTAATGTTTTTTTAGATTTATGTTTATTTTCATTTCATTTTATAAGCTTTTAATTTTGATTTTATTTTATTTTTGTGAAATAGGGTAATTTTTATCATCAATAAAACCAGTAGCTTTACAAATCAAACTAAAGAGAATAAAAACAATTTAGAAAGTTTAAAAGATAAAATAAAAAAGAAATAAAGTTGAAAGTACTAATTAATTTCACCTTTTATTTACGTAACCATTACGCTATAGCATTTGCCTTTTGATACTAAACGAGTTATACACATTTATAGGACTTCTGAAGCAATGGCATACGACGATAGAAAGTATCATATATACTGTGAATATTGTAAAAATAAGGTAAATATAAAATATGTTTAGCAAATAAATTTATAAAATTAAAATAAATATGTGTAATTAAGAAAATAAAAGAATAGTTTGAAAATATTTTAAATTTCAGAAAACAAAGGTATTGGTGACTTAAAATAGTTTTAACATTATTCGAAAAGAGATATTAATAATGACCCATGCCATGATATCCTTTAGGAGAATAAAGTTTCTTCTTATATATGAAAGTTAAACGCAATAATGAATAAAATATTCACTTATATTTTTAACCTTATTTATATTTGAGTAAGATAAATTGTCTCTTCTCCTTCACTTCCTTTTCTTTTGTAGAAAATTAAGTAGGCAATGAAAGATTAACTTAATAACTTTTTTCTCCATCTTAAATAACTTTCAATTTTAGTCTTTACAAATGAAAATCTTACATTATTTTGGATTTTATCGAATTGTTAGCATAATTTTGGATTTTATCGAATTGTTCTTTATGTGAGGATCAAAACACAGTTTTTTTTTTTAATATAAAAATCAAAATAAAGTGTACAGATTGTGAGGTTAGATTTTAATTGTCGTTTATGTAAGGATTGAATTTAATAAATTATTCAGAGTTTTTTTTTTTTTTTTTTAAAAAAAAAAATTTAGTGT
>Ga0214544_1002407_pt1 | contig 39289 bp, 21 predicted proteins | sample CNSS3metaG_FD_160074 | JGI IMG/M metagenome (GOLD analysis project Ga0214544, IMG submission 160074) | Root nodule microbial communities from cowpea collected in UCLA plant growth center, Los Angeles, California, USA - CNSS3 | ecosystem: Host-associated > Plants > Roots > Nodule | place: USA...
AAAAAAAAAAAAAAAAAAAAAAATATATATATATATATATATATATATATATATATATATATATATATATATATATATATATATATATATATATATATATATATATATATATATATACATTCTTAAATTATGAAATGCAATTGTAGTATTGTGTGGGTTTACAAGAGGTGGCTTGGAAAACTAAGAATGAGTAGAGAGAAGGGAAACCTATGTCAAACCATAAAATACTCAAACCATATAATAGTGGGATCTTCCTTTTCCTTTTAATGATAAGACATTGCTTTAGTATCCCTTTTTGCTTCTTTGAAGTTCTTTCACATTTTTAGGGGTTGTTAGAACCCATGAGACCCATGTTAAGTAGTAAATTGATAGATTGGTACTTTGGGGAACCCACGACATACCCTTGTATTTTTTCATTCTTTGTACTTTTGGTGCAAGCTTTATAATTCTCATATCACATGTTAATGTGTTGTAGGGCCAGTAGGGACAATCCATGTGATATAAATATTACATATTATATAATATAAATGTATATAAATATTTCGTATATATAAATAATATATAAAAATTATATTATATATATATATATATATATATATATATATATATAAAGTATTGAAATTGAATTATGTTGATATGTATTGGTGTTAAAGGGTGTAAGTATGAGTTTAACTTAATTATGAATTTTATGTATGAATGATGATTGTGATAAGTTGCCTTGGTTGGATATATGCATATACATGTGTATTCTATTCACTAGGACATGTGTGATGGAATTAAGTCTAAATGGGGACCAATTCAATGTGCCCTAAAAACAAGAAATAGTGGGGAGAACCCTATTAGGAGTTGGCACCTGGCGGCGCGAGGTAGCGTGCTAGGCGGATAACACATCAGAGGTGGCTGAGGAATGTAGAACTACTGGCGCCTAGAAACGCAGTTAAGTCCGGCCAGGCGGACGCTTTTGATCTAGAAATACTTCCAGTGCTTTGACGCCTGACGGTAGAATAAGGCTGCCAAGCGAAAACGTGAATTCCGGAGATCTAGTAGAACTTAGTGGGCTAGCGCTTGGTGGTGCCAAGCATCTCACCAAACGGCCTACACAAATTTTGCTGGGAAACTCTGGAGTCGCACCAGGGAATTTACGGTAGAGATGGCTTGATGGAGGGAACTCTACGAGGCTCTGGGTGACATACGCTATGAGGATGACTTGTTGGGGGTCCAATTACTAGTGCAACCGATATTGGGGAAACACGTGCCCATTTTAGGGGTATAGCCTTTTGGGTCTTGAGGTGTTCAGTGCGAGTGTGCTTAGTGGTGGCTAGCACGGATGGGTCCATGCAAACTGCCCTCCCTGGTTGTATTCAGCGAGTTTGGTAGTCTGGGGACAAGTATGAACCACGATTCATGCTGGGAAACTCCACTTGAATCTCGATGAGAGGTAGGGATAAATTATCCTCGTGTGTGGACTACTTCAGTGGTGACTGGTAGTCGGAGAGGCGAGTAGACACTCGTGCGACAAGTATCAGCATAGGTATTCATCAAATAGCGTAGAACCCGAATGTTCACGGTAACAACCGTGGTGGGCACTGAGTATGCATGGAAGAAATACAAGACCAGCTAGTTAACTTAGCAAATCGGGGAATAGGAGTTTAATGTTATTGTAAGATAATGGTGTTGTTATTATGTTATTTCTCTGAGTTCACCCTATCTATTTGTGTTTGGCGATGATCACGTAAATCGTTATGCAGGAGCAGATGATGTTTCAGGTGAGGTTGCAGAGGAGTAGAGTCGAAGCGGGGCTTGTCATGCGATTTTAATTTTGAAGCTTTTAGTTTCATGTTTTGAATAAAATGATGTAATTTTAATTACAGTTGGATTGAGTTTTAAATTGTAAGAATTTATGTTATATTGGATCCGAAATTTCTAATTCGGCGGTTTAATAAAAATTCAAATTCCCGCGCCATGGGAAATGCTTTCATTAAATGCAGAAATTATAATTTTTTTTCTTATTATCTTTTATTAAATCAGTAATATTCGGATGTGCTGTTACCATCCCTATTTAAAATAATTAAAACACTTAGGTAGTCTAAAATACTTATATTCATTGTTCCCTTTGGTTAATTATTCAACATGTTAAAAATTTAAAAGGTTCACTCAAATATGAAGAAACTTCCTCTCTTATCACAATTTTGATAACATAATTTTCTTTATGTGATTTTGTTCAAATGGTAAATGGTATAAATTTCAGGAAATACAAGCCTCAAGTTTTATCAAATAATTTTGAAAGCACATGCTTAATTATTATCTTTCAAATATACTTGTTTTAGTACTTTTATTCATTATTATTTTTTACATGAAAATGTTTCACTTTCAATTTTATGTGTTAAATTCAATCACGTAAACCTTTGGTTTAGTAGGTAATATTAAAAATTTGTTTTCCTTTTTTCCCTTTTAATCCATAAGTTTGTTTTATTTGAAGAACCTTTGTTTCACTAAAAAATTTCATTATGTTTCAATAATTCAACCAATTTTATATCCACCAAATTTATTTATATCTCCAAGATATTTTTCTTTTTGTCACCACTTTGATTACACATTTTTTTTCATTTGTGTGACTGCATTCAAATGATATATTACATAGAATGAATGTTATTATCAATTTCATTGAATCAACAATTTTATCAATTTTACTCTTTTTTTTATAATTATTTGACCTTACAATTATAACTTTTCTTGACATGTATATTCTTTTCACATTAAATCCTTAGCAAATTTTTTTAAAATTATTTATAATAGTTGGAATAGTAAAAAAACATACGTGAGTAATAGATATAGGATGAAATGAATAATTTATAATTATTAAATATGATGAAAAATGAATTTTTACTTTAGAGATAAAGATAGAGATAGTGAAACACACAATGATAGAGTATTTGTTTATATTTTTTTTTTCTTAAAACCAAACTTACACTTGGACAAAATTTGCATGTGGGGAAAGTGAAAATTCATGACAAATGAAAAACATTATTGTATTGTATCATCTTCCATTTTTTTTTTCTTGTTGCATGTATATAGTGTAATCTTGTTTTTGAATGTTAATAATGTTAAAGATTGAAGGGTGTGAACAATTAACTAGTGAGATCAAAAGGAGGGAAATGACACCAAGATGTCAACAAAGGTGAAGTAAAAAACTAAAATGGTTCAAATGTCCCTACTAGAGTTCATCAATAGCATAAATGTTTTTTAGTCACCCTTGTAATGATGAAGATTACACCGCTTTCACAATCCTTGTGTCATCTCATTTATCTGTAAACAACAAATTCATCTATAAGTATTCATCATTAGTTCACCTATAATGTCATTTTTTACAATACAAATTCTTATTCACCCCAAATATAAAAGTTACCTTGTTTATTTTACTTTTAACTGTGTTATATATGCAAGTTATATAACAATTTGTATAACATTACTATTTTTCTTTTATTTCTTTCTTCTTGTGAAGACAATTTAAGTAAAATTATGTACAATATAATTTTTTTTATCTCTATCCCTTCATAATTTATTACATTTTAATTTATTCATATTTTTTTCTTCTTTTTTGTTGTCTAATTTATCATACAAATTATTTCACATATAGCTTTTGTCTTTTCTCTCTCATATGAATGATATTTTTCAAATATAAATATATTTATTTACCTCTTCCAAATCTCGATTTACGAATTGCACGTTGTGCATCATGTTCTCTACGACCCTGTAAAACATTACATATAAAATATAAATTAATTTGATATAAATAGAATACACAAATATTTTAGCTAGGACATTCAAGTTCATTGTCTACAAGAAAAAAGATGTCATAATAGAAATTAACATCTAGCTTACTTTTTTTAACTAACAAGAATTTGTTTTTATAAAGCTCGTATGTCATGTAAAGATTGTCATCTAAGACAATTATAATATTATACCACGTACTAATTAATGAGTATTTTGAAGGGAATTTATGTGAAAATTTAATAATAATGAGTAATTAGTGTAATCCATGTAAGTGATTGTCATCACCTTTAACAAAAAATCTTAAAACTAAATTTATGGACATTCTTTCTTATATAGTACCTAACTTTTTCTTCTTTACTCAATGTGAAACTTAAACTCAAACTTGAATTCCTAACAATAATTTATAGCCATATATGTCATGTGTTAATTTTAACTAGCCATACTAAAACTTATGTTAATTTGTATTAGCAACTATTAACACCTCAAGTTTAATTTAACAACATACAGTTGTTGGTTTTGTGACTTGGTAATTTAAAATATTTAATTGGGGATAATGTTTACCTGAGCATTCACCAATTCAGCAGGATCAAAATCCATTGAAACCCTTTGGTTAGTTAAATCATATGTTCCTTTGGCAAAGTTGGGATCTAGTGCACTAATTTTGCTTCTTGATCCATCTGATAAAGTTGATGATGCATCTTGTTTTCTTCTTTTTACCCATGTATAATCATTAGTAGATCCTGAGACTTGTACTGGCACACTGTATCCATTACCATTAACAACATTCATCACTTGGGAGGTCTCAGACATGGTATCCATTGCAGGCTTTGTGTGCTCTTTGTACATGCCTCCTCCTTTTCCTTTTGTAACATGTGTTTTACCATCATCTTTATGACCATTTTGGGAAATATTTTGCATGCTCTACATAAAGAAGGTAAGATAAGTGAGTTTAGATTTTCTTCTAAGTTTTTTGGTGTTGTCCTCTGCTGAACACTACAAATACACTATGTTGGTACTTTAAATATCTTTATAATATATTTTAAAATTTCAAAATCAGTGACCATCAAAGTGTTTTGAAAGCACAATAGAGGAACAATACAAATAATCCAACAAATAATCTAAATTCTAAGATAAGTATTGTAAAAATAATGATATTTAAGTGGTGTAGTAACATTCCATTGAAAATTAATACCTCTTTTGAACTTGATTTACCAAAATTGTTTTGATCATGCAAAACTTTATTGACTCGTCTTGGTTGTCTTCTTGATGTTGCAACCTCTCTCACTTTGCCTTCAATCTTTTTCCTAAGAGTAAGGATTAAGAGTTAGTCCTAAAAATAAGAGAAAATGCATTTGATTTAATTGGAATGAGATATTCCAAAATACTAAAAATTAACAATAAATCTTTATTTCTCTAGTGAGTTCAATTACAACATCATGTGCCGTAATTACTAATAAAACTCAAACTCTTAGTGCGTAAAATAATTCAACTAAATAAATAATTATATCTATGACAATGAAGATTAAATAATCAGGACAAATGGACATATTTCATTTTAATATAAGAAGAAGAAAATTACAATCTTAGTACAAATCTTTGCATTTTGTTAATTTTGTTTGAACTCCGACAATGATTAAGGTAATTGAACATGTATTTTGTCTTAGTAATTGTCACATGTGTTTATTAAAGCGGAAATTAACATTAAACATGTGTTTGAACTTAAGAGAATCTCTAAGGATTTTAAATTTACAAAAACAAAATTTATAGGTTCTTCAGGGTTGATTACATGTTAGTGTTATATTTTCTTTTAATAAATGCATGTAACCATTATCGTAGATCAAACATGTGTTTAAATACTTTAACCATTAATGGATTTCAAACAAAATTAATGGAATTAAAGTTCATATATTCAAATAGTATTTTTTTTATTATACTAAAAATGAAATATGTCAATGTTTATTGTATCGAACCGACTATTATCCTTTTATAAACAAGAAATACTACACTAGTGTACCTGGATGAATCATCTTGAACTTTTACATCCATTTCTTTGCTCGGTGGGTATCTTGGAAGGTTTGATGGGTTACAAGCGTATGGCTTAGTGTTAAAATACTATAAAGAGTATACAACAAAAAGAAAATTAGAAATTCAAGTTAGTTGTACACAATTGATCCTTATTAAACAAACTTCCTAATAAGTTAACGTTTTTGGCAAAACAATTATGAAGTCATATGCATAAAACACTAACTATTTATTACAATGTAAGATCATAAAGAAGAACTTTTCCAAAAACGAAGAATACACTATACAAAAATACAAATTAATGAAATGTTTACCTCAGACATTAAGGCAGATGAGGAAGTTCCTCGATTGCTTGCGTCAATGGATAATAAAGTCTCAAGTAGGTTTATAGCAGTTTCAGGAAAATCTGCACATCTTTCTCGAAGAGAGCTTTCATAATTTGTTTGAGGCTTAAACATGGTTGCATGAGGAAGTTTGGTCTTTTTCCAGAACTCCTCAGGTGGAGAACCACACAACTTAAAAATTTTGTGCAATTGTTCAACCTATACACTCAACAAATACACACATGTCAAACTACAAAATAAGTTTAGTGTTTGCTAGCACATTCAAGCTATGGAAATTTGTTTTCAACAAAAAATTTAAAGTGCAAATTGACCATATATAATTATAAAGAGTTCAATATGTTTTTTTGTCCCTATACTATTTTTAAAAATTGTGTTTCGTCCTAAAACTAAAACTATAAGATAATTCTGTCCCTACAATTGTGAAAGTCATGTAAAACATTATCTTCTACAAATGGCATGCAGAGGTTATATCATAGTCCACTATGAAACTCAGTTTGTCACATTAGAAATACTCTACATATTGTTTGTTATGGAGGATTTACATGAATTTTTTAAAGTGTAGGAAAGTATTTGTGGATGAAACACAATTTATGACAATAGTTTAGGAACAAAAAACATATTTAACCTAAATATAAATTATACTTAACATACATCAATTGTTAGAATTACCTCAGTTCTTCCCTTAAGGATAGGCTTCCCAAGAAAAAGTTCTGCAAATACACAACCAACACTCCATAGATCTACTGACACTCCATAGTTAGTTGATCCCATCAATAGTTCAGGAGGACGATACCACAAAGTCACGACACGACTTGTCAAAGGATGTTTGTTACTTGTACTAATTGTATTTGCTAATCCAAAATCTCCTATCTTGAGAACACCTTCATTGTTTAATAAGATATTTGATACTTTGATGTCTCTGTGCATAATACCACGCATATGACAATGCTCGAGTCCACTTAGAAGTTGCCTCATGTAACATTTTATCTATCGAAAGAAACAATACACATGAATGTAAAAATAATCCAAACTTGCAATGAATCTTGTCTAATATACACAACAGATAAGATTTATGGTTAAATATGTTTTTCGTTTTCAAACTATTTTTCAAAATTGTGTTTTATCTCTAATATAATCTGTATGTTTATTTCATCCTTGCACTTTATGAAAGTCATGTAAAATATCCTTCCAACAAACAACATACGGATGTGGTAATAATAACCTTCACACGTAGTTTGTTGGAAATAATGTTTTACATCATTTTTCTAAAGTGTATGAACGAAATAAATATATAATTTATATCAAGAACGAAACAAAATTTTTAAAAATCGTTCAAAGATGTAAACAAACCTGTGATTCAGTGAATACTATCTCAGGACGTGACACTAGACCAGCTAGATCATGTTCCATGTATTCAAATACGAGGTATATGCTATTTGATAGACGAGAAGTGATTATGCCCTCCAATTTCATGATGTTTGGGTGATCAAGTCTTCGAAGGATGGTTATTTCTCTTGCCATAAACCTAATACTCTCAGGTTGAAAATTGTCAAACCGCACCTTTTTCAAAGCAAACAACTTTCCGGTTTCAACTTCACGAGCTCGAAACACACTACTATATGTACCTTGACCAATCTATTCAAAATTAAAAAATATTTTAATAGATGATGACAACAAGATATACTCACAAGATAATTATTTTCTAAAGTTAAAAGTAAAATAATAGAGTATCATGATTTATATTATTTTCAAAATAACATATCATTATGAGAAGAAGAAAAAAACGAGAAAGAAAAGAAAAGTGTGGGAAAATTTTAAATGTAACAATACAATAAGCAACAACTATTACATGAACCAAACAAAACTGAAGTATAACACTTTAGTTGATTTTCAATTACTTTTCTGATAAAAATGAAAACTTTATGTCAATGGCATGGTTTATATTATGTCAAAATAAAATGTTATAATAAATAATAAATGATAAATATCAATACTAACCTATAATCCATAGTTGAAATTTTAAATGACTGTTATACTGATACTAAATTTTCACGTAGATAAAATATATACTAAATATCAATACTAGTATTTTAGTTTATTTTCGATAGGGTAAATAATCAATTTTGCCTTCAAATGTGTATCTTGCTGATACTTCCATCCTTGAAAGAAGGAAAATTCATAATTTGTCTACAAAATAGGAAAGTTTCTAACAATTTTGTCATGTTACTAAGTTGACAATCCAAAAGATTATTAAGGTTTAAACACTTTGTCATTAATGAGTAAATTTAAAGTCATTAAAACAACCTTCACATTTTTATTTTATTTGGTGAGAGACAAGAAGAGAAACATAAACAATATACCTATTATAATCAAAATAATAATATAGGGATCAAATTAAGATTCAGATAATGATTTGACGTGTGTCACCTTATTGATTTAACATATGATACAATATTGATGTGACATGTGATATGAATAATTTTAAAAAAAATTAAAAAAAGTTAAAAAAATAGGAGATGACACATAATACATACTAAAAATAGGAGATGACACATAATAGGAGATGACACTAATGGAATTAGATATAATTGTTACGATACGTACGTAATTGAAACTAAAAAATATCTTAAGACCTAATTTGAAATATTTAAACAAAAACATGAACAAATAAAGTTTTTAACCTTGTTATTATTATTATTTTTTACCTTTTCTAATTTTTGAAAAGAATCTGCTTTGAGAGGGATCCATCCTTGAATGGCTTCTGCTGCAACAGCAGTGAGCCAAGGAGGCCAACCAACAGCGTTTTGTTCAGCCTCCACATTTCTGTGAACCAACCCTTGCCTTAAGCTAAGAGATCCATTACTCTTCTTTGAACTATTTTTCTTAAACTTGTTGGTGTTGTTGTTCCTCTCATTATCTACATTTCCTTTAGAATCCAAAATGGTCAATCCAGAACGGCCCTTGCTAGAAGCGCGAATCGTCTCTGAAGTTTTCACCGTCGATGGGGATGGAGAATAAGCTTTGGCAACCACATTTTTGGAGCTAATGCAACCCATTTGATTAACAAGAAAATGATCACAAAAACAAAACAACAAGAAAATGGACGATGTCGATTGTAGGGGAGAATTTCCCCTACATCAACACCTCCAATGTGGTTGCTACACCCAGAACAAAGGAGCTCAGAATACAGGGAGACGAGAAAAACCCGAAAACAGGGGCATTTCGAATTCTCACAAAAACAACAACTTTTGTTCTTTGTTCTTTGTTTTTTGTTTTCTCCTGTGTTGTTGTTGTTGGTTTTTTTTCTCTTCTTCCCTGATTTTGAGTCTCTTTGTCTTTGTTCTATGCAATTCGATGCAACCCTTTGGGTTTTCCCAAGAGGGTGTGCGAGACGCACATGGAAAAATGGTGGCTTTGTTGTGGAATAGAACAAGGAAATGAACAACCCCCTCCTTCCCCAAATTTTCTCTCTCTTCCCCTGTTTTTCTCTCTGTCCTCCATTCATTTCGGAAGGAATAAGGGGTTGGAGAAAAATCAAGGAGAGAATTAGAAATTCATGGCTTTCAATTCAGTCATCCAAATGGGTTGTTGAAAATTTTAGAAAAACAAACACGTGATGAGGTTTTGATGATTTTTTTTTTCTTTATTAATTTTAGAGGGTGTAATGGTGAGTTATCATTTGATTTTCCTCATTATTGATTTCAAGTTTTGATTAAACAAGAAGAGAGACAATATGAAAATACAAGACTAAGGTATAATATATGACATGGTAAAATGAAGGGTAACATTCATGTACATGAGCTTTTATTCTTATTTATAGTTGCAATTAACACATTATATACTCCTAAATTATATTGTAAAATTAAAATATAAAATATTTTGAACCAATATTTAATTTAATAAAATAATTAAAAATAGTATTAAAATTAATACAATAAAATATGCTTGTAATCAGAAAATAATTTTATTTATACATAAACTAGTATTTTATCAATATAATATAATTTTTTTTATTGAAAATAAAGTATGGTAAGTCAAATTAAATTTATACATTCAATAAACATTTTAAATGAAATCAAAGTAATATATAATATTTGAATATTAATAGTATTAATATAATGACAACCATTAATTTTCAATTGTTTATCAAACAATAAAAAATAATAATTAACTAAAGTTCTCAAATAATATTTTCTTTTATTTTACAAAATCAATTTAAAAGAAACACAATTTTTCCATTTTTTAAAGATTATATATTTTAAATAATAATAATAATAATCTATAACTATATATAAAGGGGATTCCCTCTTTTTTGTGTCCACATTTCATAATTCCAACTTTACCCTTTACAATGTAATTATTTGTTAAATTTTTTAAAATTAACGGTTACTTTTACAAGTTTTTATAAAACTATCTACTTATCTCCTTCTTCTTTAATCTTCTATTCATCAACAGTTATTTTCTCATATTTTTTTCATATATTTCACTTTATTTTTTATAAATATAATTTTATTTTGTTTATTAGCTTATAACATTATAATATCATTCAGTATTAATATAATATCATGCATATTTAAAAAATGCGTATACACAGGCACGATAGTGTCTGTGTTTACGCTAGTAATACTAATAAATAATTACAAATAAGATAATTTGTCTATTCAAGAGTATTATTTCAATTTTCTGAATTTGTGAATAGAAGACTTTGATATATTATGTTATTATTCCAAAAACTTTACTCTTAATTATGTTCATGAAGTCTATAAAGTAAGCACAATCAATTTCTTAAGAAACTTCGCTAAAAATTTAGGGTTTAGGGTTTAGGGTTGACACATTTTAATCATCACTAGAAAAAAATTAGATGAATATTTCAATATATATTATACGAGTTTTTTCATACATTAATTAGATGAGTTTAGTAATACACATTAGACAGTCTATACATGCACGAATTAGACAAGTATTTTATGCATAAAACATAAAACAAGTCATTTCATAAATAATTAGACAAGTCTAGAAAAAAATTAGATGAATATTTCAATATATATTATACGAGTTTTTTCATACATTAATTAGATGAGTTTAGTAATACACATTAGACAGTCTATACATGCACGAATTAGACAAGTATTTTATGCATAAAACATAAAACAAGTCATTTCATACAATAATTAGACAAGTCTAGAAAAAAATTAGATGAATATTTCAATATATATTATATGAGTTTTTTCATACATTAATTAGATGAGTTTAGTAATACACATTAGACAGTCTATACATGCATGAATTAGACAAGTATTTTATGCATAAAACATAAAACAAGTCATTTCATACAATAATTAGACAAGTTTAAGAATACGCATTTGGCGAATCCGTCCATACACTGATTAAACAAATCTTGCAACACACATTAGATGAGTTTGTCTATACACTAATTAAATGAGTCTAGCAATATACATTAGGCAAGATTATTTATACACATATTATACAAGTCTATTAATACATATTAGACAACTTTATCCATTATTTGATTAGAAGTGTCTTGAAATACACACTACACGAGTTTGTCCATACACATTAGATGAGGGTATCAATACACATTAGATTAGTGTGTCCATATATTGATTAGATAAGTCTAACATTAGATAGTAGATGAATTTGTCAATCCATTGATCATACGAGTCTAACAATACACATTAGACCAATATGTCCATACATCGATTTGTATTTGCAACGAATATATTCTATATATTTTTGCATAGTCTATCATTTATGTTTTTAAAGAGTTTACTCTATATTTTTTAACATGTTATATCCTTTGTATTTTAACATGTATTTTTAACATGTTATATCATTCTTCTTCAAGGAAATTAGTCCTCAATTGAAGGAATAAAAGGGTGGTTCTAAATATGAATCCTCCTATCTTTCTTATCTCCATTTAGAGATTTGTTTTGCTTCAATACATTTAATAGTCTCGTATAGTTTAGAAATTGAAAATAAACAAAATTAAATTTATCTTCCTCCTTCAATTTTTCGAAATGTTTTTTAAAAACAAAACCGTGATAAAAATTATACTTGCTTTGATTTTGTATGTCCAATAATCTTATATCATTTAAGAATTGAGACAAAAAAATTTAAAATTTACATTTATCCTTCAATTCTTTAAGATGATTTTTAAGAATAAAATCGTGACAAAACTATTTGAACTCTAAATATATGACAATTAACTCTAATGATAAGACCGAATTTAAAGTTGAATAACAAATATCAATAAAAATACAAGCAAATGCATAAATCCTTCATCGAAGTGCTAAACAATCTCAATAAGAGTGTAATTAACAATCCCATGTATACATAACTAAAAGCATTAGAGAGGAAAATCTACTTGGTTTAGTGAACAGGTAATAAGTGTTTTTTTTTTCTATTTAAAGAAGAAAAAAAGTGATTTTCCTCTCTAGAAACCTAAATAAAATCTCGTATATCCATGAAATATCAAGACACAATTTTTTACACTCAAATAGTCTTGTGTTTTATACAATGAAACCTAGCTCCATTTCACCTTCAAAATGAAAGAAAAATAAAACAATCAGAATCAATTCTTCAACATAGTTTTCATTAATAATTTTTCAAGTTTTTAGGTATACATTTTTCGATAAATTAAGAAAAGAACAATACTCTTTTCAACACCAATACAACAGAACTTAGAACATATTTACCTGAGAATATAGACCATTTAAAAAGAGAAGCCCAAGGATTTGTGATATGATGATAGAATTCTACGAGAGACAAATAAAAAGAAAAAAATAAAATATTTTTTTTTCATAAATTAAAATTAATTTATGCACAAGTTAAAAAATAAAAATTAATTGAAAAGCTTCTTCAAATTAACTTACATATGAACTAATTTCAAAAACTCATTTTGCTTTATTTATTTATTTCTCTCTTAAATCTGTTTATGAAAAAAATGTTTCCAAACAAAAACCCTTAAAGTAAAAAATAAACACTAAGGAGCATACCTTAGAAAGATGGGTAGGAGCATGAGAGGATTTAGGGTTTGAATTGTATGGAAGTGATTGTTGTGAATCTTGTGGCTGTAACAACAAAGCCAAAGGAAAATTGAAATCATAGCAAAACTAAAAAATAACTTAAATATTTTTAGTGTGTGAAAATTTGACAATTAAAGTAAAGCAAACAAAATTAATATTAGATAATATCAACTATAGAAATGAAAAAAAAAACCCTTTTGTAATAAGTAAAACAGCAAGTGAAAAATTTCTATTCTACACAAATAGAAATCAAAGTGAAACTCTTGCCAAAACCAACAAGTTGGAAAAAATTGCAAAAAAAATAATACTTATCAAGTGAATTTTACTATGTATGGATAAAATTTTAATAGATTGAATTCAAATTAAAAAAACACTCCAAAGGAAAGTCTTTAGTCTGTTAAAAAAACAACACAACTTTTACTTCTACAAAGCACAAAGGTTTAAGACAAAATTTTAATGTGAAAACCTATATAGGATGATCAAACATGTTTTCATCAAACTGAAAATCAACATAACATAAATCCTTAGTGATATAAATTCAGTTTTAGAAAGAGAAGACAACAAGAAAAAAAAAATCTTGGTTAGAAATGGTATTGAATGCACCTTCTAAAACTTGTCAGTAGAAAACAACAAAACAAGGATTTTAAGTGAATAAAACAATTTTTCTTTGTTTTAGAGAATGTTAGTTCACACTTGAAGTCACATAAAACTTGAAATGCTATGAAAAGTTTAGAAATGGAGTTATAAACAAAAGTTTTAAGAAGTAAACTTTAAGTTTAACTTAATCTTACAAAACTGACTTAACCAATTCAAATACGGTAAGGAAAAAGGTTCTTTGACGACTTTTTGACAAAATACCAGTGTCCAATATTGTAAATTTGTCTACCTAGAATGAGATCTCCAACCCCTATAATAACACGATAGACCTAATAAACAATAAACCTCATTAGGATAGACTTTTTAAATGACTCTCATACCATCTTAAATCTAACTCAGCTTTACAAAATTAGTTTGTAAGGTAAGGTCTGTATCCATTCATATATTGTAAATTTGTCTTATTTTTAATCGATATAAAATCTCTAAAATCCTCACGTTCAGAAAAAAGCTTGTGCATACTAAAGCTTATGAAACCATTACTTTTAAGTCTTTCATGCACAATTCTGGTTGCCTGACAATGTATATTTGGTCACCAACTGCATTTTCTTTATAGTTTTCTTGATTTCGGTGCCAAGTCCATAGTGCATATGTGGAATTCACAGCCTGCAACAAGATTGATGATAAAATTTTGAAGAAAAGGATAGATATCAATGTCATGAACAGAGAAAAATTCAATGAAATACATTATATATAGTCACATACAAAGAAAATTTTCATCCAAAAAATATATATATAGACAGATTTTTTTAGTGTTTTTGAATGTTTGTATCACTAACAAAATTAATTAGTATATATAATTACAGATGTTAGTATATTGTTTAATCATGCTTAGTAATCTTGTTGTTAATTATTAGTATACAATTCATGTTGTGTAAATATTCTGTATCTTATCATTACACACCAATAGTTCTACAAAATTTTGTAATTTTCAATAAAGGAGAGACTGTGTATTTAAGACTTTCTATGAGAAGTAATGATACACACACAACACAAGTTTGAATTTGTAATCTCTTGTGAGAACTCTCCAATTTTAAGGATTAAATTATAGTAGATTTGATTAAATTTTAAGTACTTTGTAAATTTGGATTTTTTTTTTCAATTATAAAAAAGGTTTCGTTCTACCTGAGTGCTCAAAATATTTTTTTTTTTTTACTTTTGTTTAAGTATTTTGTTCTTTGAGTTTGTCATCAACGAGATAATGTAGTCGTTACTTCTGTTTTTTCTCTCTAATCTTCTCCAACTCGTTAAAAAATTGTCTTATAAAATATTTATCTAAGACAAGTTCTACAAAATAGCTTATACATAACCTATTTTACCTTATGGAGAAATTTATTTCATTTTTTTTCTTATAAGTGTATAGAAAACTTTATCCAAACAAACTCATAGTTCTTGAGTAATAGTATTATTCATATTCCAATGAACTTTAACCAGAACAAAACAATAGATGATTAAGCTAATTGAACCCAGCAATAAAAATTCTTAAGAAGTAGATTTTAAGTGTAACTCAACCTTACAAAACCAACTTGTAAGATAAAGTTTGCACCGAGTTATATACCGAAAATTTTCCTTGTCTTTAGTCAACATGAAATTTCCAACACACCTCATCATATCAAGACATATACGTCTCGAGCAAGGAATAGGTATTTAAGGGTGGTCTGATAAAAGGTGGCACAATAGGCTTAATAAACAATAATTTTCACTAAAATAGGCTTTAAAATTTCTTTGATATCATCTTAAATAGTGTATTTTAAACATGATTCAACTTTACAAAACCAGCTTGTAAGGTGAGGTTTTGCACCCACTTATATATTGTAAATTTTCCTTATACTGTGAAAAAAAATTACAATATGAAGATTTTACCTCAAGTATCCCATGTCCAAAACTGCTTTCTCTAAATGCACTCCACTCAGGTTGTTTGTTCCAACAAAAGTTTCCTTTGGCAGGACCAGTGGAAAAATTTGATTTGCAAACTCCTCCAAATTCTGGTTTGTTATCTCCAGGAGAAGGACACTTTCCAGGGTCATCTGCATGATCAACATCTACTTTCTCTATATTTCCGCCATCTCCAACAGTTATGTAGATTGGTGCACAAGGATCCAATGTGTAGTTATAAACTCTGTTCATCCTCTCATAAGCATGAACCTGCAACATGGACATCATGTGACAACACAAATAGGAAAACCCCACTTGTAAAACAATCTTAATTTCAACACTATTGCTCATAATTCTATTCAAAAGAGTAACTGCAAAAACTGTGTGCAGAATTAGATACAGAATCTAACTCACATGACCATTGAAAACAATGTCAACCCTGTATTGATAGAAAATCTCTTCCATTTCCAATCTCATACACTCAAATTCTTGATAGTGTGAAGCATAACTGTTATACCAAGGAGGATGCATTGCAGCTACTAACCAGGGGGTCACACTACGGTCTATATTTTGCAGGTCTTGCTTCAGCCAAGAAAATTGTGCACCTGAAATACTTCAAGTCAAGTTGAAGCATCTGAAATTATGTGCATTCAGTGGTTAATTTACACAAGGGAAGCATTAGTTATCATTTACCAGTACTATTGTAATCAACATATGCTCCTAACATGATATAGTGTATGCCTCCAGCATCAAAAGAGTAGTAGAAGTTACTTTTAGAGCCACTTTCTTCAGCAGGAACTGCAAATCGTGTCAAGTATGATTTGAATGTGATCCCACCAGCTTGAGGTTCAATCTCATGATTCCCTTCAATAACCATCATTGGAACTTCTGAGGTCAAAGGCTCCATAAACCTGATGTTTCAGAAACCATATTGCTTTTCAACTATGTGTATCCGGAGATACAACAACAATATGACATGAGTCCAACTCACATAAGGGATTAACACCACTTTCAACTCAAAATCTTAAGACAATGAATTTATGAGTGTTCTTCTTTATTTGGTTTTCAAATTTCTTATTTTTACTCGATGTGGAACTTGGACTCATTTAAAGTAGAATTTTTTTTTCAAGTTATGTTTTGCTAAGACTTGATTACATAATTTGTCATAGAACTCAGAACATGAGGTAGTTTACCTTCCCCACCCATCCCATCGAGGTTGATAAGTTTCTCTAATAGGAGCATCAGGAAATGCACATGAATAACATGAAACTCCCTTTCCACCAGTTGTGAGATACTGATTTGCATATGTTAAGTCTCCAACCATTAGAATCATTGAAGGATCATTATGAATTAGATGATCAATAGTTGATGTAGAATTTCTTGTGAGGCCTAGATCTCCAACAACTGCTATTCTAGCTGGATAATTATTTGGACCAGGTTTTGGAAAAGTCTCAAAAAAACGCTCTTGGCTCATGGCTGGAATAGAACTATCCCCACATTTGTAATAATATCTTGTTCCAGGTTCAAGACCTGCACCAGGAAAGAAGTGTCTCTGAACTTTCTCCAAACTGATAATAAATTTGTGTCATTGCACTTATTCACTTGGTTTATATCTTATAGTTTGTATCTTAAAAAACTCACACAAAATATGTCACATTCTTTTAAAGGATTTTTATCACATCACAAATGTAAGTTCTTTTATCCAACATTTGTATCACATGACAAACATCAAACTTTGTAAAGTATTGCTTCCAAGAACTTAAGATGATTAACAATAACAACAACAATCAAGCCTTTTTTTCCACTAGATCATGTGCAGGCTGCCCTACTTAATCTTTTGAGGAGGGACTTACTACTGAAGAATGACAACACCAATGAAATATGAGTTTAACTTACATTAGCGACTGACATCACTTCCAACCTAAAACCTTAAGACAATGATATTCTTTCTTATATGTTAGTTAACTTTTTTATCTCTATTCAATGTGGGACTTAAACTCACACTATATGGAACTTAAACTGACATTTATATTCCCTACACTACTACCCTCCATTTGAGCAGAAATACAAATAAAAGGAAACTCAAACATACCTTCAAGTTTCACATGATGAATGATAGCAGAGGTGTAATTCCATAGGCCTTCAAAGGGATACAACTGACTGTAAACAACAGAATCACCTTTCCCAACACCTGTGTACTTGCCACTCTCTTTCCCAAACCACACCTCACTTCCAACAGATGCAGGATCTACTGGGGTCACGTTGAGTCCAATCTGTGCATCCCCTTATCCGAAACCAAACAACACAACCAAGTAACAATGCTTTAGAACACAACACCATTAACATTCGAAAAATAACTTATTTTCCATCCACTTTCAATTTTAAGAATGTTACACTGTCAGAAAATCATAAACCATCCTTGTTATGACAGTAGAATGTTCCATTTCGTTCCTCAAAGTGTATGACAGATTCAATATAATCCTGTAATTCAAATAAATTAAGAAAAAAAGGTCCATTAAAGTAGCTACCTACCATCCCTATATATTATCATTAAAATGCAATTTAATTCGTACTTGGAGATGCTAGATTGCACTGCATTTTAATGATAACATGTAGTGATGAATGTGAAGAACAAAAACCACCTTAAAAGACAGTCTTTTAAGGATCAAATTCACTATCAAGCTTTTGAGATCAGATGCCAGATAAAACCCCTATGAACTATCATGGACTAATTACTCTTAAAAATGACAGCTTTTTTGGAAATTCTAAGGAGAAGAGGTAAAGTACCAGTAACCCAAGAAACCCACATAGAAGTTGGTGAAGAAATTGCAAGAGCAATCTGTTCAGGGAAATTCAAAGTTACATTCTTTCTGAGCCTTGGATGAGTCATGGGAAGGTCATCACTGCCCCGTCGCAGTGACGGGTCGAACCGGCGGGTCACGGGCTCAAATGGGCCATCCAAAGTGGTGGGAATGTGAGTCTCAGTCACTGTCATGATGGTGATGAAGTTGGTGCTCATCATCACCAAAACCATGGCCAGAAGCAAGCATAAGGTGCTGCTGCAGATTTTCATTTCTGACACAAAATGAAGGAATGGCTGAACTTTTTTTTTTTCTGCTTATGATGTTGTATTGTTAAGGGTTACTAAACAGAGCATTAACATGGTTGATCACTGTGGTGTAACTGTAAAAGACATGATTTTGAAGTAAAGTAGTTAACGCAACTTCTGTGCCATACGTTGTCGCCTAGGTGGCATGTTATCAGCATCTCGGTTCTAATGTTGGAATATGCTGCTTCTATAATGTTTTTTCGGTCCATAATATTTATTACTAAAAAAACATGGAAATTAATAGTTTCATATCCTTCAAAACAAAAAACCACTGGCTTAATATTTTATTTGAATAAAACTAGTGGAAAGAGATATGCACTTTTATGTGTGTCCTTTTTTATTATAAATAATTAATTTAATTTTGAAAAAATAATTAAATTTGAATAAGTAATTATTTAAAAAGATAAGATAATAAAATGATTATTATAATTTAGAAAATAATTAAGTTTAAATTAACAATCACTTACATAATAAAAACTATAATATAATTATTTTAGTTTAAAATAATGGTTACAACTATAAATTAAGAAAATGTCCTTTACGTATAGATTATAGACAATAATATATAATATTTATTTAAATTTATATATATATATATATATATATATATATATATATATATATATATGATTAAAATGTTAATATTTGAAGTGGGTATTTTTTTTTTTTGAAATATCATCGCCCAAAAACTTATAGATTATGATTTATTGGTAGATGATAACGTAAGTGCATGTATAATTTAATTGTTAAAAAATCATCTACATTTCAAAGGTCGTGCGAAAGTTCTTGAGAAATAATTTAAAGGCTAAAATAAATATATTTCACCATCTTTTGAAAAAAAACATTAATATATTTTAGTACATAAATTTATTAAAAGTAATGTAAACATATAGTTTTAGACCTTTCTTCCATGTTTTCTAAGAGTAATTTTAACCTTAATATCATTGGTTACTCCTCTTTTAAGTTGAACAGACGACAGATTCATCAATTTTATTCTCCCTTTTGGATTTGGTTCAACTGGAGTGGTCATAGAAAATTGGTTTGATCATATTTATTTACATACTCTGTCACATTATAATTTTAACAGCTTAAAACTAATAAAATAGAATGTTCCATCTGATATTTAAAATTGATAAACAAATATATATTAATACAGTCTTATAAAGATCCAATTATATAAATATATCAATTATATATACCAAACATTTTTCACTCTAAACACAAGCTAACCACTTACAACAACTTTTCATTGAGACCTCTTTCTGACCTAAAAGATGGTTCCTCAACCTTCAGAGGCGCCTCTAAAACTTCAACCACCATTGCTCCCACCGAATAGGTGACCATCACAAAAGGAAAACATACAACACAAGACAGAAACACAGAAGAAAGGTAAACTAATGACTTTTAAAAAAAATATAAAAAATAAATATATATATATATATATATATATATATATATATATATATATATATATATATATATATATATAAACTACGACTCAACTAATCGGGATACATGCATTGAGGTCAGATCCAGTCAGTTCTGCAATTGTAGTGACATCACATGCTCTATAAAGCGACATATTAAGAGTGAAAACTCTACCACATACAAGGTCAGTCCGTTGACACTTATGATCAAGGAAAAACCCCTAGGCTAGGACCTTCTACTCCTCTCACCACATACCGCATACCCCATTCCTCTCTACTTGAGAATTTGAATGGTTATTAGAGCATCGGGATAACTGCCAAAACAATCCTTACCTCAATGCATACACTACCACAATCACTATTAATCCTCCTTGGGTTATCATCAATCAATCTTAACTCAATCTCACATAAACAATCTCATATCATATACTCATCATTCATAATAATTACAAAGCTTCTAAGCTTCTATGATAACTATTATGGAGAATAATATTAAATGGTGATGCACAAGCACATAACTTCAATTAGGATGAATCAATCCAATAAGATTGTCATTAGCGACATATGGCAGCCAACAATGACAAACAACGACAGACTACGACGAATAAGATTACCATCAACAACAAATGGCAGCCAACAGTGGCGGACAATGACAAACTGCGGCCAGACAAGATTACCATCAACAATGGATGGTGGCTAGCAGTGGCTGACATCGACAAACTGCGGTAGACTAGATTGCCATCAGCAACAAATGGTGGCCAACAGTGGCTGATTGCAACAAACTACAGCAGACCCAACAGTGGTTGATTGCTACAAATTGCAGCAGACTAGAAGATTACCATTGAGCGTGGACAATGACAAATAGACAATGCATGTATGGAACGGCGTGGCTGACAAGACAAACATCATACGCATAGTAGCAAAAGCAACTTTGTGAAGACATAATGACCATAAACAGACTCCCCCTCACGCTGTGAGCAACCTTCAACCGTTAACTTTGGTAAACAGTGAGGTAATGCTACAACAGTAAAGGAAAACCAAAAACCCTAGAGGGACTATCAAGAGGGTGGCTTCTGGACTTCACCCAAAATGAACTTTTGAAGGTCATAACCGACAAAGGAGGCTCCGGCAAAAGCTATGAAGGAGGCGTGGTGACGTTCCGATGAGAGGACGGTGGCGCGTGGACAGCACGCGCCTGGCTTCAGCGTCAGAGACGGTGCGTGTTGTGGCTCGTGGCGAGGAAACTGGCCTTGATCTCGGCGGGGTTGGACGTCGCTCGAGGACGAGACCCTGATCTGGTGGTCGCTGGACGAAACTGCGACGGTAATCGGCAGCCTACGGTGAAAGGCGGTGGACAGAGGCGCACTAATAGAGAACAGTGGTTCACATTGTTGAACATTTAAAAAAAAGGGAGTGGGTATCTTTAGATAGGGATGAACTAAGTTGGACAGCCGTTGGCAGGTGGCCAAAGGCGGAAGGCGACAACAAACGATGGACAACAATGAAAATGCGGTGGACAGAACTGAGATTAGGAAAGCAAGATGCACATTGAGATGCTTTAGACATGAGTCTTTGAAAGACTTGACTCTGGTAGTCGCCGACGACCACTGGCCGCCGGCGAGCAACACAAACAGGACTGAAAGAAACTTAAACCACTTGCTTTGATACCATGTGAAAATAAAAGGATAATACACAATTGGAGGGTCTTTTTTAGATCCCTCTGATAACCTTTTATTTATAATGATAAAAACTGATACATTATAAGATAAAAGATCAAAAGACTACCCTAAATACCTAGGTACAACTCATAGAATGCACTAGACTCATAAGACACACTACTCCCTATTTTAGACTTAATTACTCTAACATACATAAATTTAATAATTATTTCAACAATAGATATTAGCTTTCCTTACCTCGTATCGTGCTTAAATAACTCTATAAACGTCAAACGCCTCTAACTCCACATGATGCTCTATTTGCACATAGAAACATCACAAGAACGATCAGAACATACTATTATGATCATTGATCAGCAGAGACTCATGCTGATAAATAAAACAGACGCATGCAAGCGAAAGAAGGCTTACATGCAACAAAAAACAGAAAAAAACCAAAAAAAGAGAGTGGAAACTTAACTTACGCGAACGGAGAACCTAATCGGTCCAAATTGAAGAGCTCACCGAGAGGATCAATCCTACGATCTTGGTTCTTCAATCAGACGATCAGAAAGACAAAACACTTATAGAGAAGTAAGAAAAATCTAGAAAAGTGGTTTATAGAGAGATTGTGTGTTTTAAAATAATAAAATTCATTTATAACAATTTTATTTATACTAAAACCTTTTAATATTAAAATAATCAAGTTTCACTATTTTAAAACCATTATCACTTCTAAAATACCATTTTCTAGGGTTTTACATATTGTGTGTTATTTAGCTAAACTACATTTCCATCACCATGTAACTAAGGTCTCATTGTGTAAGAAATAAAAATTGACTGAGAAATGGTTATAAAATTAAAAGGTCAAATATATTTTCGTCCTTATATTTGGACACAAAATTAAAATTTGTTTTTACCTCAAGATGTTCGAATTTTAAAAATGAATAAATAATCATCTTCTAACTCAATTGCGTGAATATTTTTTGACATGTTAAACGACTTTTTAGACTTACAATTAAATTGTTTACATTATTTAACATGTTCTGACTCAAATATTGATGTCTTTGAATTGAAGAGATTATGTTCATTCATTTTTTTTTATCAAAATGTATTAAAATTTGAGACAAAGACGAATTTCAATTATATATCTAAATTTAAAGACTAAAAACATATTTAAGGTGACAGATTAACTTTTATCTATGTTGACATACCATCACTATTACGTAACCCAAAAAAAACCTGTATTCCCACATAGGCTCAATCAATATACTAGAAAAGCACATTCCTCCGATGGATGTAAAGACAAATATGAAGATTTATTGCACAGGCCATTTTCATACTCAACTATAGGATCGATTTTCAGGAAAAAAAAGGACAACATAGGATTCACAATTTGGTCTCATAAAAATAAGTAGATGAGACAGCCAAGCCTTGCACATCATATGTGCGAACAAGTCTTTGCCTCTTGTCAGGTGTCTCCAACCAACAGAACTCCAAATGGAACGATTTTGATTCTGCCACACTTTTTGCTATATCACAAGGGCACCCCATGTACATGTCCCCCGGTAATAGTATCATCTGATAACCTCCATCAAATGTCACCAAATACTCTGATATTGTGCCACTCCAATGCACATTGGTCGTAACATTTTCCCCATCAGATATTGAAGTAACATCCTGATATCCAAACAAAAACAGCAACAACATAAACCTCCAGCATTCAGAAATGGTCATAATCTTAAAATATCTTACCGTCTACAACATAAAAGACTCATGTTGAGTCAAATAGAAGAAATAACTTGTTTATCAAATGTTGGTTAGTACATTGCTCCAATAAAATAAATTTTAAATGGGTGATGAAGTATACAGAAGAAAATGTCATTCAATAGAGATTCTCTGCATCTCATATAGTATGTTTCTGCATCTTCTGAAAATTTTTTGATGTTATTTTTGGTTCTGTGGTATGCTAATAAATCCATTTCAAACATCTGAATAGTAGCACTAATATTGCAAAAGGGAATTACAGTGTAAAAACTTCATAAAAGACATTCAAACAGAAGACAAAAAAAGGGGCATAAACAGGGCCTGCAAATATTTTGATTTGTTTTCACTGGCAAATAGCATAATTCAGTGCTTTAACAATTTTGTCAAACTAAACTTTCACTATGACTATGCGACATTTGTTATTGAGTTGTAAAATACCTGAATAAGTTGGCCATTGTCATCCATCTCATGTAACACAACGGTATCGGCTTTAGCAATTGTAGAACCATATACACCACTTCGTTTTGTAATGGAATGACCTTTCCATTTACCAAGAAAAGGTATAATCCTACTATTTGCATCCTGAAATGAATTCAAAATGAATGAAAAAGGTCATAAGAAACTATAGAGTCATAAACATAAGACACTGTTCTGCTGCTGTCAACATGAGTAAAACATACAAAGCAAAAACTCAGTTATCAAATATGCATTGGACATACACACAATAAAAGAAAGTTACACCTATCTCAGTTAAGCTCACCATAGAACTGTCAAGTAGAGGAGGAGCTCCATCACTTCTTTCCTCTAGGAAGACGATAAGCATATCTACAGTACCTTTTGGCTCCAAAATGTGAAAGGCTCTTGCTCGCTTATCTCTTTGAAGAGAGTACAGGCAATTCTCACATACAACAGAAGGTCGCCGAGAGGGAAGCTTGAGATTTCTGCACCATATGGAAGTGTCAAGTAAATAATCTAAAGCATGAAATAAGACATGCATATCAGTAATTTAGTATGCCTTCCTTTTACCATGTCGGAGCTCAATGGTAAAATCACTCAACAATAAAACCTTCAATCCAAAGAGGAAGAGGTTCTCATTTCAAATGCAAGGTGGCAAATGGTGTAGTTTTGCACATTAGGCTGCTAAAAGGGGAAGAGTAAAACTAAAAAAAGCCAAGAAAACCTAAGAAAAACTACTAAAGAAGATCTTGGTTTTTGATACAGCAATGACATCAAGTAATCAATGTGAAAAACAACCTAGTCGAATAAAACTTGGTTTCTATGATGTTCCAGATTAATCAAAATGACATTAAGTCCGAAGGTTTCAAAGTAACTAAGTAAGCAACTGCCAGGATATATTGTTAATTATAACCAAAGAATCAGGGTTTGAAACATTTGTTTCCCTACTTTTCCTGAAAGACTATAATACTAGCATCAAGTCATGATTTTAGTATATGCCTCAACAGTTGGACAGCATAAAGGAAAATAGGTTGATAAAATAATATGATGTAAATAATAAGGCAACACCAGCATATGTTACATTGGAATAAAACTTCACATCAAGTTGAAAATTACTATCATCAAGAGTCACATTTAAATGTTGACATTTCACAATTTCAATTTCTATTTTAAATTGAGCTTAGAAAAGTTATTTTGCTAGTTTAATATTTTAGTAACAGTAGCAATAAAGATATAGTGCCACCACACCACACTTCTCAGATTAGCACTTATATTATGCAAGCTGCCAAATGATCTGACAAGAACTCATTAGCCATTTATCTCTATGCCACGGCAATCTGAACAAGTGAAGCACACTCCATTATTGTCTTTCACCAAACCAAATGCAGCCTAGACTTCATTTACTAATGCAATAATGCATGATAAATGTCATAAGGTCAGCAATTGTTACACTTCACCAATATAGAAATCAGTCAAACAGTGCTAACTGGTCTATTCTATGAAAACAAGCATTTTTACCTTGGTGATTCTTCACCGGTGTCATCTTCTCCGAGAACGCCTTGCCTTAATACTGTTTCTAACATGCCAGCTGTTTGGTATCTCAATGCAAATGCCCTCTCAGATGGGAAAAAGCCTATCTGCAAACTAATTGTGATGGATACACTAAAGAAACAATGGGATCATAAAGAAGGAACCAAAAAATGTTTTGAAAAGATGATGTTTACATCAAGTTCTACATTCCAGCATGAGAAGGAAACCTCACTTGTTGATATTTGTCGACAGTAAACATATTGGTTTCTTTAATTTTGTACTCAGCCCATTCTGCATCATTGTCATCTCCAGAAATTGAAGTGCTTGATGAAGGTTGTTTAATATAAAGCCTGAAAGGAGCAACAATTAACATAAGATATCCTCTAAACTTCTAAGCAACCTGATGATGAACAAATAATTCTAAGACTTAAATGATTTTATTCAATCCACTCTCCTTGTTAAGGTCCATATCATTTGTGTTTCAGATTCAAGTAACACAAAATTTCCGATGCATTTTGTTTATTTTAATTGACATTTTCTATTAAAAATAACAAAAATGTCATTCGTTTTAAACTCTAGTCCTGTTTTACAAAGTTTATAAAACAAGGAGGAGAGAGTGAAAACAATATTTTGTTATTTTCTTTGTTTATTTTGTAAATTCTGAAAACCATAAAACAAAAGGTAAAAGAAAAGAAGATTTTGTCCAAAAAAAAACATTATATCAATTCAAAAATAAGGTAAAAACAACCATGCTCTTTTCTTACAGTTCCTCTAAACTTCTAGTTGTGTTGCACTATTTTCCTTTGCTTTGTTCATGAGAAAAGAAGCATGCTGATAAGAGTGAGAGAAAAGTTTATTACGTTTGAATGAGACTCATGAGTTCATCTTCCCCGTAAGAGCTAGCGGAAAGCTTGGTACTCAGTTGTTGTAACATATTCCCACATGAATCAAATTGCTACAAAAGAGGAAAACATTGCTACTCATGAAAGAAATGAGATCAATAATGTATAGCAAATAACTTGGGCACAGTTGTTTAAGTTGAGTACTTTTCCTTCGAAATTTCAACTTAATAGACCATAATAATCAATAAATTTTAATTTGTACACACTACCACAGTAAAAAGTTTTACATTGCTATTTAACCAGAAATCATTCTGGCTGAACTTTTACATCAGTTACTCTGAAAATCACCAAACTTAACCTTCATGTCAATTTGTGATCAGATGACAGTGTAAAATGCCTTTAGATTGTTCATGAGGTAGTTTAATTTCTGGGTCTTGTAAAATGATTTACAACATCTTTTCCCATAACTCAAAACAATTTTTTTTTTTAATTATTTAGCCAGTACCCCAACAGAACCAGATATCATTTTCCTTTTGATTTTTTAGGCAACAGAAAATTCACACTAACAACTTCAAACTCATTAAGTTTCAACTAATTAAAGGAAGGGTGTTCATATGCGATTCTAGCATTTCTCAAGGTAGTTATCATGAAATTCAACAAAGTTAGCATACATGTGAAATTATAACTGGATTGGATGACAATGTAAACAGCATATAATCTCCACACTCTGTAAAAACATTACCAACAAATCAAAGCCCTTATAACTGTGTTTGAATTCTAAGACAAAGTACAATGGCAGTAAGAAGAGTGAAAGAAGTAAAAACAAAGTTTGTCCATGAAAGAAAAAGGGTATGAGAAAAAATTATTAAAAGGGGTTTTGAGATGGTACATAGAAAGAGCCGTTCCACTTTCCAGAGTTAAGGTTGATGAAGCGTCGCAGGTTGTCGATGCTCATAGCAGCTTCTTCGAGGGTTGGGGAGGAAGAAGATGCTCTGATTCTGAAAGAAGGGGAAGAGAAAGAAACGGAGTTTGGATTAACTGAAAGGAAGCGAAGGGTGTTAGTGTTAAGTTTGGGAAGAGAAGGAAACCAAACAGAGCAACATTGAACAGAAGAAGAAGCCATTTTTGGTGTCTCTTCTTCTCAAGTGCCACAAAAACACGACCACGATTTTGAAGATGGATAAGACCTTCTTCTTCTCAAGTACTATTTTAGTTTTGAAAAACAAAATAAAATATATATATATATATATATATATATATTTACTTCTTAATTTTTGAAAAATAAAAAATTAATTTCTCTTAAATTTTATTCTAATTTAATTTCTCAAACTCTAAAAATACATGTATTTACTTTTTTAATATGAAACTCGTTTAAACTTAAATAAACCTTACAAAATTATATTAAAAGGATTAAGTACATGCATCTATAAAGTTGAAAGACTAAATCTGTCCATAATTTTTAAAAGAGATTAATTTTAATTTTTACTTAAAGGTAAAAAATTAAAACATATTTTACCCTTTTTAGAATCACCATTTTTACAAAATTAAAAGAAAAAAATAGATTTTGAAATCATGGTCATTTTATAATAAAAAAAAAGGGTTAAATATGTTTTTGGTCTCTCAAGTTTCAGTGAATTTTGGAATTAGTCTATCTTCGAAACTTTATACTAATTTAGTCATTCATCTTTAGAAATGTGTGAATTTAGTCATTCTTACCAAATTTTGTTAGTTTATTTGATATTTTAAACGCATTTTATGATAATATTTAGTTAACATTGTAAGGTCCTCTTATTTCAGCCCCAATGTTTAAGGGTTGCCCCACAGTCTAATGGGCTTAAGGGCTGGCCCAAACCAGCTAACACTCTCATTCCATTCACTTTTCAGAAAAAGCTTTCCCCCTTTCTATTAGAGTTGCAGTCCCTTCCTCTGCTAGTTTAACCCCAATCTTGGTCAAGTTTGCTCAAGCTCGATCTCGTTTCTCCGCTCAATCTTCTAAGTCTATTCCTAGAGCTGTTGTGCTTTGTTGTTCGTTGTCGAGGTCTTATACTAGCTCTTTCCAGGTAAGGGGAGCTAGAGTTTCCTATTTCTTACGATTTTCAGCTCGTTTTACTTCTGTTCTAGGTTTGTATGGATTGGTTGCTGTTGTGTTTGATTGAGAATATGTTAAAGCATGATTTGATTTGAATGTTTGGCTGTTACATGAGAGAACAATGGTGAGCACTGGTTTTCTCGCCCAAGCGAGCACGCCTCGCCTAGGCGAGACTAACAACCCAAGTTTCCTGCTCGAGCTTTCGCTTAAGCGACGAGTCTCCGTTTTGAGCGAGATGCAGTCTTGCTCAGGCAATGAGGGCTTGCCTAAGCGAGAAATCGCAGAAAGCCATTGTTCCCCTTTTCGAGCTCTCGCCTAGGCGAAGGGAGCTCGTCTGAGCGAGACCTTTCTGCCTGAACGAGGAGTTGGGCGAGGATGTATTCTTGTTTTTTTACTTCTTTGTTCTTGGATGAATGTTACATGTTTAGTTGGATTATTGTGTTAAGGCATGTTTTGAGTGAAGTAAAATATATGAAATGATTTATGAGTTGAATATGATTAGTTTGGCATGATTTTGGTATGGAATATGAATGAAGGTTGGTTATGAATGTTGGCTTGAGATTAGTATGCATGACAAGTACATAGTTGGTTGATGGAACATGAATTGTATGTGGTTAAGGCGTAATCTCACGATAGTTTCGTGGTGGTACCTCATTAGTTAGGACATAATTCCATGAATCTCTAGGTGAGATCTCATGGCGGTGCCTCAGTTGCTCAGGATGTAATTCCATGACCCTTGTTAGTGGGAGTTCATGGTGGTGCCTCATTTATATAATTTAGTAAGGATTCAAGATAAGGATTGCATCCTAATGCTCTAAAGAGTCAGTTAGTCTCACATATAGCGTATTAACTCTAGTGGTGAGAGTAGCAGGAGGCTTGAAACACTTTAAGGGTTAACCGTGTGTAAGGGAAATGAGACATTGTAACAATTAGCTCGGTAGAGTAGCTCGGTAGAGCAGTAAAGGCCACCACAAGTGCAAGCATCCGCTGAATTCGACTAATTATATCACTACGCCAAAATGGTGAATAGATAACGCTCTTTAGACAACGCTTTTTTAGTTAAGCGCTCTAAATCAACACAGAGAATCAAAAGACAACGCTTTATGAAAGAAACGCTATTAAAATATTTACATATAGATAGCGTTTCATCCAAAAGACACCATCTATATTTAATATATATATTTTTTTAAGAAAAATAAATTTAAATATATCAATAGAGAACGTTTTCAAATGAAAGTGCTATGTTTTTTAATATCAATAAATAGGGTTTTATTAAAACAATGGTATTATTTATTGAATAAATTTTAAGAAAATTCTCATCACCATGTTGCTTCCTCCTACAAAAAATTATTCTCAACTCTCAAAAACTTTGCCCTCATCTCACACACATCTTAACTTCATTCGCGAATAGTTAGAAAATTCACTCTCAACTTCACTCCCACTGACATCTTGTGTCATTCGTGTTGTTCGTCATCACCGGCATCTGTGTCCCGTTATCTACGTCATCAGTACCGTCCACATCACTTTTAGTGTGGTATGTGACATCTGCACCCAGCCCACCATTGTAAGAGGACACTGAAATTACAAGGTATTATCAAAATCCCTTACTCTATTTTGCACAAAATTTCTTTGTTCTATTTTGATAATCCCTAAATCCTTTTTCGTTTCAACCTTAAATTTCGTTTTAATGTGCGGTGTGTTAGTGCGACTTTGAGCAAACCAGAATGCTGCATTTTATCCCAGTATGTGTCGTGCCAAACTCATACCGACTTAACTCCAACAAAGGTGTTGTTGTTGTTCCCCAATCCTCAAACGTTGTTAAGAAAAATGTATGCAAGTGTTTGTAGGTGTATATATTGTGAATTTCACTAGGTATATATAGTTAGTTGGTTCTCTTTAATGTGATTGATTGTGAATTTAACTAAGCTGAATATTTTTCTGTGTTTTAAGGATAATCAGGCTTCTTGGGCATTAGGGAAGGTTGTTGCAGATTTTCTGCAAGGGAAAACCACAACCTCCCTTTGATCAGGTTTGAAGTTATGGTTTCCACTACCTATACCTTTACTACAAATATCTCATTTTCATTACTCTATGCCTACAACCAATAATATCACACTCCGCTTTGATCCATTGTATGTATGATATGGATAACCTCTAATTGATAGCCTCGATTATGAAAAATGCTACCTATTCTAATATTCCTATCTCAAATTACTACATGCTTGTTTGATTTAAAGCTTAAAATATACTTCTATTTCAGAAGCAATGAATCTTTCCTTTGCCATTCATGAATTGAAATTTACAAAAGCATTTTGTAACTTTAAAATAAACATTCACCACCATAAAAGATTTTGCAGAATGCAGTCAATTTAATTGATACTTCGATATTTCCTGAGAGGATCAATTATAATGGCATCTATAGTCTGTCATACCTTCCTATAGAGCTTGGTGGTTGTGGTAATAGCCACCTTCAGTTGAGACGTGTTTTCCCTTCAATTGGATTAAAGAGATGGAAGTAAAGGTAGAAGAAATTATTTGCAACTATGACTTATCTGAAACTTCAGATAAAAGTTCAAGCTACGCATTGTGTTTTGACATCGATCACAATACTAACAGATACAAGCAGTTGCAAGAAGAAGCTTTAAGCGAAAATTTGAATGATAATTACTTGTTTTGTTCGACAGTGTTGGACATAAGTTGTGATAACTTTGAGAACTTTCAGAAACATTGGGAAAAGGTCATTCTATAGTGGTCCAAGATGTTCTCCAAAGTACACTAGAGCTCAGCTAGGATCCCCTGATCATGCTTTGTACTTATCTTGAGCAGAATATTATAAGATATGAGAATAATTAAAATGTGCTTGAATCTTGTTTGGATTGGTGGGATGTAAGTATACCAACTAATTTTATATTGTATGTGTCACAATTCTTTTAAATTAATTTGCTTAACTGATACTGTTATTTGTCTAAAAAGAGTTATAACTATCTTACAATAATATTTATTCAATTCAACGCATTTTTATATTGTGGAGTGAAATTTTGTGTATTGCCATTGAACCAAGTTGTAGCTACTGAAAGTGTATTATTATTGACAGGTTGAAATAACATTAGGTAGTACTTTACTAGGTCTATAAAACGTCATCCTCAAAGAAATACTTGGCCTGAGACGCTCAAACTAAAAAGGTGGCTTTCTTCACAAATATTCAAAGAGTAGTTTCCAGCTCATTTTTTTGAGGTAATTGATGCTCTACCAGTTCAAGAATACATGCATCCCTTGTCGGGCTTTCTGAATTTAGCTACAAATTTGCCACATGGGAGTGCAAAACGTGAGATTGGACCATATCTCTATATTTCTTATGGCTCTGCTGACAAAGAAACTGATTCTATGACAACACTCTGCTATGACCCATATGATGTGGTATGTGTCCTTCTTTATCATGTTACACTTCATTTCTTAAATAAATATATTTATGTGTGTGTTATGTGAATATGTACAAAGTAAAATTATAATAAAATATCTAAAATTTAATTATAAAAATAGTATATTTTATTAATTATTAGAATTATACAAGCAAGTATTTTTTATTTTTATCACTAATTATTTTTGTATAGATGATAAAAAGTAAGAGATGTTTTTCCGAGACATGCGTGGCAATATTAAAAGAAGTAAAAAATTATTAAAATAATAGTTAAGAAACCATCTCATTATTAATTGTTATATTATATATATGATGTGATATTGTCCTGCACTTTGACTAGTTAATTTATGAATTTCAACTCTATTTTATTAAAATGATTTCTGGTACTATGAAATGAGCTTCTTTTGAAATTTCCTTTGGTGAAAAAAGTGTATTTGTGCATATATCCTATCATGAGAACTTAAAGTTGATATGATCTTTTATAGCATCCTCAAGGACTTTCATCAATGGACTTACTTTGTTACATCAGAATATGAAGTCCCCACATCACATCTCCCTTTTTTTTCTAATGGACTTTAATTGTATATTGTGTGAAAAAAGCTTTTTGGATTGATCTTTTGAGTTATGTTACATCTTACTCACGCCTTTTACATATCTCTTGGTTTTATGTGTGAATGATGGTTCTCTTATATGCCATAATCCTTGTGCTAAAGCATGCACTATATCAATGATCTATGGGCCATAGTTGTTATATTTCGTAAGATTTAGCTAAAAACTCTCATGAAGAGGATTACTTGATGCTTTTGTGTATTCGCAAACCAATTTTTGCCTTGTTCTTTTCAGCCCGAGGTAGATATAAACTTGTTGAGAAGGCATTTTGCTCTTGGGTTCAAGCATACACAGCCCATCGTGAAGAGTTGAAAATAATATTTATGATTAAGAAACTTCACTTGGGGCACGTAGCGAAAAGCTTTGCATTGAAACGACAACCCTCTTTAGTTGCACAATCATTCCAAAAACAAGCTATGAAGAGAAAGAGATTTGAGAAGAAAACTGGGGTGTCAAAAAAGAGAAAAGTTGCGAGTGTGGCAGAACGTAGACCATGAAAGTGGCTGATCCAATACAAGTTTTGACAAAACAAGGTGGCAAATGATGACTATAGATGGATCCAAAGGAGATAACAATCTTGATCATTATGTCATAACAATCGGTACAGTTATGTTCAATTTTGTTGCCTAAATTTATAATGCTCACTTCAAGCCAGATGCTAGAATTTATACTATTAATTATTATTTTTAGTTCATATTTATGTATAAACTCTTTGTGGCTTGATATTGGTCGGCTACTTGACCATTTTGGGTTAGATGCTTGATTTGATATCGAATGGTACGCTTTTTCAGTATAAATGTTATTTTTTAGTTCTTTGTTTACTATCTTTAATTTTATTTTTTATAAGTGTTTATTATCTTTGAAAGAAAATACTTGCCTAGCTAATGCATTCATGTTTTTGAATCACATTTGGTTAGATTTATGAATCACATTCCCATGCAATATGTTTTTTGCATATATAACAATAAAAAAAGAAGGAATGAATGAAAAATTAAATAAATTATAAAAAGAAATAATCGAACCAATACAAATGCTTATTTGAGAAATGTTATCTATTGAAGTCTTTTTGAAGAATACATAGACAACGCTTATGTCACCAAGTGTTGTCTAAAAGAACACTAATAGAGAGGACTTTCTATGAAAAGTGTTGTCTTTGTGAAAATACATAGAAAAAGCGCTTGTTTTGCCAAACGTTGTCTATAAGAACTCAATAGATAGCACTTTTTTTACAAGTGCTCTCTATTAATAGATACCGCTCCAATAGCGCTTAAAAAGCGCTATCTATTAGCAAAAAAAACGTTGTCTATTGACTATTTTGGCGTAGTGTATGTATCCGGATGAGTCGTGTCTTGAGTCTTAGTGTATTGCTTGCAAGTCATAACATAAATGGTTGACATATACATCTTGAGCTATAAAATTCTATATAACTGTATGATAAATCATTTTCTGCTCTAGCTTACCTTTTTGTTTGTTGTATGTTCTATTTGTGTGGTTTTCTCTTTTTGCGATGATCAACAATTTATTGATGTGAGCATATGTGAGAAATCCTCGTGGTCAACAGGGGAATGGTGACTCCGCTGCATAGCTTGCATGGGCTGGATTCTGTTTACTTGGGCTTTTCTTTTAGGGCTATGTATTGTCTTGCCTCTAGGTTTTATTTTGAACTATTGTTGATCGACCTTCTTATTATACTCTCATGTGTGACAATTCTTTTAATTAGAGTTATTAATTAAATGGGGTGTTACAAACATTGAAGCTAAAATGTGTCAAACGGTGTAAACAATTCAAATACTATCATGAAATGTGCTTGAAACGTCAACAAAATTTGGTTAAAAGGATTGAATTCGCGCATTTTTAAAGGTGAAGGACTAAATTGATCAAAAATTTTTAAGAGGTGCTAATTCCAAATTTCACTTAAACTTGAGGGACCAAAAACATATTTAACCCTAAAAAAATATTTTGAATCCATCGTACAAATACTTGATTTTAAAATGGTTAATTATTTTCAAATGTAAAAAAAAAAAAATTATTTTGATGTTAATCATGTAATGTTATAATCACAAGACATAGCAATATATTTGTTAGTCCATAAACAATTTTACATACTCTTTTCAAAACAGTCTTATGAAATTTACCTTAATTGCATTTTAGGTTTTTGTGAAAATCTCAACAATTTTTAAAAAGAATACACGATAATATAATGTTTCAAGGTTAATATGTTGTGTTTGCTTAAAGAGATTGATGCATGTATTTACTATCTTTTTTCTCCTCATATTCATCCTTACAAGTTAAAACTATAAAGAGAGTGCACTTGCTTTCTTTTGCTTTTGCTTATATGGTGGTGGTGGTCCTCAGCCTTTGTAACCTTCGTAGGTAAGTAATGAAATTTCCCTTTAGAGAAGTGTTGGTCAAGATGAAGTAGTGTTCTAGGGGGAGGTGTTGTTGTTGTAGGGGAATTCAATTAGCTAATTGGTTCCATGAGGTGTTTTGTGTTTACGTAACTGATTCTCATGTGTCTAGGAGTGATTTTTTGTGTGTGTGTGTGTGTGTGAGAGAGAGAGAGAGAGTGTGTGTGTGTGTGTGTGAGTTAGAGAGCTATGTCATTGTGGGAGTCATGATGGTTCATGATATGTGCAGTGTGGGTGGGTTCTGAATGTGCTTATTTTTAACCAAATGATGGATGCTACAGGTTGAATATTGGAGTTGTGTTGCAAGTTGGTCGAGGTGTTTGTTTGGTGTGTGGTTGACAGTTTATGCTCTTTGTTGTATGGTTCATTTTATAGTGGATCTAATTTGACCAAATTTGTTATGTAGGTGGTAGATTTTGCTAAGGAGTTTTCCTGTTGTTGTGGTGTGGTTGTTTTTGCTGCAAGTGGATCTAAACGATGCTTCCTATTTGTATTTGTCTTCAAGAGGTAACTTAGTAAACTTTGTATTAGTTTTACCATAAAGGGTAATTTAGTATATTTTATATTTTATCTATCACGTCAAATCATTTACAATTTTTTTACAAAATTCACCCCACATTCACTCACTTTAACCTCCAAATACATATAAAAGAATACATAAATTTATCCATTCAAATCCATCTTCACATATTTTGTCTAAGGTGTCAAATTGTAGATCATATGCAATGAAATCTGTTGACTTTAAAAAAGACATAAAATAAACAAAAATTAAATAATTAATTTTTTTTATTTTATACTATTTGAAATATATGCATATGAGATAGTATTATGACTTAAATAATTTACCTTTACAAATTAAATTTTAATTGTTAATTATAATGAAATTATTTTAATTTATCAAATTAAAAATATTAATTAATTAATTAAAAATTATTTATATAATTAAATTTTTTTATTACATACATATATAATAAATCTTGAAAATATAAAATAAAAAATACCAATTTTTAAAGGAAGAAGTTGATATTTAATGTTGAGGGTATCAAAATTAAGGCATAAAGGAGGGGATAGAGGTAAAGACATAAAATAATGAGGTAAGTAAGATGAGGATGGTAAGAACAAGGCTATAAGAGAAGGAGGTGACACAAGATATTAGAGGAAGGGAAATCGAAAGAAAAGTCAATATAGGAGTTGAAGTGAAAAAAGAAAGATCGAGAATGCAAAAGGTGCATTAAGAAAGATGTTCGCTATATAGATACATGATCGAAAGGATGAACAATGAGAGATAGGAAGTTAGCATATGATAATTGTTGCAAAATATGGATTTGGTAGACATAATTGACATATCATAGGCAGTTTTGAAGCATTTATTATTTACAAAAATAAGGGAAAAATATAAATAGACTATTTATATATGTAAAAGGAATGTGACATATTATGGTTAGAATTCAAATTAACCAATAAGAAAAATGACAAATTCAATTTATGATTGGTTCAATTTCGGTCACAATTTTTGTAAATTTCCTTTATCAATTTTACCTTTGATAATTTAGTTTGTTGTAATTTTACATTTTACAATTTACATTTTCAATTTTTCCACTTTAATCCATCTTAATATTCTCCATTTTTTCTTTTCTATCGTTTAATCTTCATATGTAATTATATAAAAATACAAAAAAAAAGTTTAATTATTGAAAAATATATATATAATTTCATGATTGAAATCTACAATAAAAAAGAATTAAGTGAGTTAAATATATTTTTAAAATTAGTTCACAGTATAAACAATATTCACTTCAATTTTATCTTAATTGTAGAATCTTAAATCAATACACTCTGATTTAGATTAGAAATCAGTCATTTACTAGGCCAGTTGAAAAAAAAAAAAATCCACCTCAAGTTGATTACTTTCACCAAAAAAAGAACTAAACAAGGGTCAAATCAAAATCCTTGACAAACAACTTAATAAAACAAGTCAAGATTTTCAATTCACTTTACTAATAACAACAAAATCCGGATCAAAATAAACTTAACTTCCAATTTTTCTATCCATCATAATTATAACAAAAACAGAAAAAGAAAATGTTAGAACCAATTGAATTAATAAAACTAGACTAAAAAGAATTAGAATAGTGAAATCTAAACATCTCAAATTAAAACAGTTTCAAGATTTTAAAAATGTTTACATATATACTTTTAATCATAAAAAAGAGTAACAAAAGTTATAAGATAAAATCAGAGCATATAGAAGATGAACAAGGTTTTTTCTTCACCATGACCAAAAGCATCCCTGTGGGCTAGTTAGAATGCAACATGCACAAACCCTAAAAACCTAACATCTAACCATCAACACAACCTTTCAATAACAAACAACCATATCAATGCTTCTTCCCAATGTTATCATCGAATATTTCGATTTTCTACCGAGTTGTTTTGTGTTGTCCTCCGTTATAGCTCAGAGAAACCAAATTCTCGTACCAGTACCTAAAATCCATCGATGAAAACCAAGTTGAGAAAACAAAGCACATTAACCAGAATGGTCCAAATGCAGGAACACATGAGTGAGGGCAAAAGAGAAGAAGACACCGCCATGGATGATGGTGCTGGTGCCATTGCAGGAAGTTGTTGAACATTGACAGCAACTTTCATGCCATGGAAACAGTAGCCTCCACCTGAGAGGTAGTAATAGGTCCTTGCCTCTGTCATCTGCACCACATCACGACCACCTCTTGTCACGTTGCTTATGAAGTCTCTGTCTATGCAATTCTCGTAGCTTGTCTCGTTCACCTCCAGAACATTGAAGTATCTTTTGTCAAACTTGAACACTTCGCATGAAATTCATTGCATTAGCAGATATATATTTGTAAGAACAAAATAAGACAATCACTTATGCATGTCGTGTATATATATTCCATATTCCAACACCAAGAACTATATGTGAAGATATATTGATATAGACAATGATAGTTTGACTATTAAATTTCGACAACTTTATCTAATAACATGATGTGTCATTTTTTAAGTGATTTTGGAAGATTGAAAATGAGAAAAATAAAAAATGAAAAACTACTTAGAACATAACACCTAAGATTATAAGAAAAAGTTGTCAAAATTTAGTAGTCAAAAGATATTTTCCTAATAATGTTTATCTGAATTTTCTGTCTTTAAAGTTTGGTATGCTTTATTTTTAAGGTATATAATTTTAATTAGTTGATCACAATTATCTTAATGATGATGTTCCATTTTATATAATTTTATTTAAACATACAAATACTAACACAATGGTTTTAGTTAATTAGGTCTTATTTTTTTAACAAGTTTAGGGTGACGAGTAGTCCAGATTTTTTTTTATGTGATGTATATTCAAAATATACTGATTTTGATATATTAAAACCTGATGAGTATCTGAAAAGTATATTATAGGAACAACACTAAAAAAACCATAAAATAATCCAAATTTCTAACTTTGATATTTTTGTAAGAGGATAATAGAGAAACAACAGTAAAAAAGTCATAAAATAATCCAAATTTCTAATTTTGACATTTTAAAAAAATAATACATTACAAAATATCAAAATCAGTATCTTAAAAGTACAATAGAAAAACAAAAAACCATTAGCTAATCCAAATTTTCAGGGAGCTTGCTAGATACATATTCTAAAGATAAATCAGAGTGAAAATTAAAAAAAATCATAACCTTAATTTTAGTTAAATTTGCCTTTAATTTTCATATTAAAAATTATCTTTTTAGTATATGTGATTTAAAGAGAAAAAAATATCTCCCCTGCCTAAATGTCTTCTACAGTTACCAAAATTTAATAAATGGATATTATTTTGAGTTAAATTTGGTACTCAAAAGGAAAAGTAATGTAGGAAGTTTGATGATAAGAAGGCAAAATGAAAACAAGTTATCGAGAAATTGATTTGTAATTAATTATTAGGTTAAATTAATTATAGCTATATATTTGGAACTCATAAACTAAAAGGAATTTTTTTTTTAATTATATAGCTGAATAAAGAAATTTTAAATTTATGAGATCAAAAAAAAAATTTAGATTTATGAGATCAAAACAAATTTATACACAAAAACACATTTAAATTTATTCACATTCTCTATGCTGAAAGAGGTTAAATTAAAAAACCAATTAACATGTTGTATTTCAGTCCATTCACATGTCATATAATGGTATGATTCTTGTATTATTTTTTCTATTTATCAAAACAAAAAACAATATTATATATATATATATATATATATATA
>Ga0214544_1002409_pt1 | contig 39285 bp, 27 predicted proteins | sample CNSS3metaG_FD_160074 | JGI IMG/M metagenome (GOLD analysis project Ga0214544, IMG submission 160074) | Root nodule microbial communities from cowpea collected in UCLA plant growth center, Los Angeles, California, USA - CNSS3 | ecosystem: Host-associated > Plants > Roots > Nodule | place: USA...
TATTTTACATTCCTTAATTAGTTAATCCAAAATTGTGGAAGAAAATAAAGGTTCCTTACATTTTGAACGTCTATTTGAACGTCTATTAGTGGCTTTCTCAATAAAATAGAAAATAAAGTTGAGATTTAAAAACATCCTAATTCAATTGAGTGACTTCTCTTTTTTATTTTCTTATCATATGTCCAGAAAAAGTATTGGAAACATATTCTAGAATAGAAATAAAAATCCAATTTGCATTAATTGTATATAAACCTTAAACCCCGGGCAAATAATTTATGGATAAGTTATTCATTTAGGTCTCGTTTGGTTTGTCAGGCCCGTCTGGGTTGTCGGGCATCTCTGGATCATCGGGCCTCTCTGGGTCGTCGGGGCCAATCCGGGTTGTCGAGTCTGTCTGGGTCATCGGGCTCGTTCGGATCGTCGGGCCTGTAGCTCAACTGGATCTTTGACTCTGGCTTAATGTAGTATTATTTGGGGGCCCTAACCCACTTTAACCTAAGCCCTAACCCACTAGAGAGGGGGCTTTGGGGGCTAGGGCCAAATTGACACCTCTAACTATATCATCAATGTAAACTAGAAGAACTTGTTAGCAATTTTGGGTCATGCATATATATGACACATAATTAAATGTATTAGGGCCATTATTTATTAAGCCAAATAAATATTGTGTAGAGGCCATAAAGTAATTTCTAATTTGATGAGGGGCCAAATTAGAAATACTAAAACTTAAGTAATTAACAGTTTAAAATGGTTATGGTCCCCTTTAAGTTCCTGTTCCTTTCTCTTTATCCCCATCAAGAGAGAAAACCAAAGGAAAATAAAGATGCTCTACAGTAAGAAGATCAGGTGGAATAGTAGTGCTCTAAAGAAGGGAACATCATTATTATAGCTTCCGTTTATAAATTACCACATGTTTATGAGTATGAGATATTGCTTATGAATAATCTTTAGAATCAATATTAGGATTATTCTGTGTGTGCTAACAGAACAGTCATCTTAGAATTGATCAATTTTGTAAAGAGAGAATGGTTAGCATTAGTCTGTTTATATCCATGCAACAGATGAAAAGTTGATAGTTTATCATACCATTGTCGGCTGGCTTGCTTAAGGATTTGTGTAACCTGCAGACTTGGTCACTTCCAACTGATTTCAGACCTGGTGGAAGCTCCATGTAAACCTCCTGGCATAGATCCCATGAAGGAATGCGTTATTAATTATCGTCTAATTGCTTCAGATATGCTAGTTTTTGACAGCAGCCAAAGAAAGCAAAGCACATACAGTGGTGAGCTTTGCAACAGAGGAGAAAGTGTCAAGAAAATCCAATCCCTCTTTTTTTAGTATACCCCTTTGCAACGATACGTGGATTCATCGGCTTCATACTTTATTTTATAAATCCATTTACACCCTATAACAGTTTTACTGTTGGGCAGAGTGGTTAATGTCCAAGTGTGATTTCTATTTAAACCAGATATTTCATCATTCATAACAGCACGCCAATCACTATTTTTGATTGCTTCTTCGAAAGTATTAGGTTCCTTATTCCTATCGATGGAGCAAATGAAATGTTTGAAACTATGAGCAAGATTTTCATAAAAAACAAAATTCTCAATGGGATACCTGATATTCTTAGAAGAGGCAGAGAACAAAATGGTAGTTCTTTAAATACGAGGGAGGATTTCTTCTTCTAACACTTCGTTCATTTAAATCACTAGCTTGTTATTTGTAGAAGCTATATTACTGGTATCATCTTCATCACGAGAGTTAGTATCAACAATATTATTATCATCAGAATTATATTCGTTCAATTCTTCTTGATAAATTTGAGAAATGGGAGGAGGAGAGTTTTGAACCTGATTACTGGTTTCATTATGTTGCTTGGAATAAGGAAAAACATCTTCATAAAACACACCAGAGACAGTTATGGCATGAGTTTTAAGTTTATATACAACATATCCTTTCAGCTTAAAACCAAGAAACACATCAATATCAGCACGGGGGTCAAGTTCATTTCTGTTGGCAATTAGAGTGCTATTATAACAAAGGCATCCAAAGACTCTGATGTGACTTAAATCACAATTCTTGTTATATAACATTTCAAAAGGTGAAGAGTTTTTCAGAAAAGGTGTAAGAGTGCGGTTTATCAGGTATGCAGCATGCAAAACAGCAAAAGACCAGAATTGAACAGGAATACTTGACCTAAAGAGCAGAGCGCCAGTGACATTCATGAGGTGTTGATGCTTTCGTTCCACCACTCCATTCTGCTCAGGTGTCTCAACGCAACTTGTTTGGTGTACGATTCCCTCAGCGTCATAAAATTTTTTCATATTAAATTCTGCACCATTATCACTACAAATATAAGGATGCTTTTGCTTCAAAATGTTAAGCCTATTATCAGAAAGATGACCCATTTATCATGCCATAAGTTGTTGTTCAGACTATTACAAGAAGGAATATTGGAAACAAAAGACTTCTCAGATTCGCAAAACACATATAAGCCTCCTTTAGACTTAGCTAAACCAATCTTCCCTTTCATGTTTGAATCCTGAATGATACAAAGATTAGAAGAAAATATGATCTCAACATTAAGGTCAGAAGCAAGCTTGGATATAGAAATCAAATTATATTCAAAAGATGGAATATAAAGGACATTGTCAAGAACTAAATTTTCATTCAATTTCACTTTACCTATATGAGTAGCAGTAACTTCAGCATCATTAGGTTGACTAACAGAGATAGATTTTATGGCTTTATAAGAAATGAAATTATTCGAAGAGCATGAGACATGATCAATAGCTCCAGAATCGAAAATCCAAACATTTTTATTATTTAAACAGTATAAGAACCAATGAAAGGCTTACCTAGTTGAGACAGATCAGTAATAGTGTTAATTTGATTCACATGAGGATCTTCAGCATTTTCTTCCTTGGATCGTAGCAGGGCTAATAGGGTCTGAAAGTGTTGCTGAGTTAGGCGCATATCCTGATCAGAACCTGCACTTTCTTGTTTGACTTCATGCTTATTATCAGTAACTTTGATAGAGTTAGCCTTGCCGTTAAAGAACTTATGTCTAGTGGGAAAACCATGATTTCTATAGCAAACGTCTACGGTGTGCCCATTTCTACCACAATGAGTGCAAGTCTTTTTGACATAGTTCTTTAAATTCTTTCCTTCATAGTTTTGAGGAAAACCATTCTTCCTAAAACACACAGATTCATTGTGCCCATTCTTCCCACAGAAGTTACAAGTTTGGGAATTAGTGGCATTGATTTTAACATCTGACTATGCATGAAGGTTATTACCCATAACTTGACATTCCTGTTGGGCTACATATGAGAAAATTTCATTGATAGGAGGAATGGGGTCTAACAGAAGAACGTGTGGGATCTAACATTAGTGTATTGCTCATTAAGACCTCTAAGAAATTGCATTAAACGATCCTCACTCTTTCTTTGATTAATCAAACTAATCATGCCACAAGAACATTTCACAGTGCAAGAACATTATCAATTTCATCCCATATGATCCTTAGTTTTGTAAAGAATTCAGTTACCGTTAATTCTCCCTACTTTATGAATGAAGTTTCCATTTGTAACTCTGAAATACACATGTGATCCCCTTGAAAATATCTTGACTTTAAGTCACTCCAAACCGCTTCAACTTTGTCCATCCATAATACGCTTTGACGTATGGAAGGAGCGACCGAATGGACTATCCAAGAAACGATCATGTTGGTGCAACACCTCCAAGCTTGATACAAAGGATCCTTCTTATCGGGTTCAGTAGCGGAGCCATCAATGAATTGTATTTTGTTTTTAGCGCTCAGGGCTGTCATCATGGATCTGCACCATGAGTGATAGTTATTTACATCAAGCACCGGAGAAACCAAAGGAGTTGCAGGACTCTCGCTAGGGTGTAGATACAAGAACGCGAGTGTTGAAGATTGAACAGAAGAAGCCTCAGCCATGATGAAAGAAAGGATCAAGAAGAGAGCAAGAAATAGGATTAGGAACCAAGAATACGAAAGAGAAGAAAAACCAGAGATGCGCAGCAGAGCACTTCAATATACCATCTTAGTTTTGCTGATAAAACCTGACTTCGAGTTTTTGTATGAACGTGTTGACAAAAGCATACGTTTATCTATGCATGGTAACATGAAAACTTGTAGAAAGAGAAAGGAAGAGAAGAATATTATTTCTTAAGAGAAGAGAAGTTCTGATACAAAAGGAAAAAGTAACGAGATATATATAGAGAGGCTTAAGGCAGAAAAAGCTGAAAAGAGGTGGAACGTTTGATGGGCCCAAGTTAATACAGAGTGCAAGACCTTGGTCAACTCAGTGCTACGTTGGGTCCATATTTTCAGTTTCATTTTTCTGTGTATTCTGAGATCAATGGATCCTTTTTCTAATGGCTAACATATGTGAATAGTAAAAGCTACATGTCAACTCCTAATATTTGTTTTAATTTAAAAAAGTGTTCACGTATCAAATCATGATCCTGTCATGTTTTAATGTTAATCTCATGTGTTAATTCTTAATTTTGTTATTTCATTTTGTTTAATCGAGTTCTATATCCGTTATTTTATTATCAATTCAGATTTCTATTGAAATGAAATAATTTTGTTTTTTTATAAATTTAGATTTAATTCTGACTTAAATATTATATTAATATGTTATTAAAATTAACATTTTCATTAATTATTTTTAAAATTTAATTATAAATTATTAAATTTAAAATAATTCTTATATTCTATTATTAAATAGAATATAATTATTAGAACAATATAAATTTAATATTTCTAAAATATTTCTAATATTTATAAAGGTAAAGTAAAACATAAATTTAATATTTTTAGATCTCAAGTAAAATATAAATTTAATATTTTTAAAGTATTGATAATATTTTTAAAGACAATTTTACAAATATTAGTATATTTAAAATATAATTATTAGAATAAAATATTTAATAATAATATTCTAATAATTATAATCTATTTAATAATTGAATCTAAAAATTATATTTTATTTATAATTAAACCTAATAATTTATAATGAAATTTCCAAAATAATTAATAAAAAATTCAAATTTAGTAAAAATTAGTATACCATTTATATCAAAATTAAAATTGATCTTAATTTGGGAGAGACAGAATTACTCTATTCTAATAAAAGTTATGACTAAATTGAACAAAAATAATGAATGCATGACGATTGGATTGAATAAAAGACAATGACATACTCATAAACTTATACGTGACACTGACATTGACATGTGATACAATGCTAACTTGACACTTAAATATTTTTTAAATTATTAAAAAGTCAAAAATATTATGAACTGACACATAACATGTTCTATTCATAGACATTATAGTTATCAAAAAAGATAAAATTGACCACAAATTAACAAAAATTAAGACATGAATCAAAATAAGAACCAAAATAAAATCATAAAAAAAATAATAACCAAAAATATATTTAAGCCACGTCGATACGTGTGAAAGCTACCATCAATAAATTATTAACTGGTTGAAAAAACTGTTTCAATTTTCTTTTGTTTTTTTTATTCTTTTGTCCAACCTTATAATATATCTATCATTAATGGGGTTTTTGTAGTTTTAAATATAGTAAAATGATGTTTTAACTATTAGATTTTAATAATTTTTTCTTTTTAGGTGTCAATTTTTAAGTGATTTTCTATTTTTTCATTTTCTCATTCTCAATATTCTAAAATCACTTAAAAAATATCACTTCATATTATAAGATAAAACTATCAAAAATTTAATAGTCAAAATATCATTATTCTTGAGTATACATTACACATACTGATGTAATTCACAAAGTCTTTCCGAATCTTTACCTTTTCTAACTTTATTAAAATCTAAACTACTAAATCCTGATATAAAAGTGTTTTAAATATTTGTTATGCATGACCGTTGTGTTCGACCGTCGTTTTCAATTTCTATGCACCAATCAAATTTTATGTCTCCCAAAGAAAAATCAAACTTAAAAGAGTCCTTTTGCCTGTAAAATATCCCATTCTATCAGAATCAGAACCTGGTAATCTTCGAAGTGCAGAAGAGAAAACGTGTATTAATGAATATCTTCGAAGAAGAAAGTAAAGGCTGTACAGTACATAAAAAAACCTAAAGCACCGCTAATATATAAAAATAAAAACTAAAAACAAAGAAAATAAAACATTCTAAGTTTGGAACAAATATTATTGAACACAATTGGAGATAAAGGTTTTGTATGAGTATCCGAAAGTTGTAAGGAAAGCAACATGAAAAAGTTTTAGAAGCCCAACACTAATAATCTTTTCTCTAATTAATGGGAAGTCGATTTTAATGTTTGGTCCTTTTACGCATAACTTGGTTGGATGCTATCAGGAATGCAGATTGATTATCCCAATATAGTAGAGCATGTCTTTTGTAGATGACTTTCAAATCATCTAGCAGAAAGGTTAACCATTGTATTTCATAGGTAGTAGTTGTTAATGTTATATACTCAGTTTTGGAGGAACTTTTTGAAACAGTCGATTGCTTCTTAGAACACAAAAAAATAAGAGTTTCCAAGGTATGTGATGTATCCTACGACAAACTTTTTATAGTGTTGGTAGATCTTACCCAATCAGAATCACTATACCCTTTAAGTTGGATTTCACTATTGGCAGCAAGAAATATTCTTTTTTCTGGAGTTTGCTTTAGGTAACGTAAAATTCTCATAGTAGCTTGATGATGTAAGGTGGTTGGAGTAGAAACAAGTCTCTCCATTGGTAAACATATTTTCATACACCACTCCAGCGTAGGACTATAATCCATCACAAATCATGTTCTTTAATTTACCGTCCATTACCAATCAACATATTAATGTGTTTCAGACATACTTGGAATGTCCAACAATTCACCATGCCATATCATGTATAATTCTTTAGAAATCCATTGCACAAAAGATGTTCTCTAATTTTGAGAACATCCGATCTTCTCTCATTCAAATAATTCACACAAGGACACTTCATTTTTACTTGATTTTCTACACACTAACATTACTTGATTTTCTATTCATACAAGGACATCTATTATTTTTTCTAAAATAATAGATAAGATGAGATGTTGGACTCCTTGAAATCAACCTCGGCTTCGAGCCTCTTGATGGTGATTTTGTAGGTTTTCATCAGGCTTTGTTGTTCCTGAATCTCCGCGAGCATAATGGTGACTTGGGGTGCAAGATCGACCTCTTTTTTCAAGAATCTCCGATTCAACTCTGATATGGCTTTGAGTTCATCCACCACGGTTTGATCCGCGACTTGAATGGACTCATTGTTGTACGGGTGTTGCGCCATTTGGAGTTCTGCATATGCTGCTTTGATGGTGATGACCCCAGCGAAGAGTCTTGCAATGAGACCCTCCATAACGGCTCTATTTCTACCATTCCCTTGGTGGGTTTTGCTCTGATGATCGAAGAAGAGATCCTCCTTGACTTTGAGGTGGGAGTTTAGCATGCATATTGTTAAGATACCTTGAATGTTACATTGTCCCTTTATCTCCCTTACTTCATATATTTATAATATAGTTATAAGTTGTAATGAGGTTTAAAGGGGCTGTTATTTTTTATCCTTTTATAAGGCTAAAAAGCATCTGTATCATATATCTCTCTATTATTATTCAGAAATAAGAAACTCTTGAACTGTCCTGTGGACATAGGTCACATTGACTGAACCTCGTAAATTTGTGTCTTTTTTTCTCTTAATCTGTTTCTTTTTCATCTTGTCATAACAAGTGGTATCAAGAGCTCTAGGTTACGCTAGGGACCTAATCTAGGAAACGCAATGTCTTTGTACAAATTCGATATTGATAAATTCAATGGATCGAATGATTTCACTTTGTGGAAATTGAAGATGAAGGCAGTTCTGGTGCATCAGGGGTGCGCTGCAGCACTAGAGGGTGCAGATCAATTACCTGCGACTATGACTGATGATGCGAAGAACTTGATGTTGGAAAAAGCACACAATTTGATTCTCGAGTTTGACTGATGAAGTTTTGAGAGAGGTGGATGAAGAGACAACAGTTGCAGGGATGTGGACAATGTTGGAAGATAAATTCCAGAAAAAATCTCTAACCAATCTGTTGTATCAAAAACAACATCTTTATACATTGCAGATGTCTGAGAATATATCTGTGAGAGATCATCTTGATAACTTTAATCGAGTTATCTTGGATCTACATAGTATTGGAGTTAAAATTGATGATAAGGATCAAGCTATTATTTTGTTATGTTCTCTGCGAAAATCATATCAATATTTTATTGATACTATGTTGTATGGCAGGGATAGTATTACTAACAACGTGAAAGACAGTTTGCAATCTAAAGAACTGAAGATAAGAGTCTCTAGTTCCAATGGGGATGATGCAGGCTTGATAGTTAGCAGAGGCAGAAGCATGGAAAGAGGAAATAGTAGCAAGGGTCATACGCACAGTAATTCACTTTCAAAGTCAAAGAAAGTGAGATGTTGCATGTGCAAAGAGGTGGGGCACATAAGGAAGAATTGTCCACAACTGAAGAAAGAAATAAATAATAATGCCAAAGCAATTGTTGCTCGTTCTAGTGCAGTTGTCTCAGGTGAGAGCTCAGATGAAGGAGATGGCGGAGATGTTTTGACGGTCAATACTATTGGTTCTGCTGATACATGGGTCATGGATACCAATGCTTCTTATCACATGACTCTTAACAAGGAGTTGTTCAGTTCATTTAAAGAATGGCAATGTAAAGTTGGGTGATGATGAGGAGCTTGGTGTGAAAGGAAGTGGCGATGTGCAGATAAAAATGTATGATGGCATTGTTAGAACCTTTGATACTTGGTATGTTCCTGGCTTGCGAAAGAACCTGTATTGCTTATTGCTTCACGTGTTTGTGCTTATTTATGTTAATGGATTGAATCAATTGTTTGACTTTGAAATAGATATATGAAACTTTCAAACTTCTTTTCATAATTGAGGTTTACTGACGTACTCCTCCTTTTTCTTATTTTAAACTACAACATTGAAAATTTGACCGAAAACCTAACTATTTTTCTTATTTTAAATCTATTTTATATATTACCGAATTAATCAAAATATATAATTGAGAATATAGTTGGATGTTTGGAACAGTTTATTAATGTACTTGAACCTTGACAATGGTAAGAATACTTCATAAATCCCTTTATGGTTTCCTGTAAAAAAATAATCCCTTTATAATTTTAAATCTGAACTATTATATTCTTTTTATAGGATGGTGAAAGCATCTAACTTATTGAAGTTTACAAATCTTTTGGATGTTTCATAGAAGTAATCTATGTTAGATGTTTAAATTATTGCATATAAACAAACCATAACTTCCATTGCCTGCTGGGAAAATATCCTTCAGAAATTGTGCCTTTATTGTTGCCTTATCCCCAATTTTGGTCATATAGATCCATCACTTTCTAGAATAAAATATTTTAAGATGAGCTTTATAGAAAATTTTTGATCGATAGATAATACTTCCTGAATAATTGATTATCGTAAAATTTAAAAATAAAAAAAATTATAAAAATTTTATGAAAGATACACTACAACAAAAATCACTTTAGACAATGGTATAAAATTGTGATCTAAATTATAAAAACCACGGTCTAAAGATTATACCACAGTTTTTTAGGTATGGTATAGGTAAGTATAGTTATAGGTAATAGATAACGGTTTTTAGTATGACAATACTCTTAGAACCGTTGCTTAAAATTCTCACAATAGACAACAGTTTTTCAGGCTGATTTTAGACGTCACAAACATTTTTAGACCACATTTTTACTAATTTTGTCCACATAGTTTAAAGCAATAGTTAAATATTCATGGACTTTCATGATATTTATACAACATTTATAAAAATGTTGTTTTTATCATATGTTTAAGCGATAATTATTTAGTCATTGTCTAATTTAGTATAGTCTAAACTACAAAATTTTGTAGTAATATTCGCAACAATTTTTTCTACAAGAAATTCAATTTATAAAACAACTTATTTTTTCCTGCAAATTTAAATTTTGCAAGTGATTTTCTTGTATATATTTTAAACTTGCAAATATTTTCTTATAAAAAAATCACAAGTAATCTTTCTTGTGAAAATAAATTTGTACATATATTTTTTCTATTAATAATTTTGCAAGAAATTTCACTAAACGTCTTTTACGATAATTTTTTCAAAATATATAATTACTATTTCAGATCTAGCTATTTTGGTCTTTATATATTTTTTAAATATAACTTTATTCAATTTAAAATTTTAAATACGTTGACATTTTTACATTTTAATTAAATAAATTCTTTTAGTACTAAAAAGTTGAATTCAACTCTAATGAAAAATAAATAAAATATACGAAGAAAAAAAATGTTGTTCAACAATTCACATGACCATAACATTTTTTTAATATACACCGTATAGACGGAAATTAAGGGAATAGTTGAAGTGTTCACAAACATCTTGAACGTTATTTCTCCTTAAGAATAAAATATACAAAGAAAAAAAAAACATTTCATTGACCCTTTTTGCCTATAAAATTTCTCATTCCTCTCTTGTCTTCTGGTATCTCTTATCTGTTCTACAGAATTTAGTGTTACTCTGTGTGATCGGTTTCCATGGCTAGGGCACATCTTATATCTTCTCCTAACGTCTCTTCACTCACAACTGGTACTTATATATATACTCACCGTCTTCTAATTTGCTTCATTTTTCTCTGCAAACTTATTTTGTGAGTAATATGTGGAAGCATGCATCGTAATTGTAGGTTCAAATCTTTGGGGCAGGAAACTCTCCTTCAACACTATTTACTTTCAAAGTATGCCTCATCACTTATACCTTATTCCTTCAACTAATTACCTTTATCATGGTTAATTATTTAATTAACTTTCTGATGAGTATCTCACTCTTTCACATCTTTTTGGTGATCTATATTAATTGAAATTGTTATAAAATTAAAAAGTGCACATGTTGATTTAAACTTTACAATAGTCTTCAATAACTGGATGTAATAGGGGACTTATTATTTGGTTAGCTATCTGAGTATCTCTCTAATAATATCTTGTACCTCTATTAGTGGGTTAATTAGAGGAAAGAATCACCTTTAATTATCATCTTTTACTATACATAACATAATTCTTTTTAAGAAGTTTTCAAACAGTAAATATTTGTGTGAGACAGCTGACACTTACGTTAAACACTTTTTTGTAGTATATGTATTTGTGTCAGACGGTCTTCAAAAGCTGACACTTACGTTAAATACTTTTTTGTAGATATATGTTGTGTAAAGTGAAACTTGACTTTTATAATAGTCATCAGAAAATAATAAAAGCCAATTTCTCATGTTATTCTTACTTATTATATATTTTACAAACCATTTCTATTCAACAAGTTACTTGATGCTGTTCTATTTCATTTATAAAAATATTAATAACAAATAAATCAATAGTAATATATTTAAATAAAAAGTTAAGTATACTAATAAATTCTTATGAATATATAAGTTTACATTTAATTTATTTATTTACTAAAATATACTTCATAAAGTAAGAAGAACAATAATAATTGGTTATATATATAAGTTATTGCTGATAAAAAAAATAATAATAATAGGATTTTTCTTTTTTTACACAAACAAACCTACAGTGTTTTTTAGCACGATTTTTCTAATTTCAATTTTGAAATTTACTATTTTATCTATTCATCATCTTGACATGGTTTAGTTTCAATAGTTTTAAACTAATATACCTTTTCGTTGTGCACGCTACAACTTTGAACACTAGGTACATTAGGTTCTGATGGATCAAAAGCTTCTAAGCACAGTATAAAAGCTGAAATACAGTATAATCCTTTGAGGTTTCAACAATCACCTTTTAATCATAACTACAAAAGCATTGATAGAGGAGCAACATGTGAAGTAACCAATAAAAATTATGTTGTGAAAGCCGACTCTGTTCCATCTTCTGAGTCAGAATCTGAATCTTCCAACTCCAAAAATATTGTGAACTCTGTCAAAACTTTTATGGCCGTTTTGTACGAATTTATTTACCCTTACGCATTATTTGCTCAGGTAAGTACAAACTTTTCTATGATTCTCAATCTTCAAAATTATTGTCAATTTGTTCTTTTGTATTAAATACCTATTTGTATGACTAATACCGTTGCTATTTTAAATTAACTTAATCTGTATTTTACAGACATCAGCTTCAATTTCTGCGTCTCTGCTTGCAGTAGAAAAACTATCAGATATATCTCCATTGTTTTTTATTGGTTTGTTGCAGGTGACACTCCAAATATATTGTTTTTTTGAAACACAGTTTAAAATTACCCGTTAAATTCAATAAAAGTCATTCTTTTGAGTTGTTTTTTCGAATGTTGCAGGCTGTGTTACCCCACTCTTTTATGCTTCTTTACGTCAATGGAGTTAATCAATTGTTTGACTTTGAAATAGACAAGGTATGCTATGAATAAAATACTATGGATCATTGATAAATTATTTCTTCATTTGTTTATTGTATAAGATTCATCTAGAGTTAAATATTCAGAAACATGTATAGAGACTAAGTTTACGCGAGAACGTCACATGCACAGTAATTTGAATAATTTATATAATTTGTATTTTCAAACTCCTTTTCCATAATTGAGGTTTACTGCCGTACTCCTACCTTTTTATTAATGGGAGCACCCAAAATTTGACCAAAAACCTAACTATTGTTCTTATTTTAATTAATTCAGTTTATGGACATATTATAGTAATTTTACATATATTTTATATATTACCGAATTAATTAAAATAATTGAAAATATATTGGATTGTTGGAACAGTTTATTAATGTACTTTAACCTTGTAAATGGTGAGAATAATAGTTAACAGGTCACTTTATAATTTCTTATAAAAAAAAAAAATCCCTTTATAATTTTGATTCGGAAGTCTTCCTATAATTACCATATCCTTTGATAGGATGGTGAAAGGATGTAACTTCTTATAGTTTACAAATCTTTTGGATGTTTCTTAGAAGTAATCTATGTTACATGTTTTATTGCAGATAAACAAACCATATCTTCCATTGGCTTCTGGCAAAATATCCTTCAGAAGTTGCGCCATTATTGTTGCCTTATCTGCAATTTTGGTGCCATATAGATCCATCACTTTTTATAATAAAAGATTTTAAGACGAGCTTCATATAGAAAAATAAGAGTTACTGGTTTATTCTGTTTTACAGGGTTTAGGGATTAACTTGATGATAGGTTCTCCTGCATTGATTTGGAACTTTGTGTTGAGCGTTACATTATGGACTTGCTATTCTGTCAATGTAAGTTCTTTTCAATTTCATTTTAAGTGTTTATTATGTTTTAAGGTATAAGTAATGGTGCATTGATTATTCTTATATATATATTCTGCAGTTGCCTTTCTTACGATGGAAGAAAAATCCGGTGCAGACATCACTACTCATGTTTTTTTGTTGGACACTTTTAATTCCAATTACATACTTCCTTCATATGCAGGTTTTGCCCTATCACTAATCTTTGGCTCTTATAGATGTTAGTTTTGAATAAGCATGTTTTAACTTAATTATTATGACTTTCAAAGAATAATAACAAATCAACCATTTGAATACACCAATCAGAAATGGATTTATTAAATTACTAATTGTTTGTAACAAATGTTCAGACGTTTGTGTTGAAGAGGCCACTTGTGTTTACAAGATCTTTGATTGTTTCTCTGCTGTTCATGAGTTTCTACTCTATTGGTTTAGCATTATCCAAGGTAAGTGTCTTTATTTTCTCAGACATGTATTAATTTTCCAACATCAAGCTTTTGGTCAAATAATGTAAAAGCTTGTATTGGATTTTTGTAGGATATACCTGACGTAGAAGGAGATATAAAACATGGCGTTGATTCTTTCGCCGCACGTTTGGGCCAGAAAAAAGTATATATATGTTTCTTAAATTCAATGTTTTCTTCTTTTGTTATGCCCTCTTTGTATAACATTTGACTGATTCTAAAAATCTTTGATAGGTATTTTGGATTTCTGTCTTCCTTTTTGAAATGGCATTTGGAGTTGCCTTTCTGGCAGCAGCATCATCTTCATCTCCCTTTTGGATTAAATTTGTCACGGTAACATACTTTTATTATACGTATATATATAGGTTGGAATTGTTTAGGTATGCAGACTTTCTTTGTTTCTTTTTCCTCAACATGGAGGTTGATTTTTATGAACAAAGTCTTATAAAAATACGCTGTTTTGGCTGAGTATATTCTTTTAATGTTGATGTTTTCTTTCTAATACACTAAGCATATTTTTTTCTTGTTTTGTATATTTGTCTAATATGTTTTGTATATTCAAAGAGATGCTTTGAATCTCTTTTCTTCTAATATAGTGTCTCTGTCTTTTCTCGCTATTCTTTTCTTGTTCATCATGTCAGCCTAAAAAATTTCTTCTTCCTCAATAGCCCCCTCACACCTCAAACCTTCACTCTATCTCATTAAAACTTTCTGATGAAAATTATCTCACTTTGAAATAAGTGTTAGCTACTCTACAGGGATTCAAGCTTTGAACCTCTCCATTCATACAAAGTTTCTTGGAGTTCAACAAACATCCCTAATGTTTAACATTTCTTGGTAATGATATGCCATATATCTTTATTTAGATAAACAAAAGATTTCTCTAGAAAAGTGTTTTTGTCTTTATGGTGCAGATTATTCCAACTTTTTAATCTCGACGTGAAGGGTACAACTGATCTTTAAAATAAGCAATATTTTAGTACAAACATAGGTTTATTGTTTTTTACATATCATTATAAATGAACATGAAGTTATTTAAACTTATGAAGAAAATTTAAACATAATATGTGCTATGTTTTAGAGTCTGGGAAATGTTGCTCTTGGTTCAATTCTGTGGTACCAAACCAAATACGTAGATGTGACAAATCCAGCTTCTGGTAGATCCTTCTATTCATTTATGTGGAAGGTAATTATTCTCTTAAAAATTGTTTCCATTTGATTAGTTTAATATCCAGATTATAATTTAAAGGAAAGAGTTATCTAATAAAGTAAGTACTTATGTGTTTGTTTTTGCAGTTGTTGATGGGCTCATATGTTCTCCTGCCTTTAATTAGATAAGGTGTCACTCAAGATTAAACCAAGTTTTCAACACATGCAACAGAAATACACCCTTCGCATCTAAATTTATTGAAGCAATAAACATTACACATATATGTGTTCCTCTAGATATGATGAGTTTTGTATCACTGAGGGGTTTTTTTTTTCTTTTTTCTTAATTGTGTGATGATTTTCATTAAAGGAATAAGAAAATAGAAACAACTTGTTATGATAAGATTAACCAAAAGTATACGAGTGGTAGTAAATGAGCTTTTTTCTGCTGCAAGTGTTATTTTATAAATACTCAATAAAAAATCATCACCCTATGTGTCACAGAAGCATAAGTCTTTCATTGTATACGTTTGTATATGTGAGGTTCACAATCAAACTTACACATCAAGTAGAATTTGTTGTAAAAACTATGCTTCTTGCAATAAATATTTGAAACACTGGAATATAAAGGAAGACGTTTTTTAGGACAACGTGAACAAATCACCGAAAACTTCAGACAAAAAAAAAAGTTAGATCATACTAAAGACAAATATAAAGACAAATAGAGTCAATGAACAATATTATATATGAAACATTATACATTCTTTATAAATCAACATCATTCGTGGATAAAATATGAATACAAACACAAAAGCGAATTAGCAACGAAATAATTATGAAATTAGTAATAGAAACAACAAATAACAGCAAAAGTACAAATTAAACTAAAAATACATGCAGTAGCGATGGATTACTTATAAAAATATTAGAGATTAGAATGCAATTAGCAATGGATTCCAAAATAAATTACTAATCGAGGTTGTCATACAAAATTAACCCATCTCTTACATTTAATGGATTAATCTTGCGTTGATGATGAGCTTAACTTCAATTAGTTTATATAGAGATTATGAAATTTGAATTGTTTTATCTTTTCATGATTTACAATATAAAAACATGAATATCTAGTATCCAATCATTAAACACGAATTTAATCCATAAGGTGTGTAAGTCTCTATCTAAGATTAGAATTAGGGTTGTCAAAGTGAGATCTAACTCACACAAGTTGGTTCACCACGAATTAAGCTTAAAAAGAGTCAGTTCAATCCGACTCACTTTTGGTAAGTCAAAAATTTTACAACCTGATCCAACCTACCATGGGTTGGTAGGTTAGTGGGTTGACTCACTTACGAATTTTTTTTTTTTTTTTTGAAAAAGAGTTTTATAAATTTATTGCATTACAATGACAGTGAACTGACTTAATTCATTTTTAATAATATTGGAATCAAAGTGTTCACCTAATTCTTGATATATTATTTTATAGATAATAGTTAAAGATTAAAGTATCTATGTATATATAACTTGACAAACAAATTAATTAAACATTCAAACTATTCAAATAATATTGAACAAATTCTAACATTTAAAAATATGAAATTGCAAACTTATATAGTTAGAAGTAGTAAATAATTATAACAAAAAAAATTAAAAGAAAGTGTAAAATAATGTGTATGGGTTAAGTGAGTCAACCCATATTTAACCTGGGTTCGAACCCGTTTAACACGTGGGTTAAGTAAGTCGGGTTCAGTTCAACTCACTTTTAAAAAATCTAAATTTTTATCAACCTAATTCAGCTCGTACCCATGACCTTTAGCTCACGGATTAAAATTCATTTTGGCATTTCAACTCAAATTTGCAAAGCTAATGGAGGAAAAAAATAAATTTCAAAATTCAAATATTAAAGGGCATCTTCATTGATTGGGCCAAGATGTTTTGCATTTTTTTTTTTTACTTTCATTCAAATTTTTCTTAATTTTACCTTTCTTGTTTTTACTTTTACATTCAGCCAAGATGAATGTGGGTTTTCTGATACTTAAATCATTTCAATTTGCTCATTTATCCTTAACCCTCCAACGTTCACACCCCTTGGCCTATTGGGCTTAACAAACTCAAGTATACGATTACTATTTTAACACTGTCTTTTAAACCTAAGAGGCTTTTTTGTATTTTGGGGTCAATTGGAAGTCAAATTTGTATAAATGAATTCTTTTTTCTTTTTGCGAAAATGGGTCAAGTCGTCAGGGTGGAGGATGACATTGGAGGTGAAGTCGTCCTTTCCCGACCGGTTTCTTTATTTTTATTTTTAAAGGTAATGTCGTCCTGTTAGATGACGTTTTTTCTATTTGAAAAAAGTGAAGTCGTCCTCATATATGACGACTTTCCTTTTTCAATTTTCTTTTTTGTTTTTTGTTTTTTTCTTTTAAAAAGTTGATGACTGAAAAAATTTTAAAAAATAAGGAAAAATAATGAAACTGAAAAATTAAAAAAAAATAATAATCAAAACTTAAAAATTAACAAAAAAAGAAAAATTTGAAAAATAGGAAAAATAATGAAAAAAAAACTGTTAAATCTGAAAAAAAAGGAAAAATAAAAAAAAAATCTGAGATATTTAAAAAAAATAATGAAAAATGAAAATTTTGAAATGAAAAATTAAAAATAATTAAAACTGAAAAATTTGAAAAAAAAAAGTTAAAAGTGAAGTCGTCATGTTAGAGGACGACTTCACTTCTCAATTCAAACAAAGTCATCCTCTCCAACGACGACACTTACTTTAAAAAAAACGGCAGGGTGGAAGACGATTTCATCCTGAATGTCGTCCTACCTCATAACGATTTGACACAATTTAAAAAAAAAAAAGTCAACCGAATTTATTTTACAATTATGTGGTCAAATGGACCCTGAAATACAAAAAAGCCAACTTAAGAACATAAAATACATTTCAAAAGAATCTTTTATCTCGTCATGTAACTTGTTTAGTTCCCCACAATTGAAAGATGAATGGTGTGGGTTTCATTTATTCGTAAACGATCCTCTTAAATCCTTGTAATAAGCTTCTGCATAATGTATATTTTCAATTCTCATATATTATCGCTCCAAAAAAATGCTTCATTAACAACACATTTCAAAAATAAAAAATTATAATTGGTTCCTAAATTGGTCACTAATTAATTAGAGACTAATTTAGAAACCAATTTCTTTGATAGCAAAAATCTTGGTAACTAATGTCTAGTGATTAATCTCTTTTTGTAGCTAAAACCTTGATAGCTAAATTTTATAAACTAACTTAAAGACCAATTATCATTTTTTATTCATAATAGTGATTATTTTAGTAACCAATAAATTTTTATTTTCTAAACTGGTCACTATAGTGACTAATAATTTGACCACTAAAATTGATTGTTAATGAGATGTTTTCTTATAGTGTAATTCTTCTTTATCCCTTTTCCTAAGACATATAAAGAAGACTAAGAATACCATGATCGATAGATTGAAAACAACTATAAGATTTCCTTAGGTGGATAAGTTGCCTAAGTTCAAACTACGAGATTACTTAATGGAAGTTATACATGTGAGGGGTTGAGACACCAAACTGAGTAAGACAAATTAATCTTTTTGTTCTTATGGGTCAATCAAATCCATGTATTTTAGCTATGAAATTTTGAAAATTTCCTCTACATCTATCATGCCCGCTCCGAATATAATCTTATTCTTATGATTTCATATACTCTGGATAATAACAACCCACATGCATCTCCAAGACATATTATTCTTCTTAAATAAATTTTTATTTTTAAATTTTACGATCAAAATGAAATGTATTCTTGTAATTTTTTATTTATTAACATCTAATCTTATAAATACAGGTAGTTTTTTTTATCAGCAAATTATAAATATATATATATATATATATATATATATATATATATATATATATGTGTGTGTGTGTGAGAGAGAACTTGGGGTGTTTCAATCCATATACAAAATTATGTAAAATATTTTTCAAATAGATTGTCCCCATGATATAGGATAATATCTTACATTTGCAATCCAAAAACTCCTTTCCTATATATTTCAATCCTAATAATGATATTCATAATTCTTCATATTAGATTAATTACACAAGTTATATTCGTATATAATGTGCTTACTTCATTGTCCATTGTCTTGTGCCATGTCCATATGGAGTACTTATGTCCGATAAGGTTTCATCAATACCATGTAACCAAACATGGCCTTAAAAATATGAATTTCTCTCACAAAATTTTTTCACTTTAAACCTCTTTCCTGTGATGTTCTGCTCAATCACTATGTATTTGATTGGTTTTAGTTCTCAAAGGTTTTGACCAGATTTTCTTCCTGGTAAGTCTTTATTCTCTATTCATTTTTCTCCATATACGTCGGGTATCCGTTATGCGGGTACCTGTGTAATTTTTTAATATCCTGGGTACCATGGGTATTTACAAAAAAATAAAAATAAATATTTAATAACATATTTTAATTGTAAATTCAAATAAAATACAATTCATAACATTCATAAATTTCAAACAAAATCCAAATAACCCATTTAAATAATGTTGAATGACAATTTACAAAAAAAGAAATGCAATTTTTTTTAAACTAATTGATAAAGAAATAACTCATTCAAAATCAATGTATTAATATATTAATCATGTTTTTTTTTATTTTTTTAATTTAAATTAGAGTATAGCGGATACGAGTATCCACGGGTATGAATACTATGATACCTGTACTCGTCCTATTAACATGCGGGCATTAAAAATACATGTACATGTTATCCTCGGGTATCCATTTTCTACCCGTTGTGGATTTTATCTGCGGATACATGCGAGTACGGATTTTTTTGAGATCTCTAGTTCTATTACTTATGTTTCTTCCCATTCAAACCATTGTCTCCTCCTCAAGCCATTTATCCTTCCAGAATTTTATCCAAGATCTTGATCCAATCTTCCATTTCACATTCATTTCAAACCAATTTTTGTTGAGGCCCACAAGTGTTTCTTAGTCTCTCCACCACCAAGATTCACCCTAACCACGTATTATTAAGATCTCTCCTTGACCTATACTTAGACTCTATTATATCCTTTCACAATCCCTCATTTTACGTTCCTATAGCCTCCACTTCCATTTACATAGGAAATCTAGTAATGATCAACCGTGAGTTCTATGATATTCTATAAAAACTTATCTTAACCTACCGATTAGGAGTATTTTTTGCAGGTATCCACTCCACAGTGTTTGGAACCGAGACGACTACTGGTTAAGAAGAGTGCAAAGAACAAAAGAGTGGAAATGGTTTACTCAGCCCGTTGAGAACACTTTGATGGTGAACCATCTCGGCTCGGCTCGCGACCAGGTTAAAGAACTCGTCGTTACCTTAATTTGCATTTTAAAGAAATAACATATTCTATCGCAATACTTTATAAATTTAGTTTTTTCCTATTTAAATAACTTGAATACATAATTGAAAATCCTTACAAATTATTAATCTAAACAACATCTGTCACAAAAAGAACAGTCTATTTAAACATGCACATTTTTGAATAAAATACAACCAAAACACAATTTGTGGACAAATTGAGAAATGAAATGAGGGTGCATCATTATTACACAACAAACAAGAGCCCTAGCAACAGCTCTTCAGTATCGGATTTGTTGAAGAGCCTTTGTGGTTTGCAACTCGTTGTACACGGCAAGCCAACCAGCTTGAGTTGGATGCAAAAGGTCCCAAAAGAAAGCTGATTTGGGATTATCACACACCTTATATTTCTTGACATTGTTTTCATCCACACTTCCACAAAAATATTGGCTACTTATCCCAACGCAACAAGGCTCGAGTGCGTCCTTGATGTTATTGCTAGAAGGGTGGTTCAGCACCGACAAGAAACTATCGTAGAGATCAAGAACTATGAATGTTGTTTGGTTCTTGGTTTCTTGGTTCAACTTGGTCACAGCTTGGTTCAATAAGTTGTTGTGGAGCAGTACGAGGTCATTGAAAGTACTGTTACATTTTTGGAATGAAGATGAGGCTGTGGTTTCAGGAAGACATCCAAGTGGTTGTAGACCATTCACAACAATTTTCTTCACTCCAAGACTTTGGATGCGAAGCAAGTTGGTTGCAGTTTGATTAACCACAGAAGCGATGAAAGACGGAAAACCCTACATGCATATATATTCAATGAAAAAGTGAATCTTAATAACTTGAAGATTTTAGCACATTATAGTTGTCGTTGCAGAAAAATAGGATGTTAAAATTCTTGTAACATAATTGTAACACCACATCGCATATTTTGGACTTGGCTTTACCTGAATAGAGCCATTTCTTGCCAAATAGAAGTTGTAATCATTTCCTGCGACAGAGACAAGTGCCACGGATTTGCTGAGATCTGAAGCTGTGTACACATTTTCTTTGATTAACTCTTGGAAAAAATCGATTTGGATTGTCATGTTTGGGTTTTTGGAGGATGTGTCGAACACACCAGTACCACCATATGCAAAGTTCATTCCGTATTTCAAATTTTGTGGAATGAATTTCCTAAATTTGTAGGGAAGAGGCGATTTGAGTCCCAAAAACTTAGCTGCACCAGAACATTCAATTTCATATAGTTAATTAAGTGTGTTGCAAGATCAAATATTCATTACTTGTACTAGTGATACCAAAGAGAAAAGGTGTGAGATCAATTGATTGATGTCATATAATTCCATGAATAATAAATTATAAAACAATCTGGCATGATTCTGGGTACAAAGAAAATAAAATAGTAGCAATAGAAACTGATAAAACATATAGTATTTTTTTTCATTTGTCTTTATACTTTTATTCGTTTCTTATCATTTAACATCTTTTCAATAAATAAATGAATAACGATTCTCTTGCTTTTACGGACAAGGCCCGTCCAGGTAGAACAGTACTAAATGATTGATATGCAAAAGCCAAGCGTAATATTTTTATGTGATAAGACTCGTTCTAAATGAGAAATAATAGCTATATTTTTTTTCAATAAATACTAGCTGTACATTTTACGGATGATTTATATATAATGGATAATAAAAAGGAGATATGCTATCATCTGATTTAGGTTGGGATCTCAAAATGATTCCAAAAACTACGAAATAGTGCACAAGAATAGATTATGTTTAATAAATTAACACTATATCATGAAAAAGTAAAACCCTTGGTTGAGATTTTTTATCAGCAGGAATAAAATCAAATTGTTGATGTGCTTTTTCTGAGTAAATGCAATGAGAATGAAGTTAGTTAAAGAGAGAAAGGAGAGGAGAATAAATATTCGTACGTATAAGAAATGATTATGTTATTATTAACATATGTATGGTGAAAAGCACATAAAAAGTTAAATATCAACAATATTTGTCAAAATGAATGGAAGAAGGGATTATCTATTTATTTATTGCCAAAGGGGTAATATACGTGTATCTTCAAAAAGGGAACAAGTGGACGGCCAATCAAATATAATATAAGTTTTTGTGCAAAATAAACAATGACTTAACTGCTTCTTAAAATTATAGTAACATATATACGTGTAACGTGTGTGTGTGTATATATATATATATATCAACAAATGTGATAGCACCCATATCGTTGATCCATTATAATTTATTATAATTTTCATTTGGTGTTTCACTTGGAGTTTTTAAAATGTTAAACCTTCTATTTCATTTGTTACTCTTATATATGGTTTACCATATTTTAATATCTAGTCATTTACAATTTAACTCTTTTTTTACTAAGTTTGTAGAAGATTCTTTTAAAATTAATAAATTAATCTTTTACAAAACCTTTTTCAATTTAATATAATGCATATATAAACTTTTAGTATTTTGTAATATATGTAAAAACTAAAACCAATGTATTTTGTAAAGTTATTTTTCTTCAAAGTTTAAAGAGTTAACTTTGAAAATCTTGATTTCAAAACTATAAACTATTGGAATGATTTTTATTTGAACTAGCATAAACACAGGCGCGATATTGCGTCTATGTGTACGCATTTTTTTAAATATGAATGATATTATATTAGTAGATAACAATAGTGTAATGTTATTAAGTTAATATATAAAATAAATGTATATATATTAAAAATAAAATAAAATGAATATAGAGAGAATAATTGTTGATGAATAAAAAAAAGAAAAAAAGATAAACAGTTGTATAAAAAATAGGTAAAAGTAACCGTTAATTTTAAAAAATTTAATAAATAATTATATTATAAAAAGTATAATTGGTATTATGAAATGTGAACACAAAAAAGTGAATCTTCTTTATATTTTATATATTGTTATAGATTATTATCATATATTATATGTATGGATCTTGCTAACCTATGCCCTAAAGACACTAGTTAAGGATAGTTAATATACATGAAATCTTAAAAAAGTACATAATTAAGTGTGATATTAACTAAAATATGACCCAACAATCATTTAATGCAATTTTATTTTAATTAAATGACAAAAATGCACATAAATGTATATACATGTGTGTTTAATATTTTATTTAATGTTCATCAATAAAAATTAAAAAATAATTAAATAATTAAATAAATATATTTTAATATTGTTAAAAGTTAAATATAATTAAACAGAAGAAAATTTAAATTAATAGAAAAATTAAGAAAAAAAATAGTGTTGAACATCTAAAATTATAAACGAAAAAATAATTAAAATATCAATTTAAGTAGAGACTTTAAAATTTTCAAAATCCTTATTTTGTATAAAAGAATTATTGTCTAAAAGTTAAAAGGGTATTTTTGTTTTTAAAAAATCTATAATATATATTTATACTATTTTAATTAATATATTTAATTATTTTAGTTTTTAATATAAAAATAATGATACTAATGCACGTTAATAATTCTTTAATTAATGTCCTTAGAACTTGTTAGTATTCTACATGTATTATATGGTGACATTGTGGCTTTTGCAATGAAAAAACAACTTATTATATCTCACCTAAACCGACAGACAATAAAACAATGTTTTATTTTTAATTTCGTCGAAAACAAATGCAATGCTAGAAGAGTAGGTGTTGGAAGGTGAAACATGATTGTAATAATGAACATTGTCTAGAAAGAAGACAGCACAAACAACAATGTAACTTTTGTGGTGTTTTAAATCATTCAATAATGCACTATGCTCTGAACACAGTCATATATATATATATATATATATATATATATATATATATATATATATATATATATATATATATATATATATATATCCACAAATCTTATAGACAATAGCACAAGAAAGATAAAGTGGCAAGTCAGAGAAAAAAAACGAACCCCACCCTTTCAAAAATATATAATCAATGCGTCATTGATGTGTATTTTATTCATCAATTCTCATTTTTCTAAAATTCAACTTTTATTATACTGGTATTTTTTCACGTCACCAATATTATATTTTTTAATTTCTATCTTTTCTTCTTGTATCTCCGAAAGCAAATTTAGACATATGGACACAAAATTTACTAACTTAATACACAAAGGAATTGATCAAAGCATCTGAATTGGAAACATGCAGCTTTTCTTGCTAAAGAGAAGAAAAGTTAATATATAAAATGAAGGAAAAAGCGTGCACTTTTCAGTGTTCATTTAATTGACATGATGAAGAGAGAGAAAGAGAGGGAGAGTTACCAATGTAGTCCGTTATAACTCTACCGTCGGAGAATCTTCCGGCAGGTTTTCCGGGAAAAGTTATGCCGTAAGGGTTTTTCCAGGAACCAGGTTGATCTATTCTCGTGTTCCCAGTATCGACATAGGAGTCACCGAAAACAAACAATTTTTGGTAACTGGTGGCATGAGGTTGCAACCTAGCCTCAACTCTGAAACCTAGTACATGATTTTGATTAAAAAGACAAGGAAAAACATTAATTAAGTGATGAAGAAGTTATTACTAGAAAATGGTGTAATGATGCATGCATACCTGAGAGAAGTAGAATTGCTAGAGAAAGAGATAAGAGGGAAAGTTCCATGATGGAATGAGGTATTTGAATTTTGTTGTGAAGTTAAAAGCAGAGAGGAGAATGAATGAGGGTGAGAGAATAGTGAAGTGTTTGATGATGGTGATGATGAAGATGAATGAGGTTTTATAGTGAAAGAATTGGGCAACACGTGGAATTTGGGAATTTTGAAAGTGATAGTTTAATGAAGATTTTGGGGTTTGATTTGTCGTTGGGTGGTGAAAAACACGGAGAGAGTTGACAAGACTATAGAATGTAAAGATGGCTCGGTCTACTTTTTCCCACCACGAACCTACGGAACAAATGTTAAATATTTCTCATTTCTAATCACATGTTTAAAAACACATGTTTAAATTATTATTTTTTATGATTTTTTTTACAAATATTTTTTTTTTTTACTTAGATTATGAAGTAAAGTTATATATGTATATATGTAACATATTTTCTTATATTTATGAAGAGAAAAGAATTTAAAGCTTAGAAGTTTTTTTGTTGATACGCAAACTTTGTTCAAACGTGGACAGCTTATTGCAATTATATATTTTCCATGAGGAATGATAATGGGTCTAAAATCAAATCCAAGGCAGCTGCTACGCGTGTGTATTTTATTGAAATGGTCATTGTATTAAATATGTGGGCAAGTGGCAAGGAGGTAGTTTTATGTCCAAATAGTTATATCATATTTCAAATTTTGATTGGGTTAAATGTGTTTCTTAATCGGAAACTTTGATTATAAACTTTGATTTTGACTCTTGTAAATGTGTTTTATGATAAATGAGGGGGAATGACCGCTTTCATTTAACGGAACTTGGACACAAAAAATGTTAAATTAGAGTTTTTATAAATAAATTAGTTTTTAGTTCAAATTTTTTATTTTTTATTTTTTTTAATGTATTGAATTCATGCAACATGAATATTTGGTATTTTAATTTATATTTCAATTCAAGGTTATTTATTATGTACATAATTCCTAATACAGTTCAAGATACATTTATTAAATTTTACAAATTTTATCTTGTACAATAAAAAAACACAAAATCCATAAATTTTATAATTTATGATTAAATTAATTTGGAAAAAATATTATTATGGTTCATGTCAATTTAAAAAAATCTCTAAAATCATACTAATTTGAGAAAAACTTCATTTTTGAAAGACATCGTAATAGAAAAAATCAGAAATCTAATATACGTAAATGTAAATGATAATAAGATATTTATTCATGAGAAATCTTGTAAGAATGGGTTTTCAACCTCTTTATTGTCTCATCTCTCTCAATCTATCTCTTAGCCTTTTATTTATATTCCAACTCTTTCTTGATGACTTGTTGTGAAGACCGGAGACAGAGCCATAATCTTTTATTAATCAACGTCTATCAAGTCAATTTTTATTTTATCTTTATTTTATTTTTTAAGAAATAAAGATATATAAATTATTATTATTATATATAACTTAATATAAATAATATAATAATATGTAATTGTAATTTAAAAATATATAAACATATGTAAAAAGTAAAATTAAAAAATTATGGGGGGAGTCGTAGCTCCCCTATGTCATTAGCAAGTTCTGCTTCTGACCGTTAGGATATTCAGTTTGGAAAAGGATATTGATGTCACACTAAATAAATATGAGAAGGTAAGTAATAAGTCATTTGGATGAGCGGCATCACAAGCATTATAAAATCAAATGTAAGGTTCTTATAACTTAGAACTCAACAAAACTCTCGCAAAAAGAAAATTCAATTTTCTATCAACAAAACTCTTACACAAAGAAAATTCAATTTTCTATCATAATCCATATATGTCACATGTAATCTATCTTTTTAGGGTTCTTCTAACTAGTGACTTTAGGACACTGACTAAGGATAATTAATATGTCTTGAATTTTACAAAAGCGCATAGTTAACTATAATATTAAATGAATCTTAACATAATCATCATAAATAAAATTTCTTATTTAAAAGACAAAAATGTCCATAAATGATATACAACTCTAAATAATAATATATTTGATGCACAACTATAAAAAGTTAAAAATTAATTAAATAATAAAATAATTATATTTTAATATTATTAAAAAATAAAATATAATTAAATGTAAAGAAAGAAAATTATTTTGAAAGAGTGACAACAGATATTATGAAGAAAGGGGAAATTTGTTCACCTGAAAGTACAATATTTTCATCGTAGAAGAGTTTGAAAAGGACTAAATTTCAAAGAAATTCTTTTTTTACAAAAATTAAAGATTGTACTTTTCAAATATTTCAAACTTTTTTTTTTTACAAAAGTTAAAGATTGTACTTTTCAAATGTTTCAAGCTTCCATGGAGAGACTCTTCATGTGTTAGAGATATATTTTCCAAAGTGTTTATTTTATGTCAGAGCTATTGATTAGAAAATCTAAATGACACTCTTGTCTTTATAAAATCTATTATATAAATTTATATTATTTTAATTAATAAAATTAATTATTTTGAGTTTTGAATATAAAAATGATAAAATCAAATATCATTAGTTATACCTACCATTGTCTTGGTTAGTATTCTCCATCTTTTTGTAAGATAAATGAGACAAAACCCAATACATTTCACATTAATTCTAAAATAACTAATAATTAAAATCCATTAATGTTATACAGTGTCTTGGTTAGCATTCTCCATCTTTTTAAAGATAAATTAGACAAAACCAATACATTTCACATTAATTCTATAATAACTAATAATTAATATCCATTAATGTTATATTTAATACCCATTATATTAATCATTATTTTTTATATTTAATTAAAATATAAAGACTACAAGAAAACTCCCAAACCCGTCATATTATTCTCTCATCCTTCCAATCTATTTGTCTTGAATATCATGAGTACACTTTAAAAAAAAAAAATCAATGAATCAAATATCATCATTTTATTAGTTTTCCAATTTAGAACTATAATTTGTACACACAATTAATTGATCGAGACCAAATAATTAATTGGTGCAACAACTTCTCACAATTTTTTTCGCCATTTTTCTCATATTGTTGAATAATAATGGGTCTAAAATCAAATTGAATGCAAACCAGGTAATTCCCAAGGCAGTTGCTACGCGTGTATAATTTTTTGAAATGGTCTATATATTAAAATATGTGAGCAAGTGGCAAGGAGGCATTTTCATGTCCAATTTGTTTTTTTTAACTAGTTATATCATATTTCAAAATTTGATTGGGTTAATGTGTTTCTTAATTTTGAACTTTGATTTTGACTTTTTGTAAATTTTTTTTATGATACATGAAAGTTAGAACTTTTCTGATATTTAATTTGGAGAAAGATATTAACGCTACACTTAAGAAATATAAGAGTGGGAGTGGTAAGTCATTTGGATGATCGCCATAGACATCACACCATCAAATTTAGGATTCTTATAACTTAGAACTCAACAAAACTCTCACATAGAAAATTCAATTTTTTATCGAAATTCATATGTCTCATTTGAAAGTATATATTATAAGATAAATTAGACAAAACCCATACATTTCACATTAATTCTAAAATAACAATATTTAATACCCATTAGTGTTGTATTTAATACCCATTATATCAACCATTATTTTCTATATTTAATTAAAATACAAAGACTACAAGAAAATTCAAAAAGACTCTCATATCAAGACATGTCAAAGTGAACCCAACCCGACCCGGCTCACTTTCTGGTGAGCCAGAAATTTTGTAACCCGGCTCAACCCACCATGGGTTGGTGGGTTAAGTGGGTTGGCTCACCAACCCACCTAAATTTTTTTTATTTTAGTATTCAAATATTTAAATAAATTTTTAAGTAACCCATGAGATGACAATCATAGTAAAATCAAGAACCAATGTTTTGATCATGCTCACCACCAATATATGAAGAATTATTTCCAAAATAGTATCCATTAGTCTAAGAAAGCATGGCTAATATTACAAATTTTCTGTCATACTATTCAACAAAATATAAATAAAAAAACTATACATTTTTTTCATGCTAATTTAGAAAAAAATTGTTTATAAGACGGTTATTTGAGTAATTTACTATAAAGATTATAGTTAAAAATTAAAGTATCAACATATATATAACTTGACAATCAAATTAATTAAACATTCAAACTATTCAAATATAATTAAGCAACATTCTAGCATTTAAAAATATGAAATTGTGAAAAAATATAATAGGAGTAGTAAATAATTATTAAAAAAAAAATTAAAAATTAAAAGAAAATTAAAAAAAATTAAAAAAAAATTGTAAAAAAAAATTGGTGAGTTAAGTGGGGCCAACCCACCTTCAACCCGGCTCGAACCCGTTTAACTCGTGGATTAAGTGAGTCGGTGGCGAGCCGGGTTGACTCACGGATTGAAACCCATTTTGACATTTGTACGTATCATTCCCTTCTTCTTCAAATACATTTGTCATGGAATATCAAAAGTACACTTTTTTCAATAAAAACATGATATCAAGATGAAAGATAATCCTTTTATTAGTTTTTCAATATAGAACTAGAATCTCTGCACACACTATTAATTGATTGAAACCAAATAAATGGTTAGTGCAACAACTTCTCACAAAAAGTTTTTCCTCAAATTGTTGAATATACCAAACAACAATATATGCAGAAAAAGCATCATCTTTACCATTATATTTTCCTTTCTTTTTCTCGCCACTTCTTTTTCTTTTTTATTTCTCTCTTTTTCTTTTCTTCTATATTTTCTTCAATTTCTTTTTCTTTCAACTCTTCTTCTTTCATTTCTTTTTCTCTCAACTTTTTCTCTTCAATTCATTAAAAGAAAATCTTCGATTAAGAATCAATTTTAAAAACAAAAATTACTTGGTCATTATAATGATCAAATTAAATATCAATTAACAAAATTAAAAAATATTGGTTACTAAAATAGTTACTATTATAAATAAAAAATATAATTGGTGACTTATTAATGAAAGACTAATTTAGAAACTAATTCATTTTGGTAGCTAGAACTTAGGTAGTGAAGTTTTAATGATCTTTTTTTTTTAGCTAAAACTATGATAGCTAATTTTAAAGATCAATTTAATGACTAATTGTATTTTTTTATTCATAATAGTGACTATTTTAATAACCAATAATTTTTAATTTTGTAGATTGCTATCTAAATTGGTCATTATAGTTACTAACAATTATTGGTCACTAAAATTGATCACTATTTAGAAGTTTTCTTGTAGTGATTTCATTCTCTCAAATCCTCTACAATCTTTTTTTTTTTATCTTTCAACTCTTTTTCTTTAATCTCTCTATCTCTCAACTTCTTTTCTCTATTTTCTTTTTCTCTCAGCTCATACTCTTTATTTTCTTTTTCTCTCAACACCTCCTCTTTTATTTCTTTTTATTCACTAATTTTCTTTTTCTCCATCTTTCTTTCCCTCATCACAGTATCATCATTCTTTTTCCAATATTCATCAAACATCTTCTCTTTATCTTTATACCTTAGCTCTCTTTTTTCCCTTGTCAAAATTTTCTTTCAATTTCCTTTCCATATGTTCAATAAACTCATCAACAAACAATTTGTGATAGTTAATGAGATGAAGGGCACTTTTAGCACCAATACCTGTCATAAGTCTAAAAAAATACAAATAAAAATTGGAGAAAGTATATATATAAACTCACTCATTGAATATCAAGAGTTGAAGCTCTTATACCAACTGATGAGAAACGAGGGGGTAAGACCATTCTGATATTTAGTTTGAGGAAGATATTGACGCCACACTCAAAAAAGATGAAAAAATGAGTGATAAGTCATAGAAATGATCATCACAAGTTATTGTGATAAGATCAAATTTAGAGTTCTTATAACTCAGTACTTCGCAAAATTCTCACAAAGATAAAACTCAATTTTTCATCAAAATGCATATATGTCCCATTTGTATTACAACTCCCACTTTAGCAACAGTTGCCAACATACTAGTATCACCAACTTCCACTCAAACCCCAACTAAACCTATTGTGGCAACTTATGCAAAAGGATCCCTACTTCCAATGAACTAATGGGACAAGATCAGGTTCAAAACCAGATCAAAACACCAAAGGTTCCTTTATTTGGAGGAGAGGTCCATTATGGCTAAAAGACAAATTTAGCTACAACCTGGTGAATATGAGATGATTTCTAGAGATTCTTGCAGAATATTCATTTGGAAAAGCTTGCAAAGCCTGTTGACTACCACAACGAACTCATTGTTAGAGAGTTCTATGCAAATATCCTCACCAACATTTTTATAAACACAAAATTTTCATGGATCAAATGGAAGAAGACAGGGACTTTCCTTTTTGTTGACAGGGGCAACCACGACTCTCAGGTTTTTTATTTTATTTTATTATATATATATATATATATATAATTTTATTATTTATATTAATTTAGTTTAAACAAGCTTTTTTAAAATTTGAAAACCACATTTTCCTCTTCTTCTATTATTTCTTTTTCTCCTTTATTTGGTTTCTCCCTCTTTCATACCTCCATCTCTTTCTCACCTCTTCTTTCTATCTCAATTTTTACCCTTAATCTCTCATCATTTTCAAAATCAAATTGCACGAAGGCGAAATTAAGGAGCTAATAATGACATTTTGGACCGAACAATTTTTTCTTTTGAATAAGTTGATTTTCTACCCTTTTTTTCAAAGCAATCTATTTTTATCTTTTTGTGGTTTTTCTATATTATTAGCAGATCTCTATCGGTTAAAGTCATAAAATCTGAATCAAATTGTTGATCAAACTCTTCCTTGAGTACACAGAGTTATTTTAAGCTTTAAAGTTGTGTAAGGGAAAAGTGATTCCAAATTTTATACAATTGTTCTACGAACACTTATTCAAAACTTGAGAAAAAATGGTTGGAATAAATTTTTTAAAAATGTGACTTCTTTTTGTGAAAAACATGATAATGATGTGCCTAATTTTGGTCATTTTCATTCAATTTCTTGAAGCAAATCAATTATTTTTTTTTATCAAAATTAGTATTATGATTATGTTAATTATATCAATAAAGCAAATCATTCTTATTAACAACTTTTGATGAAAAATATTTGATCTGTTTTAAAAAATTTAACGGAAAGAACTAAATTGCATCTTTTTTTTAAAAATCGGGATCAAATTGAAACTTAAAAAAATTGGAAGACTAATTTGACAATTTCAGATAAAAACAAGGACCAAAAGAGTAATTAAAAAAAAAAAAAAGATAATTTAGAAAACCAATTTGATGGGCCTCAAGGAGTGAACTTAGAGTCAAAGGGTGAGAATTACAGACGTCCTTGTGAAAAACTAAACCCTAAACAAATGATACAAGACCAGAAAAAATTTAATGATATTATTTGTTGGGTGGGATCACTTTTTCTAAAGTTAATAGCAATTATACCAAAGGAAAAGAAAAACAATTACCAATCCTTTTAGCTGCTCTTATTTTCTAAAATTTCGTAGTTAGCATATTGTACAAAAAGATAATTAATGTCGGAATGTCTAGCGGAAAAAAATTCGAAGCTTTTAATGTTAAATTATAGTGCGATCAAATAACAAAAAAATAGATAATGAAAATTGAACCAATTGGAATCCATTTGTCTTTTTTTTTATCAACGTCTTAACCATAAAGGTTGATACCCGTAGGCTATTTTATAAAACAGAATTGTTTTGAAGTTATAATTGTAAAACAGAGTCAATTAAATTTTATTTTGTAGAAGGAAATCGTTATGAGTGTTATCGGTTTTATTTCTTCTTTTTTTAAGAAAAGGAAATAGTCACGACTCTTACCGATTTCTAATTTTTGTATTCATACAAAAAAAACACAAAACTAAAACGTAAGTCTCGATGATTTTATTACTGAAGTCGTCATAAGTTTTAACTACTCCAGTTTTCTGATATATAAAAATCGATAAAATTCATGATAACTCTATCCTATTTTAACAAAAGAAATTCAAATAACTCTATTTTACGATTACATGTTCAAAAACAATCCTGCTTTACAAAAGAACCATATCCGTAACACATCCCTCTCATTTCTCTCATGTATTTTAAGCTAAATACATCTCATAGAAAAACTTCATTACAATATATATGTGTTGTCTCATATTCAGAAAAATTGAAACTCAACCACTGTGAGTTCGCAAAATGAAGCGTAAAATCGTAAATGGTTCTCACGACAAAGTTTAACCTGCAACCTTAATTTCTGACAGCAGAATCTGGGATTGAGAAAACTGTCCCACAATGGAACATTTTATGGTCTATAGTTGAAGGGGTTAATCTTGATAACTAGGCCAGGGAAAACATCGTCAGGGTCATGGATATGTGGGTTCTCTTCAACAATATAAGGATCCCCACATTTTTCACCGATGGTTTGAAGGGTCTCTCCCTCACCAACCACGTAAATCTCATCACACACCTTGTAATTTCTGTTCTTCACACTCTCCTCAAACATCTGATTCCTGAAATCCTTTGTGTTTGACTCGCAGCTACTGAACACCAGCATCAGTGCCACAAACACTGCACAGTTCCATGAAATCTTTTCTGCCATTGCTGTTGATGAACACCCACAAGCCATGACAATTCATGCACCCTTTTTCAGCTTCTTGATTCTACAACATCCCTCTTACAATTCCAATGTAATGATATCTTTGGTTTTAGAGGAATATATATATGTATGTATGTATATAGATAAAACGAGAGATTGTTGTTGGAGTGGGTACAGTTTTTATGTGGGGGTTGAAATGGCACCTTCAAGAAAGTAGGTAATTGTGAAGTGCACAAAGGGTATGACCCAAAATTTAAAAGGGGAAAGAGTTGGTTTATCTGCTTCATTAAATGGGATGCTCTTGGTTTTGACTTCCATGTTTTAGGTCATTTTTTTTTTCTTTTTTCCTTTTTCTTTGTGAGTCATTGGTTTAAAACTTTAGGTTATAAATTCGAAAAATAATTTTTTAACGATTAAATTTTGACGACTTTTTTTTATGACTTGAGATTACATTTTCTGAATGATTTCTCATTTTTATTATTTTATATATCATTTTTTTTATTCAAAATACTTGAAAAATGTTATATCTGGTTGTGAAAAAATTGTCAAAATATCATTATTTTTTTATTCTAGAAAAGACTTAAAAGTGTGTCTCCAAAGTAGGACAAGGTGGCCCTTTGACATGAGAGAATTTGGAATGTTAAGATGATTATGGATGTAAGAGAAGGTTGATGCAGAAGAACTTTGTAAGACATGATTAGTGTTTAGTTGAGCTAACTGAAATGGCTGATAAGGATAAATTACAAAATAAACTGGTTCTTGGTATATAAATAGTAACACCAACAATTTTCTACCTATAACTGTGCATATATTGACTTCAAAAACTGAAAATCCTAACCTACTTCAGAACAACCTGCGGTTGACATCCAATAATTATAATCAAAGTAAAACGTTTTAATTGTTATTCAAGTCACAGACGATAAGAGTGGAAGATAATAGTACCAGACGTAACATGCATATATATTTAGATAAACCTTCAATAAAAGTAACAACATCTAAGTTTTGTTATTTTTTTAATCTATCGTTTAAATAATTAAGGGTTAGTGGAATCTTTAAGTATAGACCTCATTTAACAAAAGTAGTCACCATCACAAATGCTATCTTCTGAAAGTTATCCATTAAATAAATACTAATAGACAATCCTCTAATCTTATAATCTTATGCATAAAAGAATAGGCTTAAGATTTCAATGTGCAATTGAGTATGACACGAAATCTACTAAAGAGAAAAATATGACAAAAAATAAAAGCATCGTTTTAATGATATAATTTATATGATGGCAGACGATAGATAAACGTTATAATGAAATATCACAACTTGTAATAATACCTGGCATGAGTTTTAAAAATATTAAGCAAATATTAAAAAAAAAAAACTTAATTATATTTAAAATCTATAATAAATTTGAAAACTTTGAAATTGAGTACTCAATTTTGTCATACTATCTTGTTGAGTTATCATTACATATAATTTTATTATTTTATTATTTTAAAATTTTATAAATTATAATTTTATTTTTATAATTAAACTTTATCATCATATTCAAAGATTAAACTAAGTTGTTGGTCAAAATTAAAGCAAAATCCACTTTAGAAAATTATCTCATACTCAAATAAATAAGAGAGGAGAAATATAGTGAATCAAATTTATTCACGAGTTTGAATTTATTTTAACACCTTTAATTATATTTGTAAGCCCACTTTATTTTCTACCTTAATCTTAAGGGCTTACCGTAATCAGTTGGGTTTAAGGTTGGCTCATAGGGTATCCAAAATCCCTAAACCAGCTTAAACCCCTCATTTCTGTCCACTTTGCGAAGTCAATGCCTTTACTCATTCCTTTTTTCCTCAACAGAAGCTCTCCTAGGATTTGATCCCCTTCTTGGTCACGCTAGCTCAAAAATCATTCCATCTCACGTAAGTTAGTACTCAAATTGTACTTTCTCCTTTCTAAGTCTTATTTTCGTGATTCCAACAGAGACTCATCTTGGTGATCTCGTTTTCTATCTATGTCACTATTTTTCCAGCTCACGAATCTGCTCTTAGAGCTACTATGCTCAGCTGTTTGGGGGTGTCGAAGTCTTTTGCTAGCTCTTTCAAGGTGAGGGAAGCTAGGGTTTAACGTTTTAAAGTTATTCTGCCTATTTTTGGTATGTTTTATGTTCTTGGTGCTTGAATGATATTATTGATCAGGTGAAAATGGCTTACTTGCATTTTTGAATGTTGCTTTGTGTTGTGTTTCTACCCTGCATGCGTGAACAATGACGAGAACTAATATTCTCGCACAAGCGAGTTCGTCTCGCCTAGGCGATAATAGCAGGAACTCACCATAGTTTTGCTCGAGCATCTCGCTTAGGCGAAGAGACCTAGTTTTGAGCGACAAACCATCTCACTCAGGCGAGAGTGCCTCACCTAAGCGAGAACTCGTGGTGAAGCCTATGTTTTTTGCTTGAAACGTAGCTAGGCGAGGGACTTTTGTTTTGAGCGAAGAGTGATATCGCTCAAGCGAGAGGGTCTCGCCCAAGCGAGAGTTCGCAGAGTGCCACTGTAACGTGCTCGCTCAGGCGAGGGAGCCTAGCTTAAGCGAGACAGTCCTTGTCGCTTGGGCGAAGGCTTCTAGCCTAAGCGAGGACAATGTGAATTGTGTGTTTTATTTTCCCAAATTAGTTGTGGTTGGTTGTTTGTCTTGAGAATGCATGAGGTATGTGAATATGCATGAAATATCTGACTGTATGGGTGAGTATGGTATGAGCTTGGCATGAAATATGATTGGAATGGTAGGTTATAAATATTGCCATGAGGGTGGTATGCATGATAACTTTATGCTTGGTTGGTGAGACATGATTTTGGTGTGGTTTAGGACGTAATTCCATGAATCTCTAGGTGAGATCTCATGGTGGTGCCTCATTGGTCAGGACGTAATTCCATGATAGTTTCGTGGTGGTGCCTCAAGGTCAGGACGTAATTCCATGATCCCTGTCAGTGGGAACTCATGGTGGTGCCTCATGGTTAGGAGGTAATTCCACGAAGGTTTCGTGGTGGTGCCTCATTATATAATTTAGTAAGGATTCAAGAAAGGATTGCATCCTAACACTCTGAAGAGTCAGTTAGTCTCACGTAGAGCGGACTGACTCAAGTGGTGAGAGTAGTAGGAGGCCCTAGTCTTTGGCAGGATAATGGCCTTAGATGTTTGAAGGCTAACCTTGTGCGTGGTAGGGTGAAACCCATTGGTAATTGGCTCTGCAGAGCAGTAGAGGCCACCACAAGTGCTAGCATCTAGTGAATATGACTGATTATATATATCCGGATAATTGAGTCTTAGTGTCTTGCTTGTCGGTCATTACAATGCTTGGTTGATTGATGTACTCATGACTTTTAAATTGTATGATCAATTGCATGATAAAAACATTTTTTTACTTTAGCTTACCCTTTTTGTTTGTTTGTATGTTCTATGTGTGGTTTTTCTCTTTTTGCGATGATCATCAATTTATTGATGTGAGCAGTGAGAACTCCTCGTGGTTATCAGGGTGATGGAGATTCCGCTGTTTAGCTTGTCTTGGTTCGGATCCTCTTACTTCTGAGTTCTCTTTTAGGGTTGTGGCCTATGTACTACCTTGCTCTTTGAGCATTTATTTCGAATACTGTTGAACTATTATTCTTGTTAATGACATCATGGTGTGCCTTAATATTTCCCTCTAAGTATGCTTGAATAATGGTAAGGAATAACATTAATAATCCATGACTTGTCCTTTTATTATTCATCGTGATGTTTCATTTAATTAAGTTATTTATTAAATGGGACGTTAAATATTAAGATATATTCTTAAAAAAAAAATAGATTTAACTAAGAATTAGTTGGAACTCATTTATGTAAATGACTAAAAATATTAGAAATAAAAAAAAATGAAATCAAAAAGAAGATTCATACGTCATAGTTATGACTATTAACAGAAGAAAAGAATAATACAGCATCATTTAATTACTATATTAATAAAACTTTACACTTATAAACATTTTAAAAGATGAGAGTTTATTAACACGCTCACTTCCAATCTTAAGAAATCATGCGTAAGATACGATAAGTGTTACGATAATAACAACCACTATTATTGAATGTATAGTTTTTTTTTTTCGTTAGAGTTAATTTTGCTTTTTGCGTGTAGCCCCTTAATAACAATTATCTGCCTAAGTTTTAAGCCTCTAATTCAGTGGAACTTTTCATTTTATTTTATTTTTCTCTCTAGATCCTAATATGGTATTAGAGTAGGAATTTCTGTAAGTTTTATTACCTCAAACGTCATTTGAAAGTTGAATCACTTCTTTATTTTGTTATATTTTATTGAAATTTGTTTTTGCCTCTTCTTTGCTCTTATTTATGTTATACATTGTTCTTGGGAGTTATTGTAGAAGAACTAATATTACATATAGATTCAAACTTATTTTTCTCCGTGTAAGCAGAAATTAGAACTACGTTCTTATTTTAAGAATTTGTTTCGGAGATTCTTAACATATACTTTTCAAAAGTAAAAAAATTTTGAAAATAAATTTTTTGTTCAAATTATTCTTTTATTTCTTTAAGTATTATAACTGTTTCATTTTAGTTTTAAACACTAATTACGTTAATATCATAAATGTACAATTTTAATATTAAAGTTCTAAGTGTATTATTAAATCTCAAAGATGTTATAATATGATGATTTTAATATTTTGTTGATTGACATTGACTTGTGATTGGCCTAAAAGATGATAATTACACATTATGCAAGTATCGGTTTAATGTCCGTAATTTGTGAGGTTTTTTCAACATTTTAGTTTAATTCAATTTTGAAAATTACTATAATGGTACAAATTTAAAAAAAAAAATCACATATGAGTAAATTGTGTTAACTTGGTACAACTTTATAACAAAGAAGTCGTATTAAGCTGAAGCAACTCCATTACAGATAAACTAAAGTCATGTCATTAAACTAAAGTCATGTTATTTAATGATAAATTCTGTAAAAAATTATATAAGAATTATATAAGAGTGAAGTTGTCACAACTTGAGATAACTTCAATTTTAGAATGAAATAATTAAAGTCGTGTCATGCTAATAAACTGAAGTCGTATTATATTATAACAACTTCAATTATGAATAATTGAAATTGTCACAAAATGGCACAATTTCAATTCATTTCATTCATAATTGAAGTCGTCACAAGACATAACTTCTAGATAATTATTTACATAAATCATCAATAATCGACACGATTCAAACTTACTCACTTATAGTAGAATCAATTCAACTCACTCACTTATAATGAAGTCAATTCAACTGAGCTAAGATTTATTTATTTTAAAGTCTACTTGAAACGATTTACCCCTATATAATTTCTTTTTTTTTTAACTCGCACTACACAAATAATTTCAAAATAAAATTACACTATAATGTGAAAAAACCAATTTGTGAAGCTTTCCATATTAGGGTTTCGTAGAAGTAGCCAATTATAGCATCCATAAAAGAGGGAAGTGTTCTTCGAGTCTCAATTATGATATTTTGTTGTTTAGTCCCTCCTCTTCGACGTCAACACATCAAAGGACAAGGAAAAAAAACGTAAAATAACAAAATGAACATGATGCATTAAAGACGCTAAGGCCCACCTAAAGATAACCATGATTTGCCTTCAAGTTGGTCACCTGCTCACTCCCACTTTACAGAATCAGATCATTATGTAAGTCTGAATAATCAATATATATATATATATATATATATATATATATATATATATATATATATATATA
>Ga0214544_1002412_pt1 | contig 39278 bp, 34 predicted proteins | sample CNSS3metaG_FD_160074 | JGI IMG/M metagenome (GOLD analysis project Ga0214544, IMG submission 160074) | Root nodule microbial communities from cowpea collected in UCLA plant growth center, Los Angeles, California, USA - CNSS3 | ecosystem: Host-associated > Plants > Roots > Nodule | place: USA...
CCTCCATGGCTTTGATGGAATACATGATGATATGAAGGAAAGAAAATAAAAGAAAGAATGAGAGATGTGGTGGAGACGGTATCTGCCAAAACCAGAGAGTTCTAAGTGTCTAAGTTGTAAGTTGTAAGTTCCTAGTTATCTTCGCTTCTGCTCCCTTAAGTCTCTTTATATAGGCTTCCACTGGACTTTGGGCTTTATCTGTCAGTTGCTAAAATCTTTTATTTTTATTTAATTAATTAGCAACTTAATTCCTGTCCAATTTCCAATTCTGCCCCTCTCATTTAACACATATTTGCAGTTTTGACCAGAGTTGACTGTTGACTTTGACCAGTTGACCAGAGTTGACCAGTTGACTAGAATTGACCAGTTTGACTGTCCTATCAGATGCTGACACGTGGCGCAGAGTACTCTCTCTCTCCAGAATTAGGGTTTGCTGCTCCTTCCTCCTTCCTCCCTTGGCTGTGCGTGACGGCGCGGTTGACGGCAATGGCGGCTGCTCTGGCGGGCGTGGTGGTGCTGCTGCGTCATGGTCCGTGAAGAAAAGATGGTGGCTGAACTGTGGTGGTGCGGTGCAGATGCTGTAATGGAGGCGCGCCAGTTTGCTTCGCGGAGGTGTGCGGAGCTGCGCAGGTTCGCGCTGGCGGTGTGCGACGGTGTTGCGGTGGTTGCCGTGGCTGCTGTAGAGATGGTGAAGTTGCGATGGAGATGCGCTGGTGGCGGCTGCCATGGTGATGGAAGGAGATGGAGGCTAGGGTTTGGGAGGTTGAAGGTGATGACGTGGCAACATGTTATTGGCTGAATTTTGAGTTGCTAGATCATGACACATGTCTTTATCTGATTGGTTAATTTAATAAGTGGAGGATTGCCACATGGCATGATCTGAGTGAGTTGGGTTTAAGTGGTAGGAGGGGTGCAACTTAGTGAAAACTGGGGGTGCAGAACAGGTTTTTGTGGTCCACTTGCAGGAGGAGTGTGCAAATAAAATCTGGGGGTGCATTTAGCTCCTGATTTATTCTTTTCCAGAATTTCTTGATTTTGGACTTATTTTGTAACTTTGAATATTTCAAAATCACACTATTAATTGACCAAAAATAAATTCCAGCTGCATTAACAAACGTTAGAATATCCAATAATATTTTATGCAACTAAAATCAATTTTTACGCCACTTTTACCACACTTACTCAATAAATCCAATAATCACAAATCCTAATTAAATCAATCTTTAAGCACAGAAAATTCAATTAAATCCCCAAATTTAAATATTAAATGAGGGCAAAAATTTGAACTCATCAAGTACCTATGTATGGTTGTTGATTATACTCCTATCCCAGCTAGGCTGCCTTTATGGAAACTTACCTTTAATCCTGAAGCTAATTCAAAACACCTAAGTATGCTTTTTAAGACCATAACATTTTGAGTAGTCTCTTTAAAAAAATAATGTATCATTAGCAAATTGCAACATGGTAATACTTATCTCTTTCCTTCCCACTTTAATTCCTTTGAATAAACCTTTACTTTCAGCTTGTCTCACTACTCCTGCTAGCCCTTCAACCACAAGAAGAAATAGAAAGGGAGCTAGTGGGTCCCCTTGTCTAAGCCCTTTCTCAAGTTTGAACTCCTTTGTAGGACTACCATTTACTAGGACAAAAATCGTTGATGATTGTAAACATCCCCTAATCCACTTTTAGCAAAATCCTAGTTTTTCCATCATATAGAAGAGGAAATCCCATTTTACCGAGTCATAAGCTTTCTCAAAATCGACCTTTACTATGATACAATTCTCCTTTTTTCCTCCTTACTTCATCTACCACTTCATTTGCTACCACCACCTTATCTAGTGATCCTCTATTCTCTATAAAAGCTGACTGCTTAATGTTTATAACTTTATGTAGAATTTTTTGCAGCCTCTTTGCAAGAAATTTAGAGATAATTTTATATACACTCCCTACCAATGAAATAGGCCTGTATTCATCTATACTTTGAGGATTATCTACCTTAGGTATAAGACTTATAAAGGATGCATTAGTACCTTTAAGCCAACTCCCATCGCTATGAAAACAAGTTACTGCCCTCACTGTGTCCTCCTTAATAAGACCCCAAAATTTCTTTATGAAATTAAAATTAAAGCCATCCGGACCTGGGCTCTTGTTACTCTCACAATCCCATACAACTGTCTTAATTTCCTCTTTTGTGATTTTGTTGGCCAACATATCATTATCCTCTCGGTTAATAGTGGGGAACTCTATATTATCAAGCCTTATATTCATATTGTTATGCTCTGTGAACCTGTTTTTGAATTGGCATCTAATTTCCTATTTAACCTTAATAGGATCCTCACACCAATCATTGTCAATATGCATTCCCTTAATCATATTCTTAATTCTCCTCCGTTTGATTAACCTATGGAAATATTTTGTATTCATGTCTCCTACCTCTAACCATTTAGCTCTTGTCTTTAGTTTTTCTAAAGCTTCTAGTTTAAAATTTATCTTTTTTAAATCAGCAAAGAAAATTCTTCTCCCTTCCCTACCCATTTGGTCTAGGTCACTCTCCTCGTCTCTTTTATCTAGATATGATCCTTTCTTTACTTTTTCTATATGTCTCCAAAAGTCTCCCTGTTCCATACTTTTAAGTCCATTTTCATTCTTTTCAATTTCTCTTTTAATGTCTATATAGCATTTCCATTCACCTTATAACTTTCCCAACATATCTTCACCATGTTCTTGAAACCTATGTGTGTACTCCACACATCTAAATTTCTAAAAGGTTTTGGTCCCCAATCAATGGTCTTATGCTTAATGATCAAGGCACAATGATCAGAAACAGACCTATCCAACACATATTGTTTACTGTTCGGCCATAGATCCAACCATTCTTGTGATACTAAGACTCTATCCAATCTGCTTTTAGATGTCCCATTTGGTCTATACCATGTATATCTCTTCCCTATCATAGGTATGTCTAGCAAATCTATATCCTCAATCAATTGATTAAAATCTTGTATCTCCCTTTTACTTATACTTACTGGACTTAATCCTTTCCTCTCATCTAGCTTTCTAACTGCATTAAAATCACCTGTCATACACCATACCTTGTTCTCATCATCTCTCCTACATTTAAGCAATTCCTCCCACATGATTTTCTTTTCACTGTATACACATGAAGAATAAACATTCACTAAAGTTAATAATTGGTTTTCCTCTCCCCATTTACCTTCCAATACTATGAATCCTTTTCCAAGATGATGGTTTGTTAATAAAAACTTATTATTGTTCCAAATACTTAATATACCCTCTACCCTATTTTCAGCTACGCTATGCACCCATTCTACATTATTATTTCCCCAAATTCTATAACATTTGTCAGGTATGATGATATCTGTTTTAGTTTCTTGGAGACAAATCATATCCACATCCTCCTTAGAGACGTTCTCCTTAAGATATTTCCACTTAGTCGATTCTCTCAACCCCCTAATATTAAGCCTCATAATCCTCTTAGATCCTTATGATTATTCCCTTCCACTTTTTCCCCACTTTTTGCATTGTCTCTTCCCTCCATATCTTCTATTCTTTTAATTATGTCATCTTCATTCCTTGTTTGAGTAAAACCTATATCTTTACCTATACTCCATAACTTAGAAGCCTCATTCAAATTATTTCTCATCCAAAATAGTCTATTACAGTTATGGATATCAACGTCATTAATATAATTATTTGGGGAGAGAGTAGCAAACCTCGATTTGCATCTTTGTTGAGGGTTGACAACTAAATGTGTGAGAGCATCACCTTTGAGACTATGACCCCCTCTCGAGCTGGGTTCACCGACCAACAATTTCTTTCTTTTTAGCATAATGTCAGGATTTATCTTCATTTCTTTGATCAATTTCATGTGGTCATCGATTCCCTTCTTTTGCTTTTCAGAATTAGACGAAAATGATATTAATGTTTCCTTACTGATCCCCTTAGCTTGTTCTTCTGTCATATCTTCATCACCGTGTTCTTGACTTTCTCCTTCCATATCAAGATAATTACCCCTAACTGCACCCTCAAGCACTGTCAATTGTAGGAGCCCAAAATGATTTACATTCAGAGTTAGATTAAGGTTAGAGATCATTGAATATTGCGGATCCAAATGGGTATAGGGGTCAAAGTCTAAATGACTTAATTGGGTCAGACCCATGAAATTAGATTGTGGAATAGAAAGCTCATTTTGGGCCGGATAGAGGGCCCAATCTGTTTCTTCCCGTTGAAAATCTTTAGACTCCGGAGATCCCCTTGATCCTCGCCTTCTCCTTTGCACATCCTGTCGCCCCAAGCCAGTTGTCTTTATCTGACTTTTTCCTTTTGTATCATTTTTCTTGTTTTCTATGTTATAGTTTTCTTTCCCACTCTGACGACATTCTTCTTGTGGTAACTAATTTTGGCATGCGGGTTTTCGAGACAACTCTGTTGTTTGTTATCGTTCATCATCTATCTCGAGACGAGGTTACCCATCCTCCGGTGATACCATTGTAGTGTCCTCCGTTTGTCTCATTGACTCCCAAAATTCATCATCGCTGAAGTTCCCGCCTTCTGATTCTACTAATCCTATGAAACCCATATTTGTGAGCGCATTTGAGGAGGAGCCATCTTCTATACTTTTCCCCCACACTCCACACCAGCATTTGGGGTATTCCCTTGATGGTGTTTCTTCTTTGATTAAGACCTGATAAACTTTACCATTTATCTTCACCATCGTTTTTATTCTTGCCTCTGCTTGAATAGGTAGTCGAACCCTCAGTCTTGCAAATTCAAGTTCTTGCCATTCCTCAGTTGATTTATCCATTGACACTGGAGTTCCCACAATAGCTATGAGTTTTTCAAAGCATTCCCACCCCCATAGGGATTAAGGAAGCCCCCAACATCTGACCCAACACATCCGATTTCCCAAAACTATATGATTATTCCAAGTTGTTATTGACTCAAAGATGCTTAAAAACCATTCGCGTTGTTCATCGATGATATTTTGTATGTTCTCCTCCCCTTCACCTGTAATGAGTATTGCATTATCACCAATATACCTTAAGCGCAAGAAATCTAAGCCATTCAAGATAAAGCTTTCCTTTAAAGTCTCCATACTTGATATATCTCGGATCCTCCCAATGTAACGTTTTTGAAGCCACTCTTTTTTCTCTTCTATTACTTGAAACTCCGTTTAACCAGTGTTTCCATTGGTTTCCTCACTTTCTGTTCCTCCCTTGACTGCTTGAACGTATGTTTTTGTTTCTTCCTTTCTCCTCCAGACCTTCTTATATTTTTGAGTCATAGTGTTCTTTTGATCCCCTTTAGAAAACTTCCTATTTCCTCCCATCAAGCTTGACCCTCTTGGCCTATAAATTAAGTTTTCACTCTGTTGATACTTTGGCATGTTAACATGAAGCTTCATATTTCCAATCCTAATGTTGTCCAATTGTTGTTCAAGAGCCCCTGGATTAGTGATTCCTTGAAACCTTACAAAGCAAAATTTATGACCTCGCTGGTTCAACCTTCGAGAAATGAATACATCTTCTACCCTTTCCCATCTCCGAAAGATCCTCCATATTTCATATTCTCCGTAGTTATATGGGAAATGGGAAAAGAAGAAAGGTACTGTAGTCATCCTCCAGGTTTTGGGTTGTGTATGTGTCTTTCAAAACAAAGAGATGAGTCTCCATATGCAGTGATTTGTCAGTTTTAAAAACACTTCTTCAGGGCCTAGTTGGTGTGAGTTTCAGCCTTTTTACTTCAATTTATATATTAATTAGTTGCTTTTAGACTAGTTTAGTGATAACCAAGATTAGAGTAGCGTTGTTCTTTATTTCTCTTAGTTCTATGAATCTTAGTTTATACTTTATTTGATAGATTAGAATGTTTTTCTAATTTTTACTATTACCTATAGAATTTTAGGTCATATTTACTTTCTTAACCATATTGATTTAGTTTTAGTTTTGATCTCAGCATAGCATAAGTAGTCTAGTTAGCTTGTTAAGGTATAGGTTCTTTTAGCTGCTAATTGATGATACACGTAGATTTAAAATTTCTTGTATTCAGTTGTTGTTTTTGTACCTGATCGATACTATTTAGGTGTGGAACCAACCGATCTCAAGAACCCTCTGTGTCGAATTTCCTCCTGTTCCTCCCTAGACTCCTCTTGAGACTCCCAGTTGTCTGCACTCCGGGGGTGGGGGTACCTGCAGGCACTCCGACGCTCAAGTTAGAGAGTGATTGATATGGGTAGTAGTAGGTTAATCAGAAAAGTGTACCTTTACCTGTTCACTAGGCCCTAATTTATACTAATTTCTTAATGGACCTGTTATTATTATTTGTGGGCCGTTTGTATTTGAGGATCGATTCCTTCCCTTTCCGACTGAGGTTGCACGCATCGGTTCTTTCCTTATTGGTTGGAATTGTTCTTTTGTGCCTTTAATAACGATCAGTTCTTTCCATTCTAAGGTTTGTCCGTCTGTACTTTTGTCAAAGATCCATTCCTTCCTTTTTGGGGTTTGGCCGTCTGTACTTCTCACATATCAACTCCTTCCTTTTTGACCGTCTGTACTTCTAAAATATCAACTCCTTCCTTTCTTCGCCGTCCGTACTTCTCGAATATCAACTCCTTCTTTTTTGAGGTTTGATTGCATGCTACCCCTCTGTAACACATGTTCCGCCTGCTACCCTTAGGGCCGGGGTGTACTCGGCCAAGAGGGCCGGGAAGTACACGGCCGCTGCGCTTATTGGGCTGCCAGCGTTGCGCTGGATCCAAGCCCTTGCGGTTGGGCCATCGTGTGGGGATGCCCCTATCTGGGCCGGGATGATCTCGACCAGTTTCTTCTTGTTGGGCCAGGTACTACCCGACCATACACTAACACCAGCCCTCCTAGGCTCGTAGTGAACGAAGTTCACAAGAGGCTATGATGTGTTGCCTTTGGAAATGGTGCCGAGGCATCCCCAACCACATGAGGTTATGAGTCTTGCTTTAATTATGGGGAAAGAGAAAGTATTAACTTGGCTCGACGTTCGAGGCTGTGTTGTCATAATAATGAGGTGGTTTAGGTGGGAAGTTTTAAAGGAGATGTGCCGACAACCGTTGGATGGAGCGAGATCTCATGGTGATGAGGGGGTTACTTTTGTGAGAGTGGTCCACTATAAATAGAGGTGGGGTCTTGATGTTGTGAGGCAAAGGATTCATTTAGGAAGTGAGCCACCACCAGCCGAGCCTTTCCCGTCTGCGCCATCCTAGGTATGTCGTCCTCCTCTGCTTATTATCTTTCCAGTAGGCATAGTGACTCTGAGGAGGAGGGGACCATGTCTGACTCCCTGTGTAGTCATAGTGTGCAGAGGGACGATGAGGACTCTGTGGGTGCCGAGGAGTTCTCGGCCCTGCGTCATCCGGGTTACGAGTGGGTAGATCCCCGGGTGAAGCTCCCTCTGTCTAGGTTTAGTAAATCTGCCACCATAGTTGATTTTCGTAAGAAGTATGATATTTTAGCTGATACAGTAGACGATCGTTCTATTAGTGTAGAGCGAGCCATGAGTGGGGATAGTGTGTGTCACGGTCGAAAAGGTCATTCACATGACTTTTTCTACATGTACTCTACCTTAGTCTCTGATTTGCATGTACGTCTTCCCTTCGATGATTTTACAATGGGAGTGCTACGGGTGCTGAATGTAGCACCCACGCAGCTGCATCCTAATAGTTGGGCGTCCCTTCAGGCGTTCCGACTGGTCTGTCGAGTTTTCCATTTGAGACCTTCCCCGCAGGTTTTCTTGCAGTACTACTGTACGCGTCCGGGGGATCTGGTTAGTTGGTTGTCTCTAGTGGGTCAAAGCCACCAGTGTTTACTCGCGTCTTATACGCAATCTTTTAAAAGGTTTAAGACAGGTTTCTTTAAGGTAGTCATCCGGTCTGCTGGGGCTGGATATTTTTACTTTGAAAATGGCGAGCCCAAATTCCCGTTCTACTGGACCAAACATCCCACCCCCTATCGAGTTTGGCCGAGAGCATCCCTTACCCAGGAGGATCTATATGTGCTGTCTTATTTGGACCAATTGCCCAAGAAACTCTCCTCCAAGAAAATTATTGGTGTGTTTAGTTCCTCTCGTCCGCGCGATGACCTTTTCGGTATGTATGTTCGTCTGACTCCCCATAGAGATGCGCCTGGTATGCTTGGACTAACGCTTATTTCTTTTTTGCAGATATCATGGCTACTGCTGGTCCGTCTGGCAAAGAAGTGTTTCTGGAGCTGAGGAGGAAAAAGCTAGAGGAGGAGAAGAGGAAAGGGGGTGAGAGTGCTAGTCGTGTTCCCGGGGAGACGACTTCCCAAAAGGGCGATCTGATGCCTCATGCCGCGGCGAAGAAGAAAGGCAAGCGTAGGGATTGTACTGCAAGGCCGAGTACTCCTCGGTCATCCTCCCCCAAGAAGTCTCGAGGCACTTCCTCTGCTGATGGTGCGGCTGACGCTTTGTCTTCGATGTTTGATGCGCAACTCCAAATTAACCAAGGCATAGAGGTTTCCTTGTCGTTGGAGGAGGCTGAGATTGTTTAAGCCATGCGTCTTGAGGCGGTGCTGTATGCACTGAATGAATTTCACGTCAGGGCGATGGTGATGGGTCACCATCTGAACACAGTGCTAAGCCAACTGCTAGAGACAAGCAAACTGGCTGCTGACATAGAGAGTTTACAGAGGGATTTGGCCGAGGCCAATAGCAGGAGGCAAGAGGTTTCACTTCAGTTGGGTAGTGTGAAAAATGAGCGATCTCAGCTGCTAGCAGAGCGTAATATCTTGAAGGCGCGCTGCAGGGATTTTGAGAAGAAAGATGAGGATTCCCAGGCGGCCTTGGAGGAGCTGGCGGTTGAGAAGAGGGACAACACTGAGAAGGCTGGCCGGATTTACCAGTTGGAGGGGTACGTGATGTCCCAACACGAGGAAGGTTTCCACAAGGCCCTGCGCCACGCTGCTCACTACTTTAACTTTGACGCGGGAGATGGGCGTTTCAATATTGATGAGGATGTGTACCAAGGTTCCGTCATGGCTATGGAGAACATCCCTGTTGTTGGGCAACCTACTGCTTCCCCCGAGGAGTGATATGTTACTTTGTATTTCTTTGTTTTTAGAAACTATTTGTCGAGCTTTGATTTTCTACTTGTTGGACATGTATTAACACACATTGTATGTTTGGATGTGATGTTTCGAACTTTCTTTTAGATTTTTGTGTTTGTATCTGCTGCGTGTGCCTCTTTGTATGTTGCTATTTGTATTTGCAGGTGAAGGTGAGATGTGTTTGGCCACTTTGGGCCGTGATGTGGCTGGCCACCTTTGGCCGGGATGTGCTCGGCCGCGCCTGGCCGGGATGTACTCGGCCACTTTTGGCCAGGGTTGCGTTTTCTTTTACGTCATCTGCTCCTTAAGCTTTTGTATGGTTGTGTATTACCTTAGGTTTTTGCTTGTATGGGGGGGATCATCTAGGGCGATGAAGCTTCCTTTCCCATTGGTATAGGTATGGGGGTTCATCTAGTTCGATGAAGCTTCCTTTCCCGTGAGAGAGTGTGAAATTTTGCCAGTTATTGTTCTTGATCAAGATATATGTATTTGTTGACAATAGATAAGATAATTATAGGATAATGAAATAATCATGCTTTATTTATGACTATGATGCCTCGTTAAAACCTTCTTGACCAAAAACCCTCCTTAGGAAAAAAAAAGATCAAGGTAGGAAAGAGTACATCATTTATTGTGCAATCGAAATCACAAAAGAGTCTGAAAAATAAATGTTTGACAAACTAACTGTAATAAAACTTGAGATGTGAGGCGTTCCAGGTGGCGGGGACAGGGGTACCAGATAGGTGCTCCAACCTGTATGCGCCGTTTCCCATAGCTTCACTGATTCGGAATGGCCCCTCCCAATTGGGCGAGAACTTCCCTTCATGCTTCCGAGCGGCACTTGCCATACGCCATACCAGATCTCTTTGGTGAAAAGATCGGGGTTTGACTTTAGTATTATAGCGACGCTGGGCCCTTAGTTTGGATGCCTCCTCCCGAATGCGCACTTGATCTCGGAGCTCTTGAACCAGGTCCAGGCTTGTTAGCATACTTTCTTCATTAAGACGCGCGTCGAATAGGCGGTGCCGTAAAGAGGGCTCTCCAATCTCGACCGGGATCATTGCATATACTCCATATGCTAAGCAGTAGGGTGTCTCTTGTGTTGTTAATTGTGGGGTGCAGCGATATGCCCATAAGACTTCTAATAACTCGTCAGCCCACCTTCCTTTCGCATCTCCCAACCTCTTCTTAAGTTCTCGCAGTATGACCTTGTTTGTTGCTTCGACTTGCCCATTTGTTTGTTGGTGTTCGACTGAGCTGGTTATATGTTGTATCTGGAGTCCCTTATAGAACTCAGCTAGCCCCTTGTCGATGAACTGTCTACCATTGTCTGTTATGACGATGCTTGGTATGCCAAACCTGCACACTATATTCTTCCAGACAAATTTCTGTACCTGCTGGGCCGTGATCAGGGCCAGTGGCTCCGCCTCAATCCACTTAGTGAAGTAGTCTATAGCTACCAACAAGAACTTTACTTGACCTTTCCCTTGGCTGAAGGGCCCTAGAATATCCATGCCCCACTTCTGAAAGGCCAAGGGGAGGTAATACCGTGCAACTTCTCTGACTTGAGATGTATCATGTTACCGTGCTGTTGGCACTGGGTGCACTTCCTTACGTACTTCTCGCAGTCTTATTTGACAATCGGCCAATAGTATCCTGCTCATAATACCCGAGCTGCCATGGTTCGGGATCCTGAGTGTAAACCACAAATCCCCGTGTGTAACTCTTCCATAATATACTGGGCCTGGTGGTTTTTGACGCATTTTAATAGAGGGTTAGAGAAGCCCTATTTGTACAATTCTTAACCAACCAGAGTGAATCGAGAAGCTTTCCTATGTATGATAGGATCATCAATTCCGTTCGTGTCACCGTGTTGAATGAACTGTATAATAGGAGCCATCCACCCTTTCTCCTCTAGTGCGACTATCTCAGTAGCATTGCATTCTGCCAAAGTTACAGTAGGACGGTCAAGTGTGGCATGGATCACTGTGTGATGTTGTCCCTTTACTTTGGTAGTTGCCAACTTCGAGAGCAAGTCGGCTCTGGAATTTGGGGCTCTATCAACATGCTTTACGCTTGCCGTTCTGAATCTGTTCAACATGCCCTGCACGACGTGATAATATCGTAATAGGAGGGGGTCCTTTACCTGGAAAGTGTCGTCCAAGTGTCCTACGATCAGTTGAGAATCAGTTCAGCATGTCACCGTATCTGCTCCCATGTCTACTGCGAGGGTCAACCCTGCTATTAGTGCCTCATATTCTGCCTGATTGTTAGAGGGTTTAAAGCCAAAGCGCAAAGCTTGCTCGAGTAGTAAATCATTTGGTCCTTGCAAAACAATCCCAGCGCCCCCGTCTCTCGCGTTTGAGGAGCCATCCACCGACAGGATCCAACCTTCCTCGCGTACGTCAGGATCTCCCGTTAATTCGTTGACAAAGTCTGCCAGGCATTGTCCCTTGATCGGCCCTCAAGCTTCACATCGAAGATGATACTCAGATAGTTCTACGGACCACCCAACCATTCGGCCAGCGAGGTCGGGTCGCCTCAAGACTTTGTGTATTGGGTAGTCAGATTTGACTATTACCTCGTTTCCTTGAAAGTACGGTCGCAGTCGCCTGGTTGTTATCACAAGTGCTAGGATTACCTTTTCCACTGTTTGGTACCACAATTTTGCATCGTGTAGGGCTTTGTTGATAAAGTATACGGGTCGCTGGTCCCCCGCATGATCTTGTACAATGATCGCGCTGACAACATTGGTAGAGATGGCTAGATATACTAACAGGGGTTTCCCCTTGCTAGGTTTCTGTAGTACTGGGGGAGAAGACAAATACTCCTTCAATGCTTGGAAAGATTGCTCGCAAGCCTCATCCCATACGAATTTTTGCGTTTTTTTCATGAGCCTCAGCATCGGCTGGATTCTTTCTACTAACTTAGGCATAAAACGTGACAACACAATTAACCTCCCTACCAATCTTTGTATCTCCTTGATGTTGCTTGGACTCCTCATGTTAACAACCGCTTGGCACTTGTAGGGGTTGGCCTCTATTCCCCTGTGGGTTAACATGAAACCCAGGAACTTTCCCCCTGCAACCCCGAAAACACACTTTTCTGGATTCAGTCTCATGTCATACTTTCGTACGGCTGCCAAGACCTCGTCTAAATCTTTGACGTGTTGCTCGAGTGAATCTGACATGACTATCATGTCGTCGACGTAGACCTCCATACACTTTCTGATGAGATGACGAAACACCTTGTCCATCAGCTGCTGGTATGTGGCTCCAACATTCTTTAGTCCAAAAGGCTTGACTTCATAGTAAAAGTTAGCTTCTTCCGTGATGAACGCCGTTTTTTCTTTGTCAGGAGGATACATTGGGATCTGATTATACCTAGAGTACGCGTCCAGAAAACTAAGCACCTTGTGTCCAACTACATCATCTACCAATCTGTCGATGCTTGGGAAAGGGTACGTGTCTTTAGGGCACGCTTTGTTGAGGTTGGTATAGTTTGTACACATCCGCCATTTTCCATTTGCCTTTTTTACCAACACTACCTTGGCTAGCCAGGTCGTGTAGGTGGCCTCCTTGTTGAAGCCTGCTGAGATTAGCTTTTGTACCTCTGCTTTGGTTGCTTCCCTTTTTTCTCCTCCCATCTTCCTTCTCTTCTGTGCAACGGGCCGAGCTTCCCGAAAAATAGACAGTTTGTGACTGGCTACTCTTGGGTCAATGCCTGGCATGTCGGCCGCACTCTAGGCGAACAAATCAACGTTCCTCTGTAACACTTCCCGCATCTCGGGGGTCTTTACCAGTGTCCGGCTGACATGGGTGTATCGATGCTAATCAAAATGGAATTCCTTTGTGCTTTCGATTGGTTCCATCCTCTCATCGCTGCTGACCCGAGGATCCAGGTCTACTTCTGCTTCCCCTAGGACCTTCTCAACATTATTCACCGCTCGTCTGGGAGGAGACTCGGGTCTTTCTCTCAAACTGTCCGCGTAGCATCTGCGAGCAGTTGGTTGGTCTACATGCACCGTGATTATGTCCCCTGAGGCGGAGGGAAACTTCATGGCCAAGTGATATGTGGAGACTACTACACCAAGCGTATTCAACGACGATCTCCCTAACAAAATATTATAAGAGGTGTGAGCATCAACAATAAGGTATCGAATTTTTACCGTTCGTGTTACCATGCTTGTCCCGAACTTGGTGAACAAGTCAACATAGCCTTTCGTATTCACTTGTTCCCCTACGAAGCCCACGATCGGCTCTGAGTATTGCTGGATCTCCTCCTCTGGAATTTTCAGCTTTCTGAGAGTGCCCCAGTATAAGATATCCACTGAACTACCCGGGTCCACCAGGGTTTTCCTGACCGCGAAGTCCTCGATCTCTACTGATATCACCATTGGGTCGTCATGCTGGGGGTCGATCGCTTGGAAATCGTCGTCTCGGAACGTGATGGGTGGCATGTGCCGTCTGGGACATATTGTCACGGCGTTGACACTCTGGATCTCTCGCACGTACATCTTCCTGGCAGACGTAGTGGCCCCACCTCCTACGAAGCCTCCAGAAATGTAATTAATTACCCCTCTCAGTGGCCTTTCTCTCGTATCCCGCTCATCATCTTTTTTGGGTTCGACCCCTCTGCGGGTGCCATCTCCTTCCCTCTCTCGGTACCCTGATGTCCTTCGTGATTACTCCTCATAGCATTTTTCTCGTTCTCCCCTAGAGGAGAATCCCTGCCTTCCCGTTTTACGAATCTTCTTAGGTGTCCCGCCTGTATCAGTTCCTCGATTTTGTCTTTCAAGGTAAAGCATTCCTCTATTGTATGCCCATAATTTCGGTGATACCGACAATGCTTGGTGGTATCGGCATTCGGGGGAGTCGGGGCCCTTTGAGGGGCTGTTATTAGATCGGTGTTCAGTGCTTCCTCCAAAATTTTGGCTCTGTTGGACATGAGTGGCGTGTACCTGCTGTATTTCGGCTGCCTAGAGTCTTTGAACCTGTGGCCGGATCGGGGTGCTAACGTTCGCTCTCTATCATGGTGCCTCTTCTCTTGTGCGTCCGGTCGAGTTGTATTGCGGAATTCTTTCAGTTCCTCCATCTGCATGAATTTAGTAGCCCTAGTCCGAAGCTCATCTAGATTGCTCACGGGCTTCTTGCATAGACTGTCAACGAAAGGGCCAGGCTTTAGTGCTGTGATGAGGTGGTGCATGGCGACCTCAGGATTCAAATTAGAGATATTCAAGGATATCTTCCCAAACCGTTCCATAAATTCCCGCAGAGACTCTCCTTTTTCCTGTCCTATATTTACCAATGCTAGAGAAGTATGGTGGTGTGGCTTACTAGTGGCAAACTGTATGCTGAAACGGGTGACCAACGTATCGAAACAGTCGATAGAGTTGGGTGGCAATCGTGTGAACCAATTGAGTGCAGGCCCTTTTAAGGATGTTGGAAAAACACGACAGAGGATTGCATCGTCCGAAGTATACAATCCTGCCTGGGTGGTGAAGACGTCCACGTGCTCCTCTGGATTAGTAGTGCCATCGTACTAGCTCATAGTTAACCCCTTCCAGCGCGAGGAAGTTCCGCTTCCATGATCCCGTCCACGAAAGGGTGGCGTCTGGCTGCTCTAGGCCTTGCTTCTGTTTTGTTGGTGGTGGTTTGTGCTCGGGACTCGTCTCGTCTGGTACCATCCCCTCCCTCTTCATTGCTACGAGATTCCTCCTTGTGGGGGGGATTCTGTTCAATTTACGCTTGCATCCGCTGGTTCTCCTCTCTTAGGGCGTTTAATTCTTCCTTGTTCTTGCGCCTTAATTCCTCTAACTGGCGGTTCATCTCTCGTTGCATCTCTGCTGCTACTAAATTATGATCGACTGCTACTCTTATCGACACCATCCTGCTTGAGAATTGTCTGGCCCCACGGTGGGCGCCAATTGTACCTGATCGATACTATTTAGGTGCGGAACCAGACGATCTCAAGAACCCTCTATGTCGAACCTCCTTCTGTTCCTCCTTGGACTCCTCCTAAGACTCCCAGTCGTCTGCACTCCGGGGGTGGGGGTACCTGCAGGCACTCTGACGCTCAAGTTAGAGAGTGATTGATATGGGTAGTAGTAGGTTAATCAGAAAAGTGTACCTTTACCTGTTCACTAGGCCCTAATTTATACTAATTTCTTAATGGACCTGTTATTATTATTTGCGGGCCGTTTGTATTTGAGGATCGATTCCTTACCTTTCCGACTGAGGTTGCACGCATCGGTTCTTTCCTTATTGGCTGGAATTGTTCTTTTGTGCCTTTAATAACGATCAGTTCTTTCCATTCTAAGGTTTGTCCGTATGTACTTTTGTCAAAGATCCATTCCTTCCTTTTTGGGGTTTGGCCGTCTGTACTTCTCACATATCAACTCCTTCCTTTTTGACCGTCTGTACTTCTCAAATATCAGCTCCTTCCTTTCTTGGCCGTCTGTACTTCTCGAATATCAACTCCTTCTTTTTTGAGGTTTGATTGCATGTTGCCGCTCTATAACACATGTTCCGCCTGCTACCCCTTGAGCCGGAGTGTACTCGGCCAAGAGGGCCGGGAAGTACACGGCCGCTGCGCTTACTGGGTTGCCAGCGTTGCGCTGGATCCAAGCCCTTGCGGTTGGGCCATCGTGTGAGGATGCCCCTATCTGGGCCGGGATGATCCCGGCCAGTTTCTTCTTGTTGGGCCGGGTACTACCCGGCCATACACTAACAGTTTTGAATTTAGATAACCATTTCCTTTGTTGTTTTTAGAGTAGATAAGAATTTCAGTTTAGGAAGTAGTTTGCTGTTAAATTAATTTTTAACATCTTTTATTCTTTTATATCTTAGACTTTCATTCTTTTGGTATTATGCAGTTTTTTTTTAGTTTAGATAGTTAATATCTTCATTCATTCACTAGTAAATAAATGCAGCAGTAAATAGTTTTCTCTTATTCCATGATAAGTTGTGAGGTGTAATTGAGTTGAGAAGAATCAACTTGTAACCTGTGTGGAGGTTGAGGAAGTTGTTTTACTTTTCTACTGATTTCGTGAGTGTTGCTTAATGATTGTAGCTATGAATAATTGTTTGTTTTCTTTGATTATATAGGTAGACATTTGCTTTGTATCAGTATAGTTAGTTTGTTGTTTAAGATTTTTGATTGAGTCCATTTGCTGCTTTGTGTAAAGTTACAGGTTCGACTAACAAGTATCAGCCACAAGCATTCGGCACAACTGTACATATATCCTGGATCTATTTCCATTTCTAACTCTTTTGCTGATAGTGTTTATATTAGTTTGGTTGCTAGTTAACTATACTTTTAATATTTTTCTGTGTAGTGTGATATTTTAGATGTGTGGCTAGGTTTTGATTTTTTTTTTTCTTTTGCAAATACCTGCATATTTGGTTCTGATTGATGAATTCTATAACTTGTTTTCACATAAATTTGGTTAATTTTAGTCGTAACTAATATCAGACTCATGCATACGCACGGTCGTTTTTCTTTTAAATTTTTAAAATAAATATTCTTGTTATTATATTTAAATGAATAATTTATTTGAATAATTATAATTATTTATTTAATTATATATAATCATAAATATAATATTTAAATAAAAAATTAAATTAAATTAGGAAAACTAAATAATTAATTATGAGTAGTTTTTACTTAAATTAATTAATACAAATATTAATAATAATAATAATAAAATTAGAAAACTAATATTTATATTTGTTGACACAGTTGATTAGTGATATATAATAAAATAAAATGATTATACCATAAAAATTTATAATCAAAATTTATAATCAATTTAGTTATATAATATAGTAGAATCAGTGGCGGATCTTGACCAACATTGTTGCGGGTGCCCAAATAATACATCCAAAATTTATACATTTTATTATTGTCACTAACACAATAAAAAAATGAAGTATAAGAAAATTGAGAGACATAAATACCAAAAATGATTTATCAATATACCTATCTAAATAATCTATTCTTTTATTCTTCATCAATATACCTATTTTAAAAAAAAAAATACTAATAAATTATTGATCATAATCTAATAAAAAATTAAGAGACATAAATACCAAAAGAAAATTCGATGATAATCAAACCACACTTAAAATTTAATTATAAAAAACACACAGTACAATCATTTTCTCTTCTATGTTGATAAAATAAAAAATTAATATAAAAGAGACTCATTAAATAAATTATTAAACTAATATTTCACTATCAAGTGATACAAAAGAGAATTACCTTCTTCTTTATTTCTTCGAGGATGGAAGAGAATAGTTGAGAGATGAAAGCAAAAATAATTGATCTTTTCTCTTCCGAAAGAAAAGAAAATAGGTAAGAATGGAAGATGAGAACAATTTGTAAGAAATTCAAGGCATACACATATAAGAAAGGCTCATTAAATAAATTATTCAATTAATATTTCACTATCAAGTGAGACGAAAGAATTATCTTCTACTTTTCTTCCTCGAGGATGGAAGAGAATAAAGAAGAAATAAGAGAAAAAATAATAGATCTTTTTCTTTTCAGAAACAAAAGAAAACAAATGAGAATTAAATATGAGAACAATTTATGAAAAATACAATCTATAATGAAAACAAATAATAAAAAATATCTTGATAAATCTTTTTAATCTTTATTCTTTTATTATATTTGATTTTATATTTTATTATTTATTAGTATTAATTATTATGTTTATAAAAGAAATAAAATATTTGATTTAATATTTATAACAAAATAAAATCAAAATACCTAATATTTATAATAAAAAAAATTAAAATATCTATTGTAAAAAAAATTTCAAAATTTTGAAGGGCCAAGCCCCTCCTGCACTCATAATAATCGGCCACTGATTAGAATGAATTGTTTATTTTTGTCATCGTTAGAGTAAACATTTGTATGATATAATATAATTTCGTAAATACCAACTGATATATTCGTAAATACCAATTAATATAACTATTATTATTTTTAAATAAATCATTTATATATATAATTATATTTAAATATTTAAATGATATATAATATGTAAATAATGTATAAAATTAAATAATTACTTATTATTATTAATGAATTAAGTAAAAGTAAATAATGTTATTGTAATATTGATTTCTTTAAATGAATTAAAAAAATAGTGTTACTAATACTAACACTACAAGAATTCAAGGAATTAGAGTCCAAATATTAATGTCGGATTTACCTTGCACGAGTTAAAAATAACAATGGCTAAGAGTCACATAATAAAATGCTAAGATTAGTGTGGTCGTGCGACTCTAGATAATCACCCTTAGCGTTCCTTAAAGGACGCTAATTACTCAATATTAAAAGAAAAACGTATTACAAAAAATATAAATTTTAGAGCAACGGTTAGGGGACACAATTGTATTTTAGACTACCGTCGCTCCATGAAAGCTTTGATCTTATTTTCTAAATGTTAACTCTATTTTTGTTCCAGTCAAGAAAAAGTGCCAGATAATTCTTAACCAGAAGCAAAAAGAAAGAAATATCTTTAACCCTAGCTTAAGGCTTGCTTAGGTGAAAAGTAATTTATCCCTTGACCATAGGAGTAAAATTCTTATTTATAGAGTAATCAGTTACAAATATTAGCTTGTAAATACAACATAATTCTTAAAGATAATTTAAAATATCTTCACAAAATAATAACAAAAACCCACCCCCGAAGTAACCAGTCAAATATTAAAGATATTCCTCTAAACCTCCCAAGATTCAAATCTCCCCCAAATATTGGATACCAACTGCCTCAAAATCTTCTCTTAAATCCTCTGCAAGAGCCTGATCAGTTTTATACCGATCTATTCAACATATATATATCACATTGTTCCTACACTAATCCCATTACCTCATTTTTACCCTATATCACATCAATCCCCCCTTTCATATACAACTTTTGTATTCCAAGATAATAATCCTTATGTACTCAGCTTATAACGGAGGATACCCCTTCGGTAAGCTGACGAATCACTCCTTCCAGACAAGTACATAGCTCTCCAACTTCTGAGCTTCCTCTTCTTAAGAACAAGGAACCTAGTTGTCTTATCAACAAATATCTTTCACTACTTCCCATACAATCATCATTGTTTCTCAACTACCCCTGTCCACGTGTCATCCACCAGACGACTTCTTTTAAAATCATGATCAGTGTAACCTCCTTCCCTATTTTATCTCCTTACCGTATAACCCTAAATAGTTATTCAACTTCCCATTTCTCTACGACCTTTCTGTTTCCTCCATTTCTCCTCACTGCTTTCATTCCTTTTGCGACACTTCCTTCTCCAAGTATCCCTTCTCTCCTTTCTCTTACTTCATTTTGATTTCTGTAATTACTCTACTTTATCGTTTATTGATATACCTCCACCAATTTCGTTATATTGATTGTCTTTGCCTCTACTGATTATTTTTGTCAATTGCTTTCGCTCTTGCTGATTGTCTAGTACTGCAATCCCCTGCAATTTGTCCTACCTTCTTCACCACACACAATGTCTACCTAATATGACTCCCTCTTTTCTTGGGCCCTTCTTTCTTTGTGAAGGGAAACCTCCTCCATGACCACCTTGACTAGAATCAAGGCGTTTAGACACCATCAAACCTTGTGTAAAAGTAATGAAGCTAACGTAGCCATTACTACTTGTGACAATGATGTACGCATTTGTAGAGATGGTACTCTATTTCCACTACCCCCGCATAAGTTCACCTACATGTACCTTACTTTGTTCAAAAAATAAGGGTTAAGACTCCCTTTTAACACCTTTGAGAAGGAACTCCTCACAATCTTAAATGTATCCTCTTGTCAAGTACACCCTAACAATTGGGCCTTCATCTGTGCCTTCCAAGTGCTATGCACTAACTTCGGCATTATGCCATCGGCCAACATGTTCCTTTATTTCTTTGAGTTAAGAGCCCTACACAAGCAACTGTGGGCATCCCTTAGTGGAGTCAATGGTCGAGGCCTATTAACTGTATTCACCTTGTCCTACAAGGGTTTTAAAGGGGTCTTCATAAAAATAGTAGCTCCCGGCCACAATCCTTCTGTCTTAGAAGGTTTTCCCTTATATTGGTGTCAATCCCCCAACTTACAAATCCCTCGGTAATTAGGAGATATGGATCCTTCCAACAAAAGAGACTGCCTGATGTTGGAACAACTGGATATTATTTTTGATACACGAAAACTTTTAGAGCTAGAATTATGAGTGGTGGATCTAAAATTCCACATCGGTACTTACCTTTACTTCTAATTTCCTTACAATTTTATGTTTCTGCCTCCTTTTAACCTTTTAATTCCTATTTTCGCAGAGAGTCTAATGGCGATGTCTCAAGATGACATGTTGAAACGAGTTCGACAATTGAAAAAGCGAAAGACCACCACAGTTTGTGCCAGCCCCCCAATCCTTCCTCCTCACACTGAGGTTCATGAAGAAATAACTAAGCCCGACCCCGAGCCTTTGACCAGAAAATTCAAATCTCGAGGGAAAAAGATAGTCGAAGCCACTTCTCGAAACTCCACTACTCAGGCCCAGCTCGCCCCCCAACAAATAGTGGGCGACACACAAATAAGTTTTTAGCATCCTCACTTTCATCACTACCAACATGGCCGAAAGTACAACTTTCTTCGCCATGATACCAATCTTCTGAAAACCCAAGACCTCAAGACTCTTCATGAGAGCGTCTTGGCAAGTCTCCATAAGGTCGAGGCCTCCACCCTCATGCTAATGGATCAATTCACCAACCTCTCTTCTCAAAAGGCCAAGGATTTAGAACAGAAAGAGAAATCATTAGACTCCTCTCAAACTGGAATCTCTTGCCTAGCCACCGAGGTGGTCGAGCTGAAGTCTCAAATGAAGGAAAAAGATGAACAGTTGCTCACAATGAACACCCAACTAAAAGAATTGGAAACTGAAAGAAAAACCTGGGCATCCAAGGAAAATGATCTACTCAACAACTCATAACTTCTCAAAGATCATATCGATTCTTCTCTAAACATGAGCTTCCAACTAGCGCTTGACCAGATCCGCCTTCTTTGTCCCGATGCAGACTTATCACAAGCAGACATCTCCAAATCCATCGTTGATGGGAAGCTCGTTGAAGCTGAAGATTAAATTTTTTTACTTAGCTTAAAATTTTTTTGCAATATTAACTTTCTATTTGGTTTGTACCCCGTACATTTTCTAAGCTCTATTTATCATGACTCGTTTTTAATGTTATTTACTTATCACCGACTATCCACTCATTGACGTTATAGCCTCATGACAACCTTTATGAATTGCACCTCACATATTTTCACCTTCTCCCAATCTTTCACTCTTTAATATACTTAACCAATATGCTTGAATACATACTCACTTCCGATACTCGATAATATACCGAGCTCTCAGTTCTTAATTACTATTAGATTATACACTTAACCATCGTAGCTAACTATTCCCTTGCTCCTTATACTCGTTCATATACTGAGCTCTCAGCTATTAATTACTATTAGATTATACACTTAACCATCATAATTAACTCTACCCTTGCTCCTTATACTCGATCATATATCGAGCTCTCAACTCTTAATTACAATTACATTATACATTTAACCATCGTAATTAATTATAGCCTTGCTCCTCATACTCAGTCACACACCGAGCTCTCAGTTCTTAATTACTATTACATTATACAATTAACCATCATAATTAACTATTCCCTTGCTCATTATACCCATTCGTACACCGAGCTCTCAGTTGGAATAGAATACAAACACTTTCACCAAGCAAGTCAGCTTGGAATAGAACACGAAACCTCTCTTCAAGCAACTTGAGTCGGAATATAACACGAAGCCTCTCATCAAGCAACTCGGCTTGGAATAGAACACGAAGGCTCTCTTCAACCAACTCAGCTTGGAATAGAACACGAAGGCTCTCTTCAAGCAACTCGGCTTGGAATAACACATGAAGGCTCTCTTCGAGCAACTCGACTTAGAATAGAACAAGAAGCCTCTTTTCAAGCAACTAAACTTGGAATAGAACACGAAGGCTCTCTTCAAGCAACTCGGCTTCGAATAGAACATAAAGCCTCTCTTCAACCAACTCGGCTTCGAATAGAACACGAAGGCTCCCCTCAAGCAACTCGGCTTAGAATAGAACACGAAGCCTCTCTTCAAGCAAGTCGGCCTGGAATAGAACACGAAGGCTCTCTTCAAGCAACTTAACTTGCAATAGAACATGAAGGCTCTCTTCAAGCAACTCGTCTTGGAATAGAACACGAAGGCTCTCTTCGAGCAACTCATCTTGGAATAGAACACGAAGCCTCTCTTCAAGCAACTCAACTTGGAATAGAATACGAAGGCTATCTTCAAGCAACTCGACTTGGAATAGAACACGAAGCCTCTCTTCAAGCAACTCGGCTTGGAATAGAACACAAAGCCCCTCTTCAAGCAACTCGGTCTGGAATAGAACACGAAGGCTCTCATCAAGATACTTAGCTTGGAAAAGAACACGAAGGCTTTCTTTCAAGCAACTCGGCGTGGAATAGAACACGAGGCCTCTCTTCAAGCAACTCGGCTTGGAATAGAACACAAAGTCTCTCTTCAAGTAACTTAGCTTGGAATAGAACACGAAGTCTCTTTTCAAGCAACTCGGCATTGAATAGACCACGAACCCTCTCTTCAAACAACTCGGCATGGAATAGAACTCAAAGACTCTCTTCAAGCAACTCGGCTTGGAATAGAACACGAAGCCTCTCTTCAAGAAACTCGGCTTAGAATAGAACACGAAGCCTCTCTTCAAGCAACTCGGCTTGGAATAGAACACGAAGGCTCACTTCAAGCAACTCGGCTTAAAATAGAACACGAAGCCTCTCTTCAAGCAACTCAACTTGGAATAGAACACGAAAGCTCTCTTCAAGCAACTTGGCTTGGAATAGAACACAAAGGCTCTCATCAAGCAAGTCAGCTTGGAATAGAACACGAAACCTCTCTTCAAGCAATTCGACTCAGAATATAACGTGAAGCCTCTCATCCAGCTACTCGGCTTGGAATAGAACACGAAGCCTCTCTTCAAGAAACTCGGCTTGGAATAGAACACGAAGGCTCTCTTCAACCAACTCAACTTGGAATAGAACAAGAAGGCTCTCTTCAAGCAACTCAGCTTGGAATAGAACACGAACGCTCTCTTCAAGTAACTCGGCTTGGAGTAGAACACGAAGCCTCTTTTAAGCAACTCAACTTGGAAATGTACACGAAGGCTCTCTTCGAGCAACTCGGCTTGGAATAGAACACGAAGGATCTCTTCAAGCAACTCGGCTTGGAATAGAAAACGAAGGCTCTCTTCAAGCAACTCGGCGTGGAATAAAACACGAAGGCTCACTTCAAGCAACTCAGCTTGAAATAGAACACGAAGCCTCTCTTCAAGCAACTCAACTTGGAATAGAACATGAAGCCTCTCTGCAAGCAACTCGGCTTGGAATAGAACACGAAGGCTCTCATCAAGCAAGTCAGCTTGGAATAGAACACGATTCTCTCTTCAAGCAATTCGACTCAGAATATAACACGAAGCCTCTCATCAAGCAACTCGGCTTGGAATAGAACACGAAGCCTCTCTTCAAGCAACTCGGCTTGGAATAAAACACGAAGGCTCTCTTCAACCAACTCAACTTGGAATAAAACACGAAGTCTCTCTTCAAGCAACTCGGCTTGGAATAGAAGATGAGGCTCTCTTCAAACAACTCGGCTTGAAATAGAACATGAAGCCTCTTTTAAGCAACTCAACTTGGAATTGAACATGAAGGCTATCTTCAAGCAACTCAGCTTGGAATAGAACACGAAGACTCTCTTCAAGCAACTCGGCTTGGAATAGAACACGAAGGCTCTCTTTAAGCAACTCGGCGTGGAATAAAACACGAAGCCTCTGTTCAAGTAACTCTACCTGTAATAGAACACGAAGGCTCTCTTCAAGCAACTCAGCTTGGAATAGAACACGAAGGCTCTCTTCAAGCAACTCGTCTTGGAATAGAACACGAAGGCTCTCTTCGAGCAACACGGCTTGGAATAGAACACGAACCCTCTCTTCAAGCAACTCAACTTGGAATAGAACAGGAGGGCTCTCTTTAAGAAACTCGGCTTGGAATAGAACACGAAGCCTCTCTTCGCCAACTCAACTGGGAATAGAACACGAAGGCTATGTTCAAGCAACTCGACTTGGAATAGAACACGAAGGCTCTCTTCAACCAACTCAACTTGGAATAGAACAAGAAGGCTCTCTTCAAGCAACTCAGCTTGGAATAGAACACGAACGCTCTCTTCAAGTAACTCGGCTTGGAATAGAACACGAAGCCTCTTTTAAGCAACTCAACTTGGAATTGAACACGAAGGCTCTCTTCGAGCAACTCGTCATGGAATAGAACACGAAGGCTCTCTTCAAGCAACTCGGCTTGGAATAGAACACGAAGGCTATCTTCAACCGACTCGGCTTGGAATAGAACACGAAGCCTCTCTTCAAGCAACTCGGTCAGGAATAGAACACGAAGGCTCTCTTCAAGATACTTAGCTTGGAATAGAACACCAAATATTTCTTTCAAGCAACTCGGTATGGAATAGAACACGAGGCCTCTTTTCAAGCAACTCGGCTTGCAATAGAACACAAAGTCTCTCTTCAAGTAACTTAGCTTGGAATAGAACACGAAGGCTCTCTTCAAGCAACTCGGCATTGAATAGAACACGAAGCCTCTCTTCAAACAACTCGGCTTGGAATAGAACACGAAGGCTATCTTCAAGCGACTCGGCTTGGAATAGAACATGAAGCCTCTCTTCAAGCAACTCGGCTTGGAATAGAACACAAAGGCTCTCATCAAGCAAGTCAGCTTGGAATAGAACACGAAACCTCTCTTCAAGCAATTCGACTCAGAATATAACACGAAGCCTCTCATCAAGCAACTCGGCTTGGAATAGAACACGAAGCCTCTCTTCAAGCAACTCGGCTTGGAATAAAACACGAAGGCTCTCTTCAACCAACTCATCTTGGAATAGAACACGAAGGCTCTCTTCGAGTAACTCATCTTGGAATAGAACACGAAGGCTCTCTTCGAGCAAGTCATCTTGGAATAGAACATAAAGCCTCTCTTCAAGCAACTCAACTTGGAATAGAACACGAAGGCTATCTTCAAGCAACTCAGCTTGGAATAGAACACGAAGGCTCTCTTCAAGCAACTCGGCTTGGAATAGAACACAAAGCCCCTCTTCAAGCAACTCGGTCTGGAATAGAACACGAAGGCTCTCTTCAAGATACTTAGCTTGGAAAAGAACACGAAGGCTTTCTTTCAAGCAACTCGGCGTGGAATAGAACACGAGGCCTCTCTTCAAGCAACTCGGGTTGGAATAGAACACAATGTCTCTCTTCAAGTAACTTAGCTTGGAATAGAACACGAAGGCTCTCTTCAAGCAACTCGGCATTGAATAGACCACGAAGCCTCTCTTCAAACAACTCAGCTTGGAATAGAACACAAAGACTTTCTTCAAGCAACTCGGCTTGGAATAGAACATGAAGCCTCTCTTCAAGCAACTCGGCTTAGAATAGAACACGAAGCCTCTCTTCAAGCAACTCGGCTTGCAATAGAACACGAAGGCTCACTTCAAGCAACTCGGCTTAAATAGAACACGAAGCCTCTCTTCAAGCAATTCAACTTGGAATAGAACACGAAAGCTCTCTTCAAGCAACTTGGCTTGGAATAGAACACAAAGGCTCTCATCAAGCAAGTCAGCTTGGAATAGAACACGAAACCTCTCTTCAAGCAATTCGACTCAGAATATAACGTGAAGCCTCTCATCAAGCTACTCGGCTTGGAATAGAACACGAAGCCTCTCTTTAAGAAACTCGGCTGGGAATAGAACACGAAGGCTCTCTTCAACCAACTCAACTTGGAATAGAACACGAAGGCTCTCTTCAAGCAACCCAGCTTGGTTTAGAACACGAATGCTCTCTTCAAGTAACCCGGCTTGGAATAGAACACGAAGCCTCTTTTAAGCAACTCAACTTGGAATTGAACACGAAGGCTCTCTTCGAGCAACTCGGCTTGGAATAGAACACGAAGGCTCTCTTCAACCAACTCGGCTTGGAATAGAACACGAAGGCTATCTTCAAGCAACTCGAGTTGGAATAGAACATGAAGCCTCTCTTCAAGCAACTCGGTCAGGAATAGAACACGAAGGCTCTCTTCTAGATACTTAGCTTGCAATAGAACACCAAATATTTCTTTCAAGCAACTCGGTATGGAATAGAACACGAGGCCTCTTTTTAAGCAACTCGGCTTGGAATAGAACACAAAGTCTCTCTTCAAGTAACTTAGCTTGGAATAGAACACGAAGGCTCTCTTCAAGCAACTCGGCATTGAATAGAACACGAAGCCTCTCTTCAAACAACTCGGCTTGGAATAGAACAAGAAGGCTCTCTTCAAGCAACTCGCCTTAGAATAGAATACAAAGGCTCACTTCAAGCAACTCGATTTGAAATAGAACACGAAGCCTCTCTTCAAGCAACTCAACTTGGAATAGAACATGAAGCCTCTCTTCAAGCAACTCGGCTTGGAATAGAACACAAAGGCTCTCATCAAGCAAGTCAGCTTGGAATAGAACACGAAACCTCTCTTCAAGCAATTCGACTCAGAATATAACACGAAGCCTCTCATCAAGCAACTCGGCTTGGAATAGAACACGAAGCCTCTCTTCAAGCAACTCGGCTTGGAATAAAACACGAAGGCTCTCTTCAACCAACTCAACTTGGAATAGAACACGAAGGCTCTCTTCAAGCAACTCGGCTTGGAATAGAAGACGAGGCTCTCTTCAAGCAACTCGACTTGAAATAGAACATGAAGGCTCTTTTAAGCAACTCAACTTGGAATTGAACACAAAGGCTATCTTCAAGCAACTTAGCTTGGAATAGAACACGAAGCCTCTCTTCAAGTAACTCGGCTTGGAATAGAACACAAAGCCTCTTTTTAGCAAGTCAACTTGGAATTGAACACGAAGGCTCTCTTCGAGCAACTCGGCTTGGAATAGAACACGAAGGCTCTCTTCAAGCAACTCGGCTTGGAATAGAACACGAAGGCTATCTTCAAGCAACTCGGCTTGGAATAGAACACGAAGCCTTTCTTCAAGCAACTCGGTCAGGAATAGAACACGAAGGCTCTCTTCAAGATACTTAGCTTGGAATAGAACACCAAATATTTCTTTCAAGCAACTCGGTATGGAATAGAACACGAGGCCTCTTTTCAAGCAACTCGGCTTGGAATAGAACACAAAGTCTCTCTTCAAGTAACTTAGCTTGGAATAGAACACGAAGGCTCTCTTCAAGCAACTCGGCATTGAATAGAACACGAAGCCTCTCTTCAAACAACTCGGCTTGGAATAGAACAAGAAGGCTCTCTTCAAGCAACTCGCCTTAGAATAGAATACAAAGGCTCACTTCAAGCAACTCGATTTGAAATAGAACACGAAGCCTCTCTTCAAGCAACTCAACTTGGAATAGAACATGAAGCCTCTCTTCAAGCAACTCGGCTTGGAATAGAACACAAAGGCTCTCATCAAGCAAGTCAGCTTGGAATAGAACACGAAACCTCTCTTCAAGCAATTCGACTCAGAATATAACGTGAAGCCTCTCATCAAGCTACTCGGCTTGGAATAGAACACGAAGCCTCTCTTTAAGAAACTCGGCTGGGAATAGAACACGAAGGCTCTCTTCAACCAACTCAACTTGGAATAGAACACGAAGGCTCTCTTCAAGCAACCCAGCTTGGTTTAGAACACGAATGCTCTCTTCAAGTAACCCGGCTTGGAATAGAACACGAAGCCTCTTTTAAGCAACTCAACTTGGAATTGAACACGAAGGCTCTCTTCGAGCAACTCGGCTTGGAATAGAACACGAAGGCTCTCTTCAACCAACTCGGCTTGGAATAGAACACGAAGGCTATCTTCAAGCAACTCGAGTTGGAATAGAACACGAAGCCTCTCTTCAAGCAACTCGGTCAGGAAAAGAACACGAAGGCTCTCTTTTAGATACTTAGCTTGGAATAGAACACGAAGGCTCTCTTCAAGCAACTCAGCTTGGAATAGAAGACGAGGCTCTCTTCAAGCAACTCGGCTTGGAATAGAACATGAAGGCTCTTTTAAGCAACTCAACTTGGAATTGAACACGAAGGCTATCTTCAAGCAACTCAGCTTGGAATAGAATACGAAGACTCTCTTCAAGCAACTCGGCTTGGAATAAAACACAAAGGCTCTCTTCAAGCAACTCGGCGTGGAACAAAGCACGAAGCCTCTCTTCAAGCAACTCTGCCTGTAATAGAACACGAAGGCTCTCTTCAAGCAACTCAGCTTGGGATAGAACACGAAGGCTCTCTTCAAGCAACTCGTCTTGAAATAAAACACGAAGGCTCTCTTCGAGCAACAAGGCTTGGAATAGAACACGAACCCTCTCTTCAAGCAACTCAACTTGGAATAGAACACGAAGGCTATGTTCAAGCAACTCGACTTGGAATAGAACACGAAGGCTCTCTTCAACCAACTCAACTTGGAATAGAACACGAAGGCTTTCTTCAAGCAACTTAGCTTGGAATAGAACACGAAGCCTCTCTTCAAGTAACTCGACTTGGAATAGAACACGAAGCCTCTTTTTAGTTACTCAACTTGGAATTGAACACGAAGGCTCTCTTCGAGCAACTCGGCTTGGAATAAAACACGAAGGCTCTCTTTAAGCAACTCGGCTTGGAATAGAACACGAAGGCTATCTTCAAGCAACTCGGCTTGGAATAGAACACGAAGCCTCTCTTCAAGCAACTCGGTCAGGAATAGAACACGAAGGCTCTCTTCAAGATACTTAGCTTGGAATAGAACACCAAATATTTCTTTCAAGCAACTCGGTATGGAATAGAACACGAGGCCTCTTTTCAAGCAACTCGGCTTGGAATAGAACACAAAGTCTCTCTTCAAGTAACTTAGCTTGGAATAGAACACGAAGGCTCTCTTCAAGCAACTCGGCATTGAATAGAACACGAAGCCTCTCTTCAAACAACTCGGCTTGGAATAGAACAAGAAGGCTCTCTTCAAGCAACTCAACTTGGAATAGAACACGAAGGCTCTCTTCAAGCAACTCGGCTTGGAATAGAAGACGAGGCTCTCTTCAAGCAACTCGGCTTGAAATAGAACATGAAGCCTCTTTTAAGCAACTCAGCTTGGAATTGAACACGAAGGCTATCTTCAAGCAACTCAGCTTGGAATAGAACACGAAGACTCTCTTCAAGCAACTCGGCTTGGAATAGAACACGAAGGCTCTCTTCAAGCAACTCGGCGTGGAATAAAACACGAAGCCTCTCTTCAAGGAACTCTGCCTGTAATAGAACACAAAGGCTCTCTTCAAGCAACTCAACTTGGAATAGAACACGAAGGCTCTCTTTAAGAAACTCGGCTTGGAATAGAACACGAAGCCTCTCTTCAGGCAACTCAACTTGGAATAGAACACGAAGGCTATGTTCAAGCAACTCGACTTGGAATAGAACACGAAGGCTCTCTTCAACCAACTCAACTTGGAATAGAACACGAAGGCTTTCTTCAAGCAACTTAGCTTGGAATAGAACACGAAGCCTCTCTTCAAGTAACTCGACTTGGAATAGAACACGAAGCCTCTTTTTAGTTACTCAACTTGGAATTGAACACGAAGGCTCTCTTCGAGCAACTCGGCTTGGAATAAAACACGAAGGCTCTCTTTAAGCAACTCGGCTTGGAATAGAACACGAAGGCTATCTTCAAGCAACTCGGCTTGGAATAGAACACGAAGCCTCTCTTCAAGCAACTCGGTCAGGAATAGAACACGAAGGCTCTCTTCAAGATACTTAGCTTGGAATAGAACACCAAATATTTCTTTCAAGCAACTCGGTATGGAATAGAACACGAGGCCTCTTTTCAAGCAACTCGGCTTGGAATAGAACACAAAGTCTCTCTTCAAGTAACTTAGCTTGGAATAGAACACGAAGGCTCTCTTCAAGCAACTCGGCATTGAATAGAACACGAAGCCTCTCTTCAAACAACTCGGCTTGGAATAGAACAAGAAGGCTCTCTTCAAGCAACTCGCCTTAGAATAGAATACAAAGGCTCACTTCAAGCAACTCGATTTGAAATAGAACACGAAGCCTCTCTTCAAGCAACTCAACTTGGAATAGAACATGAAGCCTCTCTTCAAGCAACTCGGCTTGGAATAGAACACAAAGGCTCTCATCAAGCAAGTCAGCTTGGAATAGAACACGAAACCTCTCTTCAAGCAATTCGACTCAGAATATAACACGAAGCCTCTCATCAAGCAACTCGGCTTGGAATAGAACACGAAGCCTCTCTTCAAGCAACTCGGCTTGGAATAAAACACGAAGGCTCTCTTCAACCAACTCAACTTGGAATAAAACACGAAGTCTCTCTTCAAGCAACTCGGCTTGGAATAGAAGATGAGGCTCTCTTCAAACAACTCGGCTTGAAATAGAACATGAAGCCTCTTTTAAGCAACTCAACTTGGAATTGAACATGAAGGCTATCTTCAAGCAACTCAGCTTGGAATAGAACACGAAGACTCTCTTCAAGCAACTCGGCTTGGAATAGAACACGAAGGCTCTCTTTAAGCAACTCGGCGTGGAATAAAACACGAAGCCTCTGTTCAAGTAACTCTACCTGTAATAGAACACGAAGGCTCTCTTCAAGCAACTCAGCTTGGAATAGAACACGAAGGCTCTCTTCAAGCAACTCGTCTTGGAATAGAACACGAAGGCTCTCTTCGAGCAACACGGCTTGGAATAGAACACGAACCCTCTCTTCAAGCAACTCAACTTGGAATAGAACACGAAGGCTCTCTTTAAGAAACTCAGCTTGGAATAGAACACGAAGCCTCTCTTCAGGCAACTCAACTTGGAATAGAACACGAAGGCTATGTTCAAGCAACTCGACTTGGAATAGAACACGAAGGTTGTCTTCAAGGAACTCGGCTTGGAATAGAACACGAAGGCTCTCTTCAAGCAACTCGGCTTGGAATAGAACACGAAGGTTCTAATCAAGCAACTCGGCTTGGAATGGAACACGAAGACTCTCTTGAAGCAATTCGGCTTGGAATAGAATACGAAGGCTCTCTTAAAGGTATTCGGCTTGGAATAGAACACGAAGGCTCTTATCAAGCAACTTGACTTGGAATAGAACACGAAGGCTCTCATCTAGCAACTCGGCTTGGAGTAGAACACGAAGGCTCTTTTCAAGTAACTCGGCTTGGAATTGAACACGACAGCTCTCTCCAAGCAACTCGGCTTGGAATAGAATACGAAGGCGTTCCTCAAGCAACTCGGCTTGGAATAGAACACGAAAGCTCTCATCAAGCAACTCGGCTTGGAATAGAACACGAAATGGTGGCCCTAGAATGTGGGAGTGGTGGTGGTGTAGACTGTAAGGGTGAGGAAGTTGGTCCCTTTTTGTGGCATTGCAGTTTTTAACCTAGGTAATTCAACTCTGATTCAACTCTGATACTGTTTTTAACATATCCGTGAGACACCACTTCAACTCTTAGATATATATAATTTATTGGTTATTCAATTAATATTCTTTTTGCCACATTTAGATATATGAAGCATGTTTGAATGTTTGAAGTGTGTTTGCTACATGAGATACTTAAAAAGTTAACGATTTACTCATATAATTCTTAGTAGTATGATGAATCTATTTTATTTTACTGTATTTGGCCAAGCCATAAGTTGTTGGTAATTTGATTTTTGAAAGAGGCATTATGCGAATGCATGTGCATAATGGCAATGAATATGTACAGGAATGGTTATTGCTTAAACAAATATCAGAATCATTCACAAGTCACTCTCTTTGTCAGCATCACAAATCACTTAGGTGAGTCACCCACTTTCCTTATCTTAACTCCTTTCTTTCACTACCTTTTCAAATCCACATTCTTTCAAATATCTTTGCTAATTATATGAATATCAGAATCTCCTTCGAATTTTTTAATCTGGATCCTGAATATTCGCCTTTGATCAATTTTGGATACCAATTTTGTTATATAGTAGTTGGTCTTTCGTTTAAGAAAACAATTTCCGCAATTATAGGGTTCTTTATTGATTTATTATCATTTTGTTAAGGGATTGTGGTGGGGAGTGAGTTGGCTAGACCTTAGGGTCATTGTTCGATTTATGCAATATATTATTATATTTGTGCTTGAATCTTGATTGACGATATTATGTTTGAATACGAAACTGGCTGAACTGGATCTAAGTCAAACTTGAATGCTAGAAAGATGTTGTTGGAGCGAAGAATATAGGTAAAGTTCATGGCACCGCGGACTTGGTTGCCAACATTCATGATGGTGTGTCATCCCTTACTCAACCTTCAACATCATCCCACGTAACTCTTCCTACGCAAGAACAGTTGCAAGTGGCAGAGAGACTTCATGAAGAAGTAAGACAAGCCACTCAAAGAGCTACTACAGCTAATGAGAAGGTTGTTGCAACATCGAAGGGCTTGGTTGAAACAAATAAGAAATGTGCGATGATGGAAGAAGAAATGAAATTGATAAAGCGACAATTAGCCTTGGTGTTGGAAAGACACACTATAGACTCTTCAATGGGTACCAGTCACGTGCATCTACATTATGATCTTGTATTGGATGATCAACCCATCCCTTGAACATAGATTTCATGAGGTAAATCATATTATAACTTTGTTCTAGTTAAATAATTTCAATATTTGATGTGGATTATAACTTTATTAAAGTTAAAATATTTTATAGCCTTTTCTACAACTTGTGGTTCTTAATTATAGGGTGTACACTGTTTGTATGTTTTTGTATATTTATGTCTTACATATTCCTTTTCATTTCACAGGTACTATATTCAATGGACTTTTTGTAGAGCTGAGTGACCATGACTTTTAACTTCCTCAGCTTCATTTTCTAGTTTTAGTTAGTAGGCTTTTTGTATGGTGAACATTGTAAACAAATTATGACTTGAACTTTGTACACTTTGGTGCATTATCCACTTACTTAGGTTTTATAAACTTATGTGTATCCTAATTTGATATCTATGACTCAATGAAGGATGAATCTAGTTTAATTAACTATTGATTCTAATTGGAATGACTTCTGGATGAATAACTGAGATTATATTAATTATGTAATTATGATCATGTTTGCAGGTAAAATTTGGGTTGAGAACAAAACAAATTGGACTGGTCGTGAGTAGCTATAGTAGTATCGTCCAACCCTCTCTATTTGCATCGGCCAACCCACGCACCCTTTAATAATTTAAATGTTTAAGCATCCTTTAGCCCACACATTCAAAATGCATTTTTAATTATTATCTACTATTAACGTTAGCTAGCCAACACATCATTTAATATAAAGCGTCAGTTAGCCCACACACTAAACAACCATTTTAAATTATTATTTGTTATTATCGTCGTATGGCCCACACTAATATCTTCCCATGGCCAACGCTAAGGTCATTTAACCATACATGTTTATGTCATCGAGACGATGTTATTACAATACAATTTGTGTCAGTTGGCTAACACATCTAAATTAGCCTCCATGATTTTATTGTGGTTAGCTTTCCGACACTGAACCGACAATAATTATAAATTTATATCGACTTTGGACTGTTAGTGTCGAATTTTGGCCGACGCTATTTGCTTAAATTCTTTTAGTGTAATATTAATAGTAATAATAAATTATATTAATGATAATACTATTAATAGCAATAATATTTATAATAATGACAATACTAATAATAATAACAACAGTAATGGTAATAACATTAAAAATAAGAGTTAGATATGAATTTGTTTGTTTTAAATTGTAAAATTCACACTAATTAGATAGTGATGTGTTGTAAAAAAATATTATAATATGATTAAAATTTATAATTAAACTTTTCAGTTATATATGATATTAAAATAAAATGTGTTTACACGGATCGTTGCTAAAGCAAAAGGTAGATATATTGTATAATATGGTCCACTACAAAATAAATTTAAGTTGATGTTAAAATTTTTAAATAGAAGCAAATGTAGACATAAACAGATTAAAAGAAATAGAAATATTAGAAAGGTGTTGGTTTATGAAATTAGAGAAAAAATAAATTATAGTTAAAATATTTTAAACAAAATTAAAATACAAACATATTGTGAAATATAATCTTTATTAAAATAAGTTAGAGTAACATAAATACATGAAGATATTTTTATAAATGTAGACATTAAGCTTATAATAACAAATATTTATTTATTTTTATATTGAAACCATAATATTGTATTAAAAATTCTGTGAAGAATATACAAACTACGAACAACAGTTAAATGTATGTATGCGACCTGGTAAGAGAGAAGAAAATGATAAAAATAATAATAAATTATATTTGATTTGATATATGAAATGACTTTACAATGTAGACTTGCTTAATTCCTCACTCCTTTAAGTTCGAATCCCACCTAAATTCGCATTTGGAAAGAAAAAAATCGCATAAACTTTGTATTGTGGATCAATACTTTGCATGGATTGTGGTTTGGATTGTTTCAACAAAACAGTAATCTCCACGCGTTCACAATCATTCAGACCACCTTGACCTTTGCGTTTCATCTCTCAGTGCTCATCTTTCGCAATAAGGTAAATTGGTTTTTACAAAATATAATATTTATTAGATGACCTCACATGATCCATAATTATATAACCCCTGTTATTCCATAATTATATGACCCCTAATATTCCATAAGTCTTATCCTAGTTAAGTTCACCAAACTCCCCAAATCCAAATGTGGTCTTAAGTGAGTGTATATTGTATATCTAGAAAAATAAAATAAATCTATTACATAATATATAATTCAAATAAAATATTTAAAATTCAACGTAGTAAATTGTATTTGACTCCATGGTAAAAATTTAAAGTTAAATCAATTTTGTAGAACTGAAAGAATAAATTTTAATCTTCTATATTTCATTGGATAAAATACTTATGCTCCTACTTATTGTTTTATGTTCCTGCACGGACAATATTAGATCATTATGGGACACAAACTCTATCTTACCACAATCTTTGAGCTTCTGGGATGGATACGCCTCGATGTCATTCACCTTGTCTTCGCCATTCGACAGTTGATGAAACATTGAGGGGTTACCTATAGAAAAGACTTCAACGATCAAGTCAGCAGAAGCTCTCAAAGTAAAATCTCAGATTATGGATTAATGAAATGCGTAATTTTAATTGCTAGGGTTCATCCTTATTTATGGTAGACTAATCTTGGTTCCTTTGTTTTAGACCATGGGTTGGGCCCTGATTATCTCTTTAGTGGTCCAATCCTTTATGGGGCTTATGTGGACTCTAGTTGAGCCCAAGTTTCATATTGCTCCAATCACTTCTTCGTATTGGTTTAACTGATTCAATATTGTTGGTTTTGAGGAGGTCGTGCGTCATAGGGGTTTAGCCGCAGACCATATGGTATTTCTTTAGGCTTAGCGGTTACTTGCAAGTTAGCAACCTTTAGGAATGACGACTTTACTAAGATAGTGGATAATCTGAATACTATGATATGGCAGTTGATTTCGACCATTGTGGTACATAATGGCCAATATGGTCACTATGGTACAACAATCCCCTAGTCTTTAGCAAGATCCATCATGCTAAAGGCTTATTGTAAGTGTTCCAGTATGTTCCAGCTTTGCAAAGAAAAATTCTCTTTCTTTGGTTTGCACCCTTGGGGTATGGTTATTAGAAATTATGATTATTTTTATCTCAAATTTTAGCCACATACTTAGAGTATTAATATATCATAATATGAAAATAGACTCATCTAATACTCTCTATGAAGTCAATTTGCAGCAAGAACGTTGATGTTTGTGAGACGTTTTAAACGCAAAATATCTTTCCTACTTGTCATAAAGGAAACGTTTATAACTAAGGGGGCACTAACGGGAACTCGTAAATGAATTATACACCAAGTAATACTTTGTAAATATACTAAGGAAACAATAAGGGTTTGAATAGAAACAAAAAAACTTTCAATAAGAACAATGTAGTTAACACAAACAACAAGGGTTCAAGAGCTTCATGCAAGATTAAAGAAGAATAGCAGTTGAAGAAGAAGAGGACTTAAGAAAGAAGAGGAGTTCAAGACGTCCAACCTAAAACCCACTTTTTCAAATCCTTTTCTTTCTCTTTCTTTTTTGCCTCTTGCAAAGGTGGAAACGATTAATTAATAAGGAAAATACTCACTCACCTGTCACGTATGGTTGTAAGAGAAGTAATCAAAATGTGTATGTCACTATATAATTATCCAACAAAAAATGACACGTTTTACAACCTTTTTTTCTTCATACACCATCAATTAAAGCACACAAAAAAATACTAAATTGAACCGGAAATGTGTCAAACGGTGTAAACAACTCTAATACTAAATTGAAACACGTTTTAAAAAAAAAACATAATTGGATTAAAATGACTATATTCATTCATTTTTAAAATTTAGGGACCTAAATGTATCAAAGTTTTGGACAATAACAAATTTCAATTTTGAGTCCAAGTTCAGAGACTAAAAACATACTTAATCCTTAAATATATTATACAACTACCTTCTAATAAGAGGTTAATTATATTCAAAAAATTTACCAAATTTAGTTTTTCAATTTTAGAAATAGGTGAAATTTGTCTTTTTAACCAAATTTTATTAAACTTATTTGACGTCTCAAATAGGTTTCATGATAACATTTTGATTTGTTTATTGAACACATTTCCACTTCAATATTAATTGAGAAACGCATTTTAAACGTCAAATAAATTTAACAAAATTTGGTTAAAAAATTTAAATTCATGCATTTTTAAATATAGTCTAAATTAGTTCGAAATTTTAAAAATGAACTAATTTCATTTTTAACTAAAAATTCAGAAATAAAAATATATTTTATCCTTTAATTAAATATTACATTATAAAATTGTAAAGTAAATATAGATAAAATTTAGAAATTATCTTACTTGATGTATATTATTACATTATTATAATAAAAGTGAAGCTGTCAAAATCACAGGTTGTAAGCCCCATTTTCAGCTTATAAGTGTATGAGCCTGGCCTTTTCTCACTTGTCTCATTTTCAGAAAACGATTCCTCTCCCTCACTCTCTCTACTAAAGCAGAAGCTCTGCTAGGGCATAAAGAACCTTCCACCTTCGAGCTAGCTAGGTTCGTTCTACATCCAAGTAAGTGAACCTTAGGAATTATTTTTGGTCTGTTCTTCCCTTTTTACCGTGGGGTACGTTGGTTTAGTTAGGGTTTAACCTCCATAACCTTGTTTTTGTCCTTGTTTCCTATTTTCAGCTCACTACTTTAGTTCTTGGAGCTTTGGTGCTCTTTAGCTGTAGAGTTGTTGCGTTGCTAGCCTCTAAAAAGGTAAGGGAAGCTAGGGTTTCGAGTTTAAATTTATTTTTGGCTTGTTTTTAAGTCTGCTTGGTGTTTTTATGGTCTGTGTGCTGCTATGATTGCTTGGGAACCGTTAAAATGTTATTTGATCTCGCTGGATTGGTTGCTGCATGTATAGACAATGGCGAGAGCTGATATTCTTGCGCAAGGTGCTCGTCTCGCCTAGGCGAGAATAGCTGAGACTCGCCCAGGTTTCTGCACGAGCACTCGCCCAGGCGAGAGGCTGAGTTTTAGAACGACAAACCATCTCGCTCAGGCGAGAAGGCCTCGCCTAAGCTAGAGCTCGCGAAATCTTACAAGAACCTTTGTTGTAGTCTCGTCTAAGCGAGAGCCTATAGCTTAAGCGAGACAACTTCTCTCGCCTAAGCGAGGGCATGTGGCTTGGGCGAGAGCTGGCGCAGGGACATGTTATTCTCTGATATGCTTTGGTTTTTGGTAGATCGATTTATTTGAATCATTCTATTTAAAGTCTAAAGTATGTCAATATGCATGAATTGCTTGGCTCTATGAACTGTAATTGGTATGTTAGCATGAGTAACACATGGATTTTGGTTGTTTGGTTGAGAACTTACATGAGAATTTAATGTTTGAGATAAAAGTGGGGGTTATGCTACGAGAAACATGAATCTGGTGTGAGATAGGCGTAATTCCATGAGTCTCATAGGGAGATCTCATAGTGGTGTGTAATGTATATAATTAAGATAAGGATTCAAGCAAAGATCGCATCCCAAAACTCTAAGTGGTGAGAGTATTTGGCCTCTATTGTCATGTCCCATTGTACATTAACCTGAATGATGCACTAGAGATCATTACAGTCATACAACTATGGTGCATGTAAGATCTTTTTATTGTATTTCATATTTAAAGCAAGCAATTGGTACCTTTTAATATTATACCTAATTGTCTTCTTGTAGGTACATGGATAAAGTCATTGTGGACCAAGGTCGATCTTACATCTATGGATTCATTGAACCTCAAACAATTCAACCTTCGGGAAACTCACCTGACCACATCAAACTTTATTTGCAAACATGGATGGTTGAGTCAAATAGAGAGATCTACTTTGCACCATACATTGATGCGTAAGTGTTTTTGCTAATAATATTTTATGAAGTATTATTAATTATTTCGGCTAAGTACTTGTGATTGATGGTAGGTATCATTGGCAATTATGTCTCATCATTCCAAGACAGTGCCTAGTTGTATGGTTTTGTTCATGCCATAAGAAGATTCCACCTGCTTTTAAAAACATGTTACAAGAGTAAGTATTATTTTTTTTTCAATTCTAACCTATGTATCTATTTAGTTATAAGAACTAACATATGATTTATGTTTCCAAAATTTCATTAGAATTGTGGGTAAGCCTAGAGGCCAACAACTTAAAGTCATATACTCATTCACTTTAAAGTTATTAATTTTTGTATGTCAACTTATGACTTTGATGTGTTTATTTTATTTGTAATGTTCAATGTAACAAGCAAGAAGATTCATGGGATGGGAATGTGGATATTATGTCATGTCTTGGATAAGAACAATCATTTGAGATGCAATTAAAGATGAATGGATAGAGGTAATTATATATATCTTTCACATATTATAAATCATATCAAACTTTAAAGAATGATATTCATACATAATGAAATTGTATTACTTTTTCAGCGATTCAAGAAT
>Ga0214544_1002413_pt1 | contig 39274 bp, 15 predicted proteins | sample CNSS3metaG_FD_160074 | JGI IMG/M metagenome (GOLD analysis project Ga0214544, IMG submission 160074) | Root nodule microbial communities from cowpea collected in UCLA plant growth center, Los Angeles, California, USA - CNSS3 | ecosystem: Host-associated > Plants > Roots > Nodule | place: USA...
TTAAAAATGTCCAATTTAGTCATTTTTCTTAGTTAACATCGTGTCCGTATATGTCACACGTCATTTTGTAAAATTTTCAATTTTTATTTTATTTTCTTAAAATATTTAAAATTAAAAAAAAAAAAACTACCACATCGCATCTGTCAAACTAACAATGGTGGTTTTCAATTTAATCTCTCTATTTACAATTTTGATTCAATTTAGTCTTCCTATTTTTTAAAATGATTCAATTTTGTCTTTTTCTCATTTGAGACTGAATTAGTAATTAAGCTTAATTACAACTTTATATTCATGCTAAAATAATTTTTTTATCATTTATACATCAAATTACTCCACCTAAATATTCAAATTATTTTGTTTTTTACATATGTAAAAAATTACAAGTGAACAAATGTAAGAAAAAAAATAACATTAGTATTGAGGGAGTGATTTGATGTATAAATGATAAAAAGTTATTTTAACAAGAATATTAATTTGTAATTAAGCTTAATTACTAATTTAGTCTCAAATTTGAGAGAAAAAATTGAATCATTCTAAAAAATATAAAGACTAAATTCAAAAAAACATTGTAAATAAAGGGATTAAATTGAAAACAATCACGGTTAATCTAACACATGATACAACAATAACATATCACACGACAGTTTTTTTTAAAATAAAAAAAAAAAACAAAAAATTTCACAAACATCAGTCGTTTCTAATAACCTACATTAATTGTTTATAACAACCTTGTAATATCCTTTTAAAACCTATATACAAATATGCGTCTTTGTTTTTTTTATTTCCAAAAAGCCTGCAATTTTTGCGTCTTCACTCTACATGCACTTCCAATTTCATCCAATCCAAAGCTTCTCTCTCTTCCAACAATCCACCACCAAGCGAATCATTGCGACTTCTCTACTCTTCCATTAAGCCACTTGTCTACAAGCGTCACCGCACTCTACACCACAAGAACGTTCCAACGACACCACCACACTCATCAACATGGTTGCCAAATTAGATCTTTTGAAATTTATTATATTCAACTATAAGAACTTTAGAAACTTATTTTTTATTGTTCTTAATTATTGAATTAGCATCAAATTTATAAATTTTAAATGACGTAAATGCATATTTTTCATCTTCATCACAAGTCTTTCTCTTAAAAAAGAAAGAATCAATTCTTTTACTTTTTATTATAATTTTTTTAATATAAATTTATTACTATTCACCTATTTAGTAAAAGATAAATTTATCAACTCCAAGTGATACACAATAGACAAATTTATCACATACAAGAATAAAACATATTACTTTAAAAAAAAGTAGAAAATAAATTTATTTAAAAGAAGAAACGAATTGGTCTAAAATGTTTCTTAACTTTTTTATTCCACCATGATGCAATTTTATTTTGAAAATAATGCGAGATTGAGGGTGAAAAGTAAAATGAAAAGGGAAAGGGAAGAAAGAAGTGGAAATACATGAAAAAGAAACGAAAAAAAAGAGGAAAAAATATTCAAGAAAATTATAAAAAATTAAAAATTAATATAAATGATATAATAATATATAAAAATAATTTTAAAGTAAATATAAAAAATTGAATAAAAAAATGGGGAGATGTGGCTCCCTTATATCATGTCTAAGGTCCGTCGTTACTCATGAAAGTGAGTTCTTGTTAGGTCATTTATTTTATCTATCGTGAACAGTCATCTTTGTCTATCGTAAAATCATCGCACAATAACAAGTTATTTATATTTGAATATTTATATATTTTTAGTTTTTGTATTATTAAAATTTAGAATTTATTATGTTTGAAATATTGTGTTATTTATACAATGTATTTTTATCTAATTAATTTAGTTTTCATTAATAATTATGGTTAATTTATATATAATTTGTTCTATAACAATTTTAATGTAGTTATGTAAATGTTAATGTTTGATATAATTTCAATATTTATTAGGCGAGACCAATATCAAATTTTAATTTCTTACAATTTAATATGGTTAGTTGTTATATATTTGCAATTGCAGGTTGACATACACACAAATCATAATTTTCATTCCATAAAAATAACATATTACATTGATTAACAAGAACAATCAATCTAATTTGTTTTTAAACAAAAAATTAATTGATTTATAGAGTATATATGCTTAAGTTTTTATTATAATTGATGTAATATTTCTCGATTCTACATCGATTTAATAAGTGTGGTAAAAATTATTAAGCGACTAATTAACAACACACGTCTTTAAAACATTATAACATTTTGCATTTTGATAAGTGTTGTTTGTGTTAGGTTTTTACAGAGGGGGTTTCACTGGGGAGATACAACACCAATGAGGCCTGAGCCCAATCATATAAGGCATTGACACCACTCTTAACCCAAAACCTTAAGGCAATGGGTTTATGTGGTTGGACTCAGGTCTCATTGGTGTTGTATCTCCCCAGTGAAACCCCTTCTACCCCCTCTGTAAAAACCTAACAAGTGGTATCAGAGCCGATGGTTAATACTGGCTCAGACGAGTGCAGTACCAGTATGGTCCTGGTATCGAAAGTCTTCCTAACAGTGTGGGTCAGGTAAGCGTGTCCCGTTAAGAAGAACGGTGGTACAGAAAAGGGTAGAAAAGAAGTACTCGTGGTTGGACAGCTTCCGCTGGAGGGGGAGTGTACCAATGTGGTTGAAGGGACTCACCCTTGAGGGGGAGATTGTTAGAAATCCAAGTGTGAGTATAAGTCCCACATTGACCAGAAATGAGAAAGTAGAGTACTATATAAGAATAAAGACCCATAAACCCATTGCCTTAAAGTTTTGGGTTGAGAGTGGTGTCAATGTCTTATGTGCTTGGGCTTAGGTCTCATTGGTGTTGTGTTCTCTTCAGTAAAACCCCCTCTGTAAAAACCTAACAGTTTGTGAATTTTTATACATCGAACAACGATATTAATGTGTGGTCATAAATGATTTCATTAAAGATAATAATATTTTAACATTTTTTTTATTTTTTATTTATTATTTAAATTATTTTTATATTATCACATCACATTATTAAAAAATTAAAATAAATAATTTAAAAATAATTGAACTAATAAATTAAAAATGGATAAGAAAAATAGTTCAAAAAAATAGTTCAAAATTTTATTATTCTTTGATCGGTAACTAATAACCCCTTAAATCATAGACTTTGAAAGTGTTATGAGGAAGAGTGGTTGGGTAGAGAAATTTGCAATTGTACTTGCGGGAACGAAGAGGAAGTGAGGGAGAAAAGTACAAGTGGGTATATTTGATAGAAAATATATATAATTTTTTTTAGAAGTGAATTGATAAGAAAGATCTAAATTGAAAGAATGGATTTTGCGCCATGATGATGTTGATGTGGGTGGGGCTCAGAAAATGATGTGTATTGGTCAAGTTTGATCTGCAAAGTACAAAGTGAGAAACCCATGTTGGATTTATTGCAAGACAAAATCAAATTGTCTACAAGAGAATACAAATTTCTCACCCTTCATTATTCTCTTCCTCTATTTTATCAATCATTAACTACCTCATTTATTATCCTCTACCATCACAAAACCAACACATTCTACGATTTATTATCCAATCACCTTTTTTTATAATTCAAATTTACGTTACTTTTATTAAAAGTAAATAACAAAATTTAGATTTTTTTTTTATAGTAGGTTATCTGTGAGATTCCCTTTCTAATATAATAAGGTTTTGAGCTGGTTTTATTAAATGGTCCATGATCAACCTACTTATTACCTCAAGACTTCCTTTCCAGCTACTCACTCCCTCATTTTGTCTCTCCACTTAGCAACAACTTATTGTCTTTCTCCCTTTTTTGAAACAGGAGCTTTGTTAGGGCTTGAGTTACGTCCTCCTTCGAGTTTACTGAATGCTCTTCCTCCACGCAAGCCAATCCCTAACCTCTGTTCCACTTCCTTTTTTCTATTCCAAAGCTTTGGTCCTATGTTGTTCTCTGTCTTGGTCTCATTGTCGCTCCCTTGGTTCTGTTTTCCAGATTCGTAAGCTGTAGTAATGTCGTGGTGCTCTTCTTTTAAGGCATGTTGTTGGGTTAACATCTTTCAAGGTAAGGGAAGCTAATGATTGTGCCTTAGTATGTTTTTTTATTGAATTATGGAATTATAGGTTTGTTCTTGTTTCAAGTTTGGAAATTTCATTTTTAGCAAATTTGGGAATTTTTGTTAATTGGTAGTTTAATTCCATGTATTGATAGGAAAAGCTTAGTTTTCAAAATGGTAATTGTTACGGAAGAGATGTTTTTGTTCAAAGAATTTGTGTTTGTCTGATTATTTTATGAGAAATATATTGAATTTGGTGGGTTATAGTGACATCTTGAAAGTGGATGCATGTGAGATTAAGTTATGGATCTTGAGAAATATGGTTCTTGAGTTGAATGGAGATGAAACTCTTTTATTTTGGCAGATGATGTAGAATATGGTACAAGGTTAGACTTTGGGGTTGTAACCATGTTTGAATTGAGGGTTTGATATTACTTAGCTAAGATTTTGCTTTTGCTCATTTATAGACTTGGTAAATGTAGAATTTAGGTAGTTTAGAATGCAATTGGAATGAGAGATATTGATTGTTGCAATTGTTCAGTTTGGTATCATCTATAAACCACTTTTGAAATGAGTTTGAGAAGATAAAAATGCAAGATACCAAATTGTACAGTGGAACAAATCAAAATCTCACAACCAAGAATCATATGGTGTGGCGCTACCCGTTTTCCTACACTGCACACTTTTTGTAAAATGAAGGTTCCAACTTTGTTAACTGTTGAATCGAGCTGAAGTTTTAACAGCTGATCCTAAAAACACATAGTTCTTGACTTTGACCGGTCGAATCTTGAATCGAAGGTCTGTAGTGAGAGAAGTTTTTATCGCAAGTTCCCTGTAATTTTGGTTGTTGACAACATTGACCTTTGTTGCTTGTTTTGTGCATAATTTTCTCTATGCTATTCAATTAACTTTCTATATCTTTAATTTGAATGTAAATACAAAATTTTTTTAGCTTTACACTACAATTTTATTTCTAAAATCTCAAATTATTTGCATAATGTGTTGTTAAGTTGGATTGGATAAAAGTTATAGTAATTAGTTATTTTTCAAGAGAGACATATGTTTTGTGGTTTTTAATATGTGTTTTCAAATGCTTGTGTGAGAATATAGGAGATTCCATGGTAGAAATCCTATTTGATTTAATTAGTAATGTGTTCATTGATGTAAGAAGTCAATATTGGAGGTTTATCCTAATACTCTAATGTTCATGTTCATTCAAGACTCATGTAGAGTCGAATAAGTCATGAGGTGAGAGGGGCAGGAGGTCTGACTTTAAGAACAGCCTCAGGGTTCTTATGACAGTTAAAGAGACTAACCTTGTGTGGTAGGGTAAAACTCATTGACATCGACTCTGTAAGTAGTAGAGACCACCACAAGTACAAAAACCACCAAGAATCATACATCTATGTCTAAATCCGAATAATTGAGTCTAGAGTGTCATCATGTGTGATGGGTTAGTTGATATTGCTTAGCTTGGTGCAGTTGGTGCATTGTTCTACAATTCTTTTGAGTGTTATATATATATATATATATATATATATATATATATATATATATATATATATATATATATATACACACACACACGTGTATTTCTTTTTCGTAACTAGCTTACCCTTCTCCTTGATGTGCTCTGTTTTCTTATGGTGTTTTCTTTTTGTAATGATCACTAATCTGAGTGTGAGCATATGTGAAAACTTCTAATGATCGTGCGGATGGCAGAGACAATGGTATTTAGTGTAGGCATATTTGTTAACGCTCTTTTAATAACCTTTTGGAACGGTTTATTTTGTAATTCCTTGCTCTGTGAATAATCCTTTTGGACAACTATTTCATGTTTAAATTCTACTTATGACATTGTTCTGTACCTATAATACTATTGTTTTAATATATTTTGGATAACTGTAGAAGATTGATTCTTATATACATCAATAACATGCTCTAATTTATATTATAATATAAAATGTCTTATTTTAATAATTTTATATTACTAAAATGGAATGCTAGATTAGTCATATATAAAAATATAAAAATGTTCGATTTAAATGCATCAAAGTAATTTAAACTTTAAAGAAAATTAAATTTGTAATGCAGTTCGATTCCAATGATGAAAATAGCTTAGGATTATTTTTATATAGAATATGTTCGATCTACGAAATATAATGTACCACTCCTAAATTATATTAATGGCATTTCTTAGAGTATAATTTTAACATTAAAGGTATTTGATACCATAAAATATAATTTAGTGAAGTAAATTAGAATATTAAAACTTGAAAAAGGAAATTTAGCATTTTTCAACATACAAGCTTATTATAATTTAAATAAAAAGTGTAAAGTATAAAAATATATAATTGTTAAGTCAATTTAAGTAAAATTTCAATGAAGATTATAAATGCAAGAGAAGGAGATTGATTCTGATAAAACACAAAACACTAAATAATTTTTTTTTTTTTTTTTTTTCTAAATCGGTAGAAAACGCGAACATCTTAAGTTTTGATTTCTCTCTAGTTGCATGGTTTATTTATATAACTTAATGCATAACTTCGAATATGTTCGTATAAATGCTTAGTTTCACCATCTTAGTACAGAAAAAAAAAATTAACTAGTTATGAATTTAAGTTGGTTTCCTTATAAAACCTTTCTTATTTCATTAATTGTATACATACATAATTGAGGATTAACATGATATAAAGGATTAGAGGCACTAAATTATCAAATAATAATGACATTAAGAAATAGGAAATGATTGACACATAATGGATTCAATAATTTGTTAAGATATCACATCGGTATCACGTCGATTATAAATTAGAAGGCTCTCGATATCTTCATGCAAATTTCTTATCAAAATTGTCGTGAGAAAAAGAAAAATATTAAGGAAAACAAACAAACATTTCTTATCAAGTTTCTCACAATACTTTCTACTATTAGGGAAGAAACTAGAAGATAATGAAATGCGTTGAGAGATATTAAAGTAATATATAAGTATAAAATAGAAACATTGAATATTAATGAAACGAAAATAGAAGAGTATTCATTTAAAACGATGATGTGTAGAAATACCCATTTATGGTAATTAAACTTTACGATAATAACAAAACACATTATTTGTAGAAACATTGAATATTGACTTATCTCATTGTGCATATGTTATTTTGAAAATCTCACTCGAAAAGGAAATTTAGTCAGTGAGATAATTGAACTTTCAAGGATTTTAAAGATCATATGAGTTATGAAGACTGCTTACTAGGATAAAAGTTTTTATTTTTCCTGAATCTAAAATTAGGAAGCTATGTTTATCATGTTTGGTTTATATTTTTTAAAAACCTAGATTTCCTTTAAATATGTTTTTATACAATGATTTTGGTTAAATTTCCCATTTTCGAAAATATAAAAATCTAGCTTTCTTAAATTGAAATAAAAATGATAATAATACATTTACTAAATTATTTAAAAATGATAATAATCCTTTTTAAAACTAAAATAATTTTTTATAATTAACAAAATTACCTACAAAAATAAATAAAAATTATCTACAATGAAAATGTATAAATTATTTACATTTATTTTTATAATTACAATAATAATAATTTTATTATTTTTTCTTGTTATAAAAAAAAGGTGATCATTCGTGTGTGTGTGTTTATTTTTTTGTGTATAGTGTATGCACTTTTACTAGTAAAAAAAAAAAAAAAAAAAAACACTGAAACAGTCCTAAGAGGAAAATAATAGGAAGGTTGTAATATCTAGAAATGTAGAGCATAACAATAATACAAGAGGATGTGTGTAACTAACTATTACGTTTCTCAGACAATTATATATAGTTGTTAGTAACTTGTAAGTATGATATGGCATGGAGAAAAAAGTGAATTAACTAAATACATGCAGACAATTTTTTTCATAAAATATTTAGAAAAGGTATATAAAAGGCTTAAATATACATTTGGTTCCTAATTTTGTTGATTTTATTCAATTTGGTCCCTATTTTCGTTTTATGTTCAATTAGGTTCTCATTTTCGATAAATTGTGGTCAATTTGGTTCTTTTCACTATCGGTGTTTAAATAGTTAACGTTTTTGAACAATACATGCCAACTCCTGGTTTTTTTAATTTTTTTTAAATTTTTTTTAAATTTTTTAAATTTTTAAATTTTTTTTTTTTAAATTTTTTTAAAATTTTTTTAAAATCTTTTTAATTTCAAAAAGATTATCCACGTATCAAGTCACAGTTATGCCACGTGTTAGCTTCTTTATATTTAGAAGAAGTATTTTAAGATTAAATTACACATAAGTTCATTTATGTAAATTTATTAAAAATACATGAAATATCACGAAATTCATAAGGGTCTTTTCTTTTTGCACCCCAACTATTATTAACTGCATCCCGTACTAATAAGAAAAGACTAAACTAATTTTTCTGATTGCACCATGGCACATGCCACCGTTGTTGCTTCTGCATCCGTAATTGTACCATCTCCGCTGCATCTTCATTTTCCACTCTAGAGGAAGAAGGAAACAAAAGAAAACTCATTCTAATTCTGGAAAGTTCGTTCTGAAAAGCTCATTTTAGAATGTATCATATGTTCTGAAAATCTTGGTCGAGACATCTTATATGCTTTAGAAAATTTGTTCCAGAAATTATGCTCCAAAATTTTTGTAAAACCTATTTTAGAAGATTTCCAAAACAAATAATCAAGAAGTCACCTTTACAAATGGTTATGTTCGAAATTATAGGGTACAGATATGGGGTTCAGGAAAAAAAAAAACCAGTAGAAGTGTGAAGAGTTACGGGTTTGGAATTGCTGTGTTAACTGAGACGTTACGCAGCGAAATAGCAAATTCATGGCGGTTGGTTTGGTTGCAGAGGGTGGAAAGGTTTAACTTTAAAATTTCATTCATTTTTGCCCTATAATAATCTTCCAAAATAGAAAGTATAAAACTTGGTGATTTGCAATATAAAACAGGTATAATACAATTATAAAAAAAATGCAAGTATTTATAAGACAAACAATGTTACTTTCCTTTATTTAAAGTATCCCTATTTAAAATAACAGAATAAACTCCACCGAAGTTTTATAACAAAGTTGGAGCTATGAATATCTACAGCTGGTTAAGTTATTGGCAAAGTGATGTGGCTAATTTTCCTTTCTGAAAACAACGCCGCCTCAAAGTTCTTACATTATACATTGAGCATCCCCTCATTATTTTACTAAATTTTAATCCGTTCTATACTTTCTACATAATACACCACATTCTGTATCATTACAAAGGTTAGATCCTACTTTCACAAAAGAGTGAGTTTCCCTACTACTAATCTTGCTACTAATCCTACCACTACCTAACCCTCTATGCTGTGAACTTGTGTTAGAATGCAAACAAGAAACACCCACCCCTCTCCGATCAACACTCACCGCTCCATTTCTGTATACATGACTGTCTTTCTCCACTCTTGAACCTGTGGGAATAGCAGTAGGAGAAACTGAATCGTATCGGTCCATATCAGAGAGTGGGGAATGTCGAGAGTTTAAGGGGGAAGATGAGGAGGACGAGGATGTGTCAGAATCAGAATTCCTCCACACACTACTCCACCCATTTCCTGAATCACCAAAAAGATAATCTGTGAAGTCATCTGTACTGGCTGAATCACAGGTGCTATCAGTACTGCAAGAACCTTCATCGGAATTGCTGCTAATGAGGGATGAATTATCACTGGACGAGTCTTCCTCTAAAATCTTTTTCAGGTGGTGAAACTTTGAATAGAAAGAATCGAATGCAGGTGAGCCATCCGGAGAGATGGAACTGTTGACATGTTCAGAAACACCAGAATTCGTAGATGTATATCTTGCTTTCGTTGCAAGAGTCTTTCCGCTGACTTTACTTTTTGAATCTGAGGATAGTATTCTGTTCCTGATTAATCTTGGAGCCCTAGGCGAGCACCTACAACGCGACTCAGATAATCAGAGAAGCCAACAAGAGAAAATGTAGTTAGAAGGATCATTGAAGCCACCCATCAATGTCTTAAACACTGACTGGTTCAATCAAATCTCCCTCCCCTCGTCAGACTTGAGCAAAAAACCCAAGTTACCTTGCATATAAAAGCATATATGCTCCTGTTGTCAACACTCTCTCCAATTCAACAGCAGTCACCTGCAAGACATACATACAGCAGATGGTTAAACAAAGTAAAATACAAGTAAAAACCGCAACAAATGTTCTGTAAATTTCCTTCTATTTAGTAATACAGCAGTGATTTGAGGACACAATCATCCACTGAACTTGACTTTACTTTCATCCCAGAACAAAACGATTTTGGAACGAAATTGGCTTACAGAGCTTTCAATTCTGAACCTCTTGCACCACCTTTGTCATTTGTCTACCTTCGCATGATATTCTTTCAGTTTAATTGTGTCAATAAGGTGGCTCACCGACAGAATAAAAGAGCGGCACTCACCATAGGCACTTGCCAAAAGACAAAAGAGACCACACACAGTTGCCAGAGAAGAGGCAACACCAACAGCAACATCAACATAAGAGAGGCAGAGGGAGGTTTGAGAGAGACAAGAGAAACAAGGGGATATCTCAGTTCATTGGGTTTTTCTAGAATAGCCTCTGCCTCATAGCACTACTATGGCATCCGCAACAGCTGGCTACACTTAATGAATTTGGGACAGCTGTGAGAATTGGATTATTTTGATAATCGATTATTTCGATTATAATCAGAATCAGTTTTTATTTTATTTTATGGGAATTACACTTTTAAAAGTAAAATAGATCGTCCTAATTTAAGCAAACAATTGAACTCCATAGATGTAACAAAATATTAGCTTTTGGAAGAAAAAGACTACTTTGGACTTTTAAGTTGTGTTTGAAATCCCATTTCAACTATAAATATGTCCAAATTAATAATATATAAACAAACCTAAATCTCACTTTTCAAACCAATTTTGCAAGGTTAAATTCTAGATTGACATCAAATCATAACAAGGATTGTTATGCCTATCGTGTCACCCATTATTGAACCATCCATAAATATTTATTTTCACATTCAAGATGTTCAGTCTTCAGGGCGAGAAGGTGTACTAAAAGTTCAATGTTGATTGGCCCAAACAAGAATTTTTTAATAAACAGCTGAAATATATAGGAAGACCACTGAAATGGGGAAATTCAATGTTTCCCAAATACACTCTTAACCTCCCTACTACAGCAGCCCCTGTAGTAGCTAGGGGATGCTCCGAAGCTGTAGTGGCGCTATAGCATCCTACTTAAGTCTCTGACTTTTAACTATATTTGTAATTTGAAAAGCATTTTTGATAAATTTTGGTTCTACATTGTTCACTGCTCAGTGGACTTGAATCAATTAGCAATAGAAATAACAGTATGTTGTGATTAGAGTATTAGAAAAATGTAGTTAGTCCAACGTTAGACTGTCAATTAGTGGGTTAAAGAACTCAAAGGATAATAGGGTGTAACTAGGAGGAAAAGGGAGAGTGGAAATCATATTCAGTTTTTAACTGTAGTTGGAAGGTAGAGTCCAGATCTCTCCGACACCTGGAGGAGTCTTTATTGACATCTCACCTCTGCGCTAATATCTCCAGTCTACAATCCAGGTCAAGTTGCAGATGTTTCTATCAAATGCTTTCATTTCTTTCTCCCATATTCTAACCCAGTTTTATCATATATTCAGCTTATCGAAAGGACCATGGACTACTTATTAAGAAAATCATACATAGAAAAGTACATTTGGGAACCAAAAGTTGCTCTTAATATTGGAAACAAACGCAAAAGTAAGGGGCTTACCACACTGTCATCAACCTTGAACCACTTGTTTTGTATATTCTTCACATAGCACACGTAATGACCCGAAAAGGCAGCATTCATGGTATCTAAGTGAACAACTACCCCATACAATCTGTATATGGGTGATTTATCACTAGTCCCACTCATGAAAGGTGCCAAGTTAAGTATTTCAGGAAATTGAATAGGCTTGTTGAGCTTCCCAAATTTCCCAGACTGCAATACGATGTAACAACTAAGGAAAACTATGCATATAGTGCAGTTAAAATAACATTGTCTTGGAACTGAATTCATGAAATACCTGAAATCTCTTTAATGCAACAGTAAGAACATTGGGTGCCTCTGAAACTGTCAGCTTCTTCTTGGCCTTCTCATAAGACTTACATCTTCAAATGGAAATAGTTTATGAACACAAGGAAAAGCATTTGAGTACAAGTACTCCAAACAAAATTCCAACAACTAAAATCAAAAATAAGGAACCATTTGCCCAACACCGAAAGACCAAATAGGAGAGACAATAACATTTTTATGGATGCTTTAAATCATAATTTGGTAAAAGGCTAGAGTCATAACTTGGCCACAATAAAATAAGTTTTACAAGGTTGATTTGACAGAGTATCTTGCATGTCAATTATTATGGCACAGGCTGTGTAAACTTGTGACATTAGGATTGTGCAATGCTTTCTTCTAAGTACAGCCAAGCCAAAATCAAAGAAAAATAATGCATTAATTAGTGAATCCGTCAGAGAAAAGATTTGAACCAAAAATCATAAGCGTTAATTTTCAAATTCTGATTTAACTGAAGATCACTAAAAGGACTTGCCCACTGCTAATGGCCTAGGATCCATATGATATAGGCTCAATGAAGGTAGGCCATGTGCAAGCCATTCTAAAACTTGCCATTTGGCACATGCCTAAACACTTTCCGTAGTTATGCAACATCTGTTTTAGTACCAAGGTGATTCTTAAGAGGATACAGAATTAACTTACAAAACTTTACTCATAATGATGGCCCATAAAAAGATGATAAATTTAAGAGGCGTTTTTTTGGGTTGGGGCTGTTCTTCCCTTGACAGGAGACATCCCAGACTTAACTTCCATCATCCAATTTAAGGGGCCTGATTGGATAAATGCGTAAGCTACTTTTAAGATAGCGTAACTTATTTCATTTTTTCACCTGGAAGTGTTTATGATAAAAATCATAAAAACAAGCCGAACGTCACAGCAACAAATCTACATAATCCTATTATGCCAGCAGTTGAATTCTAAAATTTTGTATTTAATCTACGTAAAAAAATCTGTAGTAACTTAACTCTCCCTGTGAAGATAATGATCAAAAGGCACCAAAGAATCAACCAACCTGACACAGTGGTACTTGTTTTCCCCATCCAGAGTCTCAGTGCTTGTAAACCGTTGAAGAGCCTCCACCAGGGTTGTTATATCCCCTTCTATCTCAACAGTCAGATCCATCATCCTTTCTTGACGCTCAGACTTCCCTCCACATTTCATGCATTTTATCTGCCAAACGAGGAATGTTCATTTGTCCCTTTTACTTCCAATCAGCAGATTACAATGACAATAATAATATCATTATCTATTTCATAAACATGTTCAGACTTCCCTCCACATTTCATGCATTTTATCTGCCAAATGAGGAGAATGTTCATTTATTTTTATTTTTTTTACCTTCAAAAAGCATGTGCTATGATGACAACAATGATAAAATTATCTATTACATAAACATGCCAACACTGTATTACACTTATGACAGGAGAAAAGGAAAAACATGAAGATAATTGTGAATTACTTTTCCAGATAGAAATAAAATTTACCTTTGATCGAAGGTAACCACCAAATGTTAGACCCATTAAAGTAGTGTCCTCTTCTAAGGAGCCCGATGCATTAACCCCAGCTTCCATAAGGCAAACAGATTGCATTGTATCAATAACATGCCTGTCAAGTGTCAAGTGTGCCACCGTTCATTTAAAACGAAATACAAAACAATACTCAGATTACTTTACATGGATTCAAAGATGTAAAAAATACCTAAGAAATTCATGTGCATCTTCTTCTCTCCCATTACTAAGCTGACTTCCAATATTCTGTAAATGAGAGATTATGCACATAGGAGACACCGAAGATTTTGTGTCCTTTGACTTCAAAATCAATCTTTCAAATTCGCAGGTGAAACACCATTTTTTATTTACACCTAAAATTTGCATAGGAGATATTTAAGCTACAAAAATAGTTACAACTAACAAAACAGCATTAAATAAACAACATAGACGTGATTCCATGATGAAACCTCTGATAGTACACATACATGATTTAGAATGTAATCCTTGAAGCAAATAAGCAGTCAGAGGCGGCGTAAATGCTAAGCACTGAAGTATAGCATTAGCATAACAACTGCAAAGTTGAAAAGAAAACCGTGAATCTTCCACAAAACACAGTGGAGGACCAATTGATTACAACCTGACTATTCAAATCAATCATTTAAAAATAATGTAAAATATGATCTTTATCAGCAAGGCAAGGAGACAATAATACACACCACAAAGCGATATTGCAAATGTAAAATCCACATATAAGATGGAACCACTTATATTTTTAATGTTTTATCTTAAATCACTTGAAATTACCTGTTTCCACAATTTATAAGGCCAAATGGGCATAACTCCACCTTGTTCGAGTTATAAAGCTTGACAAATAATTCATAAGGAAAAAAAACCTGCAACAACTTTAAATGTAAGGTGACCATATTTTAAAGCACAAAAGAATGCAAAAAAATATGGTATAGAAGAAGAAGAACCTTGTCATGGTGTCTTTCACCAACCTCACTCCCAACAGAGAATGGAAAGTGCTTTGACATATTTGATCCTCTAAACTGATCAACAACTTTCAAAACAGAGGTTTTTATACCACTTCTAGAATTTGCAGAACAGCTAGGAACACGAGAGGAAGTGACAGCCTGAGTGCCATATTCATCGTCATTATTCCCGTGTTTTGTACCAGTATGAGAATTTTCTTTAGTTTCAGAAGCTATATTAGAATCAGCACGGTCATGCTTAATCGCAGTGGACTTGAAGGTGCTGCGACGGTTTTCCACAACATGATTTGTTACCTTAGTGCCAGTCGCTTGAAAGTTATGGATGCTCAAAGCATCTGCACAAACTGAACCTTTGCCAGCACTGGAGGATTGATGGGAGAAAGATGATAAAGGTGGTCTGGAGCTGTCTTTCGATTCCAAATGATCAGATTCAGAACCACTTAGAGTAACATAATTCCGATCATTGGAAACTTTGCTGTTGGAGAACAAGAATTTCCTCTCCTTTGAAGAGTTCATGTTGTCATTCTCAGACCCAAAACAATTTGGAAATGCATTATCAGATTCAGAACCCTTTGTCCTGATATCTCGTACATGTGCAGGAGGAATGGTACTGAATGAAAAGTGAAATGAAGATTCAGAAACAGTCCTTTTACCCGTTGATTCATCAGAATAAGATGTATGAGTGTCATTCTTAGAATCATCTTTAATCCCATCTAGTGCTTTATCCCAGAACCCAGAAAACACTGTAGAAGGATCAAGTGTTTTCTCCTTATACACATCTGAACCTGAATTACCATTTGATGCAAACTTCCTCTCTTCTTTACTAAAACCAGGTCCGATATGATTTAATTTATGCATTGTAGAAAAACCATCTATTGAATCAACCAAAGTAGCAAACTTCGGTGAAGAAGACATGGTTACCCCCTCGCTATTGTCATTAGTTTTGTCAGGATTGTCAAGGGTGGAATCAACAAAAATATGTCCCTCTGATCTGTCATGCTCATTTGAAATGACACTCTCACAGACAGAGGAATCATCAGAAGAATCACTGGAACCTGTGGAAGCTGAGAATCCAGAAAATGAATTACTGGACAATTCCGAATTAGAATCTGTTATATTCCCCTCTGTAAGGGACTCAAATCTGATATTTTCATCCTTCTGAGATGAAACTTTGGGAGAAAAGCAGATATCAGAAATCGAAGGCTTTTCAGAGGATGATTTACATTCTGTACTTTCACTTTCTGACTTCTCACCATATATTCCAGAGTAGCCTTGTTCTATCACCTTGCTGCCAAGATCACTTGTTACATCATAACTCTGGTGGCTTGTGCTGGAAGGATTGCATTCTAACTTGTGACCTTGCCGCCAATGAACAGTTTGACACTCAAAAGAACTGGAAACACCACAAACCAAGCATGCAATATTATAGATTGGAGGACGGTGAAATATGCAGACCCAAAACAATGAATTGGAACCACGGTAATACATAATGTCACAGTCACCTAGATCATTCAACTTAATGCATAAATGGGGTCGTGAAAGAAACATGCAAACAACAGCACTATTTTAGTAATATTCTCCAAACTAAAGAAAAAATCTAAAAAAAAAAAATGTTCTCTTCCTAAAGGTTTCTACATAAAAATGTAAAAAGACAATCTAAACACTTAGCAAAACTTGCAGAGCGATTTTATCTCGACCCACCAACAAGAGGAACAGGAAAGTGATCTCATAATCTAACTGTTAACCATGTAAAAGTGTAGAAGAATGAGCTACACTTGTACAAAAACTCCTCTGGGATAGTACTTAACTAAAAGCCAGATATTTTGTGTATTTATCTTGGTGGCGTGTAATCACAAGAAGTAAACACAAATTTAACATAATGTAGAGTTTGTTTTAGAAACCACAAGAGACAGAACTCCAGAAAACGAGATCAAGAAATGGTATCCCCGGTTTCCAACAATAATTAATAAAAGCACGGCAAATCTTGTCTGATTCTGAATAAATGAACCCCACAACCCATGCCACATTAAAAATAATACTTCTACTTAAACTATTCAGCACAATTTCAAAACGCACCAGTAGCGAACTGATTTGCACTGAGCGCAGCGCGCGGTGGCAGGGAAATAGCACACGGCACATTGATTGCTCGGAGCAGTAGTAGCTGCCGTGCCGTACCCATAGAATGCCTCTTTCTCAGCCCTGGCAGTTTCCTCCGCTGCCAAAACCAGAAGTCTCCTGATCTCCTCCTTTTTAGCCTCCGAAACCTGCCATCTACGGCTAATTACGAGGCCGATCACCGGCACCACCAGACAAACCACCAGAAGGACCAGGCTCGAAAACCCTAGATCCCCGGTGACATGCATTTATCCTGCACCCCACACACATCCAGCACCACCAACACACCCTAAGCAGCTACTACGAGGACCACACATAGATTGGCCCAACAGCTGCGCGGAAAACCCCGAGAAAAACTCCACCGAACCCCAACGTCTTGACCGTCAAAAATACGCGGCAACCCGTGACGGTGAGATTCACGAGGAAAGTGGAGTCCGTGAGTTGGAAATGTATGTAAATCGTAGTAGTCGCAAACACAGTGGGGTTAGCACTGGAAATTGAAAACGACGGAGGGAAACTCAGTTTGGGTGGTCGTTTTGTTGTTTTGTTAGGTTGGGATGAAGAAAAAGTTTGTAGGAAGGAAGAAGAAAGAGACGAAAGAAAACGCGGTAAATGTAAATAAAGAGGATTTCCTTTAATTTAATTTATTTCAATTAATTAATAAATTATTGATATCGATGGTTTGTCGAGGGAAAGGAATTTGGTTGTTGGAAAGCGTGAATTCCCTCTCGTTGGTTCGTTGGATTCGTCGTCATCTCAAATACTATTCCTTGGTTCGGGTCTCGAATCTCAAAACGGGTCGGGTTTGAGTGAATAGTATATATGGCACGTGAATGTGGGGCTCAGATTAATTGTGGTGGGTTGAGATTGGAGCAAAAAACGGTGCGGGTGGGCCCAGATGATGGTCGTAAAAATGGCTTCATTCTGATTCTTGCTTTTGGTGGAAGAGATTCGACGGAATTAACCAATTCGCAAGTAATTATCAGCTTAGGTGTGGGTCGGTGCTACTGCCCAAACATGCCTTTTCATTGTAAGCAAAGGATACTTGACTTTATTCAGAAGAAAATTTTACCATTTATAAAACCTTGAACCATCAACACACTATTCAAAACTGGTTCTTCTATTTTTGTTTAAAACGTAATATTTTCAATAAATTTAAATGATTAATAATTTTTATGGCCTTTTTTTGACTTTGAATTGTCTATTCTGCATGTTTGAATTGTCTAACTTTGAATTTAATTCTCACAGATATTGAGAAAATTGATTGAATAAGATGCACGGGTTATTGTAAAGACCAATCCCGTAGTAATAACCAATATTATTGGTAAATGGTAATTAGATGTCAATTGAGAAGTTATCGGTAAAAGATTTATTCAAACTATTATTATTATGATAACATTTTGGTATGATTTCATGCATTTTTGGTGTATTTTAATTGAGATTTTAATTATTAATTTTGTAAATAATATCTTTGAGGCTTTATTTACTACAATGAAAACAAATAATTGTAGAAGTTTTCAAACATCTTAGTTAGGGAAGGTTTTAGTTTTGAAAATATGTTGCATTTAATATAGTGTCAGCATGCATGCCTGTCCACCTTTTAGGTTCCCTGACAAGGGAGAACCAATCAGGGCAATGCTAATTAATTAGTGAGTTAGGTAAAAAATTAAGTTAGATTTATTGGCTCTACTTAACAAGTTGTGTTGTATGCTGGAATAAATAGATTTCGTTAGGCACTAAATTGTAATTTTCTTTTAGTATTTAATTGAGATTCTTTAAATAAGATTTTGAATTCAAAATTTATAAAGTATATTTTATAGTTTCTTTTTATTTAATTTTTCTGCCATTTGGAATTGAAATAGACAAATTATTATTTTGTTCACAGTTGTGCAATCAATAGTCTTTTTGAGGGCCTAGTACAGTCAAATAGTTAAAAAAATGATAAAAGCATAAACAAAGGTTTAAATATTTGACTTTTTCTTTTCTTTTCAGGACCACAAGTCATTATGTTTCTCTGATTCACATATAAACAATAATAAACAATATCAAACACGTACACATAATGCATTCTTTTTCCTATCACATTTGGACACATTTTGAAAGTAAATATTCTTTTAAATAATATTCTAGTTTTTATTAAAAAACATACACTTTATTAAAATATTGTTAAATAGTTTAATTGTATTAAAATATTTTAAATATATATATATATAATTTCATGCTTTATTATTTAGATTTTTTTTAAATGAAATTTTATTTGTTTTCATATTAAATGTTCCTTATAATAAATATTGACTAAAACATGAATAAAATATCAGTTGTGATTTGTTTCGGTTGACATAACTCATGTTTATATCAGTAGCATGATCAGTCATGTCATAACTCTCAACTATAATCAAGTACTCTCCGTTTGTATCTTGTATCCATGATCAGTGATGGATTTTGACTAACAATTTTTGAGGGACCAAATAATATAATTTATGCTTCAAAATAACTGAATAATTGAATCATTGTATTGGATCATTAGTATAATATGTTTCAAAATATGTAAAGAGGTAGAATCTATCTTGTTTTCATTCTCACGCATAACTTGTCTTTTATCATTTGAAGAAAAATAAATTTATTATATTATTCTTCATCAACATATTTATTTATTTTTTGTTAAAAAATAAATTATTAAAGGAAAAAAGAAGAATGTGATTTGAAGAGAGGAAAAATACCTATTTATAAGTGGAGGATACTTGAACTACACAATCATAAATTTTCTTGATTGGGTAAGGAAGTGGAGAAGGATTTGAACAATCATACCAAAAAGAGGGACAACATTGTGTTTGTGGATTTGTCCGTTTCAAAACCAAAAGCAACATGTGTAGAGTCAGCCGTCAGAAAAGAGGGACATGTTGTGAATCAATTGCTTATTTTTTTTTGCAATACTTTGTTTTCACAACACTCCATCCATGTGTTACTCAAAAATTGACTAGGTTAATTTTTGAAATATTTGTTAACAACAAGCTTGACTGGTTCTTCTATTTTCAAATGAATTGTTTGAAAGTTTGCGGTTAATGAGCATGATCATGTTGATACAATTGGTTTTATGTGGTGAAAAGGCTACAACTTATTTTTTTAACATCGTGATAATGTTGTGTTACGTAGTTAAAAACATAATCATTCATACTTTTCTTGTCCTCTTTCTCACCCTACCAATTTGAAATTCTAAAACCAACAATCTTGTCCATGAATTAGATGATGTTAGCAAGGACTAATAGATCAAAATTGAGAAACATTTGCACATGTCCTGAGCTTCTTGTACTTACATTTGTGTTTTATTAATTTTCCATAAACTTATTGACGAGGCCCGTAACAAATGAAATCACTAGTGCAGTTTTGGCATTTAAAATTGTCGTATATACTTTGATTATAGCGGAATATGTAAAAATGCAGTGGCAATTTTACAATTTTCACGAACTTTTATGCTTTGATTGTTCAAATAACCGAAACATAATGACCTTTATGCTTTGGCTTGTAAAGAATTGAGCCTAATACCTCGCAAATTTTTCAAAATTCCCATTTTTTTTTTATTTTTTTTATGAGTGCAAAGGTTTAGTTATCGATCCTAAAAACATAAAGCATAAGCTCTTTATTCTTCAATTCTCTTATAACTAGTAGGGATGGCAACGGGGCGGGGCAGGGACGGGTTTCACTATCTCATACCCATCCCCGTAAAAAAATGCATCCCTATCCCTATACCAAAACCCAACGGGTATTAAAGTTTTATCTCATCCTCATCCTCACTGGGTAACGGGTATAATCTTGTATCCATACCCGTACCCGTTTCCTTACTACTTCAATATAAAATTTGATTAATTTTTATAAAATAATAAAAAATTACCTTAAAGGAAAAATAATATAATCAAATATTCAATATTAGGAGGATGGTTGTTTCTGATATCAAATACTTTGAAATAAATTATAATTGTTTACATTTTAGATTGGAATACCAAATAAAATTTCATGAGAACTAAAACATTTATTAAATTTGTAAACTACAAACATTAATGAAACCTAGTTGATAAAATTTAAAAATATTTTTAAAAAAACTTAAAGGAAAACAAATATTCAAATTAAAATATATTTTAAATGTTTGTTTCCTTCAATTTTTTAAATTCTAATTAATCTCTTTTTTTACACACTAATAAAAATGATAATACACCACCTAATCAAAATACGCAAATAATAAATAATAAACATAATAAAACAAATTTAACATGATTATTGTATCTTTTGAACTCCAATATATGTTGGATGGTGATAAAAAAATATTCATCGCAATTACATTAAATTTTGATATTGTAGTAAATAAAAGTTATTTATACAATTATAGTGAAAAATTACAGTATGATTGATATAATGAGTTAGAAAATAAAAATAATTAGATAAAATATACTGAAATAGTATTTTACATTATGAAAATAAACAACAAATAAAAATATAAAAAAATTAACAAATGTATGTCTTAGAAACAATTTGAGAAACTATTGAAAGAAATCACACAAAGTAAAACAAATGTATAACTAAGAGTATGATAAGATGAAAAATACCTTAGACATATAAGAACACTTTTCAAATATCAACATACATACTCAATGGTTGAGAAATAATTGTTTTAGCGAAACAAAAGAGTTCTTCAAATGAAACAAAAATTAATAAAAATAAGTAATTTTTTTTTATATTATCTAGTAAATGAAAGGTTTATGCTATAAAACACTTAAATTGAGAGTATTAAACATATTTATGTGAAAGGAAAATATACAATAAATAAAAATATTAAAAATAATAGAAATATTCAAATATGAGACATAAAAAAATTGTAATTGACATAAATCATTTTAACATAATTACATAAATGTTATGATAAGATGAAAAATATATTGGAGATGCGAATAAGTTTTATGACAAACCAAATAATTAGAAGAAATAAAAAATTGAATATATATATATATATATATATATATATATATATATATATATATATATATATATATATATATTTTATATATATATATATATATATATATATATATATATATATATATATAAAAAAAAAAAAAAAAAAAAAAAAAAAAAAAAAAAAAATATATATATATATATATATATATATATATATATATATATATATATATATATATATATACACATAGGTTACTTAAATAATTATGAATATTTTAATAATTTAAATGATGACAAAAATATGGCGGGGACGGGTATTATGGCGGGGATATGTACATACCCATAACCATCCCCATACCCAATTGAAAAAGTCAGGGATTCCCCATACCCATACCCATACCCAGTCAATGCGGGGATTCCCTGTCAAAACGGGGACGGGTTCGGACAATACCCACAGGGACGAGTTTATTTGCTATCTCTAATAACCAGTGCCTATAAGTTCGTTAAATTTACATAATTATCACCTTTTTTAATTATTTTATCTGCAAAATGGCCTCCATTCCCAAAGAACCGAAGTTGAATGATGTTATATGTATAAGTTGTTAGATAATCGATAACCGAAGTCTAAAAGATTGTTAAATTTTCAAAATTATCACAGGGCACATATTTTTAGGCTTCAATTATATGAAAAAATTGAAGCCTAATACTCTTTCTGATTTACAATTTTAATTTAATTTTAAGGACATTCGGCATCGGTTGAAGTCCTAACCAAAGCCTACCTACCCTTAAAATTTAATTTAATTTTTAATGAGAAAGGGTATTAGGCTTTAGTTATTATCATAACTAATGCCTAATACCCTTAAAATTAAATAAAATTTTAAACCAGAAAGGGTATTAGGTTTCAGTTATATTTATAATTGAGGTTTAATATGTCTTTTATTTTTTTCATTTTCTATTATTTATTTATCGTTTCATGCTTTGGTTCTTACAGAACTGAAGCATAATGTTGAACTTTATGCTTCGGTTCATAATCGAGTTAAAGAAACCACCATTTTTTACCTCACTTTAATATGTTTGTGTTCAACAACAATTGAAGCATTATGTCCAACATAATTAGTGCCATGACCATTTCCTGCATTGGTAGATATTTGGTCTATTGGTAAAGAGATGCAACATCCTATAATTTGTTTCTAGGGTGTAAGATTCACATACTCTTATGTCACATGTTTCACAAGATGAATTCCAAATTTTCCTAGTCTTAAGTGCATTGTAGTTATACACGTTAAATCTATTCAACACATCACATGCATAGTTTTTTTTTTTTTTTTTACCAAGAAAGTACTATTTTCATCCTAAATTTTTTTCACTTGCCTACAAAAATTTACATCCAGTTACTTATTTTCTCTCATTGCTAACAAATTATTCATATGTATATATACCAAGAAAGTTATTGTACTCATTACTCCTTTCATATACACGACACACTCATTAGTTTATTTTGCAAGTTCATTTTTAATACAAAAGTGAATCAATCCTTGTGTGTCACGCTCACGATGCTTATTTTAATCCATAAAAAATATTTATTATTTTGCACACCTTCACCTTTTGATTTTGTATTATCATCTATTCTTACTGTACTTACCCAGCTTAATAGGGGACATAGCCCAACGAGGCCCAACGCACCCCTATTAGGCAAAACATCCACACATCCACTAATCTCGTCAGTACGATCTCAATTGCTCTTTGCACATCCATGAGATACTAAAGCCTTAATATCTCGATAAGGCAGTTGCTAAGTGGGTATAATATCTCGAGCCTTAATATCACATTTTCTCTTACTTTTTGAGCAGACATACAAAATTCCCTTACTAACTTAAGTATTGGAGAGTCTTTTGCAAGTAGAGCTTCCACTCAAACAGGATTCCAATCATAGTGACACTCGGATTATTGTCTAAACCTCATCACTTGCACTTGACCTTTCCGGTAAGAACACTTGGTATCTTTATTTGCTTTCCCCATTGTTTCTCTATCATTACCTTAAACTTTATAAACACGTTTAACAACTCATTATTCATGCATTTTTATACTATATATACTTATCCGCTAAAACAAAAATGCTTGTTTCCTCTAAGTGTTAATATTCACTAGCACACACATTCAAGTTTGCTTATTATAAACAACTCTGAATTGAACTTCTGAAGTCACTTATCATATTTTGTAGTTTTTTTGACAAGCACTTGTATTGGCAAAATTTTGGATGTAAAACTTTAAAATTCTTCGAAATCAACCTCCCCTGATATTAAATGACATCAAATTTTCATGTTCAACCTCATCGAGTAACCTTTTCTAGCAAATGACTCGAACTTAAAAGATTATTATTCATATTTGAAACATAAAGAACATCATTCCTTACCAAGTTTTTGTCTAGATTTTTTTTCTAACCCTTCAACAAAATAGAGATATTATCTCTAAATTTCACACCTTACTTTTGATACTTTAAACTAGTTTAACAAATCAATCTCTCATTTTAATCACGAAGTTTGAAAAATCTTGAAACAAGATATCAAAAAGTGACATTTGATTTATTAACCGGTGTTACAACCACATTTTAAAATAGAAAGCAAACCCAACTTCTTTAACACTTTTAGAACCTTTAAAACATTCGCATGTAAAATAACACTTCTTTAACACTTGAACAATTTATTTCTAACCAACTCTTAATGCCAAGTGTAGCTCTTGGCTTTTTACCATCTTTGAAATTCTTCAATATTCATTTTATACAAACTGATAAGTAACTATATATTTTGTTTCGATTTTGACCCAAGTTCGTCTGGCAATCATCCTTCTACTTCTAAGCGATGTGGGACTTATTGGGTGTACCGGAACAAGCCCCCCAGTCGAGGACAAGGGAAGTTGAAGGGGAGTTGTCGCGGTGGGCGCCAATGTTCCGATTCCGACCCAAGTTCGTCTGACAGCCATCATTTAGAAACAACCGCCGCATTCCCGAGGTATTGTCCGCTTTGGAGCATTTTAGCTTCGTCATAGTTTTGTCCTTAAAAGGCGCCTCAGAGGGTGGAAGGAGGTAGGAGTATTTAAACTTCGATTGACCTCGACTTCTAAGCAATGTGGGACTTATTGGGTGTACCGGAACAAGCCCCCCAGTCAAGGGCAAGGGAAGTTGAAGGGGAGTTGTCGGTCCCCATGGTGGGCGCCAATGTTCCGATTCTGACCCAAGTTCGTCTGGCAGCCATCGTTTAGGAACAACCACCGCATTCTTGAGGTATTGTCCGCTTGTTCCTGTACACCCAATAAGCCCCACATCGCTTAGAAGTCGAGGTCAAGCGAAATACTCCTACCTCCTTCCACCCTCCGAGGCGCCTTTTAAGGACAAAACCGTGACGGAGCTAAAATGCTCTAAAGCGGACAATACCTCGGGAATGCGGTGGTTGTTCCTAAACGATGACTGCCGGACGAACTTGGGTCGAAATCGGAACATTGGCGCCCACCGTTAGGACCGACAACTCTCCTTCAACTTCCCTTGCCCTCGACTGGGGGGCTTGTTCCGGTACACCCAATAAGTCCCACATTGCTTAGAAGTCGAGGTCAAGCGAAATACTCCTACCTCTTTCCACCCTTTGAGGTACCTTTTAAGGACAAAACCGTGACGGAGTTAAAATGCTCCAAAGCGGATAATACCTCGAGAATGCGGTAGTTGTTCCTAAACTTGCACCCTTTTATAGTTCTAATCCATGATTTATCATGACATAAATCTTATTAATCTTTAATTTTCTATAAAATTTGAAGTTTCTCCCGACTCTTATTTTTTATAATTTGAATGTCTATTTATAGTCAAATACCACTTTCATTTGAGTGTTTATGCTCTCATAAATTTTCTATGAAGAAGTGGAAGAGGGATAGGGACACTTCCTCCAAGATTAATAATAAATCATAAGTTCTCAATACCAATTTTTTTTAGACAACAACAAAAATCTCTTGCACACGGTTTATCACAGAAATAAATAAATGAATAAAACCACAGATATATATGAAATTTTGTTGTTGTGTTTTTATCTTACATAATAGGAATATCTTGATAATGGATTTTATAATTTAAATTATTCTTCTCATAAACAACCTTTAAACCTATATAAGAAAAGTAAACGTTTACGTGTGAGAATAAACAATTACACTGTCCATTTGAAAACTCATACATCATTTATCATAAAAATAAAAGAAAAACAGTCTACTTGTTTCAGTACAATAGAGATATTTTCTTCAATTACCCTCAAGTGTATTCCTTGGTTATTGAACAATCATGAATTCAAACACTTTAAAGTTATTACTAAAAATTCTCATACCATAATTTTCTTATAAATTTATTAAAAAAATTTGTAAGAAAATATTTCTTTTCTACTATTTTTTTTAAGAATTTTAAATGATAGGTAACTTGTTCGTGGATAATTATTTCCTACCAAAATTATAAAATTTGTAAATATTTTTTAGAAAATTTATTGGAAAAAGTGTTTTATATAAAATATTTTGTAAAAAACTTGGCAATAATTTCCTATAATTTTTTATTTTTATAACAAAATTTGTAAGTATTTTCTATAAAAAAAATTTAAAACAAAATTAGCAGAAAATATTAATTTTTTTAGTAGTGATAACAATAAAGTGAAGTGACTTTGGTTATAATATTATATAAGTAAATTTTAGTGAAAAATTACGGTCAGTATAATTGAAAACAGATGTAAATCTTGTGGTTAAGAGTAACCATAATAAGTCTTTGGTAAATTTAAATCATAATTTAATTGTAATTAGTAATTGCTTATATTATTGGTTTTTGTTGACTTGTATTGATTAAGAAACTTGATTATTTGATTAATTGTCAATTGTGTGTTGACAAATTTGTTAATTGAACAAAGGGACTTAACAATGATTCTTGTTATACTTCTGTAATTCGATTGATATCGGTCTTTCATTATTCGATTGAAGTTGGTCTTTCATCATATATTTCATTACATCATTTGAAAGACAGTATCACATAATCACATTGTGTCATCACACGTAACGTAGGATTACATTAGAATTTATGTTTGAGGTTAAAAATACAATATGTATCCACACAATATATATTATTAATCTACAACAAAAACAGATTGTAGATTATCATATTTTAATTTCCCTTTTCCCCTTCCCTTCTTTATTTACTGTTCATGAATAGTGCTATCAGGAAATATAGAAATCTGGAGTGGTTTATAGAGATTTATAAAATGATAAATATAAAATTAGGTTAAACAGATTAAATTAAGAAAGACAGTGTCCTTTAACTTTATATTCAACGGTGTTCTGTGTTTGTTTGGCTATATATATTTTAAATTTCTCTCACATGTGATTTCTGTGATATTTTACACTGTGTTTCTGCATTTTTGTTTTTACTTGCAGCCATCAAATGGACTCATCACCTAATCTCAACCAGCATCTGCTTCTATTCCCTGTGTTTTTGTTCATTTGCTTTATCATTATTTGTTTCATTTGTCATGTGCATTCAACTTACCATTCGTAACATCTTTTTTACACTGGTGTGGCCTTGTTGAGTTGAACTATAGAAAGAAAGCTAGGTGAGTGAGGGAAGAAGCCAGAAGAGGAATTAGATAAAGTGTTGAGTTGAGCAACTTGTTTATATTCTATAAGCTAGGATTAGTTGTTTATTAGTGTTTAATGATGTTATTTTGAAGTAGATTTGAGTTAATGCAGAAGTGAAATGAGGGCCCATGAATGCATGAGATTTGAGCAAAAAAGTCTTCGAGTGCCCGTGACCGACCGCATCTCCTGCAATATCCATGCACGGACAAAATATCCACTGTCAATTTCTAATCCCGACACTTATTCAGATCACCACCACTTTCTTTCTTATCCTTCCACTCCTGCTTCCAAAAAAAGTTAGCTTAATCACTCATTAATCATTCAATTACAACGGTAATGAAAGCAAATTAAAAGCTCCAATAATTTCAACCATGTTTATTGCTGCTACATACCAATACTAAAAACAGTGTTCTGCAACACTTTAGAGTACCAATGCACTGAATTCCAAATACCTGAACCACACCTTTCTCCACACCAATGATCCAACTCCTTTTTTTAGTCTACTTCTGCATCTAATATTCGTTTCACACATACACTGTTTTATTTCTTAACGTTTTCATACTATAGCTTTTGAGAAATTCACATATAAAATAAAGGGGTGAGGATAAAAGACACTTTAAGTTCTTTCCTGGGCCATATACGAACAGTGTGAAAGAAGGAAATAAAATAATTGATATGATGGAAAAGAAAAAAAGAATATAAAGATAATTAATTTATGATTGAACATTCTTGGACATGGAAAGATAACATCAAAAGTTAAGAATAGTGTAAGAAAAAAAGAAGAACAAAATAAAAGACCCCAATTATTAAATATGTAATGGAAAGGTTGTTTACGTAAATTTACAAGCACCACTTGCTCCTGCGTCTATATAAATGGTGTCACTCCCCGCCATGCATGCACACCAACCACTGTAATAGCTACCAGAAAGTTAGCAACAATGGATGCTAAGTTGGGCATTGGGGTATTTTTGTGTGTAGTATGGGTGATGAGTGGCAATGCCACTGACCCATGTGGGGCTCAACCAGATGAGTCGGACCTCAACGTCATTCCGGTCTACAGCAAATGCTCACCGTTCAAGCCACCCAAGGTAGACTCGTGGGACACCAGGATCGTCGACATGGCCTCAAAAGACCCGCTCCGGGTCAGGTACCTCTCCACCTTATTGGGCCAGAAGACCGTCTCCGCCGCCCCAATCGCTTCCGGCCAAGCCTTCAACATCGGTAACTACGTCGTCAGGGCAAAACTCGGAACCCCCGGTCAACTTTTGTTCATGGTTTTGGACACCAGCACCGACGAGGCCTTCGTCCCATGCTCCGGCTGCACCGGCTGCTCCGACACCACCTTCTCCCCCAAAGCCTCCACCAGCTACGGCCCATTGGACTGCTCCGTACCCCAGTGCGGTCAGGTCCGCGGGCTCTCCTGCCCCGCCACAGGAACCGGCGCCTGCTCCTTCAACCAAACCTACGCCGGCTCCTCTTTCTCCGCCACGCTCGTCCAAGACTCTCTCAGACTGGCCGCTGATGTTATCCCTAACTACTCCTTCGGCTGCGTCAACGCCATCTCCGGGGCCTCAGTTCCAGCCCAAGGGCTTTTGGGTCTGGGCCGCGGCCCACTGTCGCTTCTCTCCCAGTCCGGGACAAACTACTCCGGTGTATTCTCTTACTGCCTTCCCAGCTTCAAATCGTACTACTTCTCCGGGTCGCTCAAACTCGGGCCCGTGGGCCAGCCCAAGAGCATCCGGACCACCCCGCTTCTGCGCAACCCCCACCGGCCCTCTCTTTACTACGTGAACTTCACCGGAATCAGCGTGGGGCGCGTGCTGGTGTCTTTCCCCAGCGAGTATCTCGAGTTTAACCCGTATACCGGATCCGGAACCATAATTGATTCTGGCACGGTGATCACCCGGTTCGTGGAGCCCGTGTACAACGCGGTGAGGGAGGAGTTCAGGAAGCAGGTGGGAGGCACGTTCTCGAGCATTGGAGCTTTCGACACGTGTTTTGTGAAGACGTACGAAAATCTGGCACCGCCAGTTACCCTTCACTTCGAGGGATTGGACCTGAAGCTGCCATTGGAAAACAGCTTGATTCACAGCAGTGCCGGGTCGCTGGCCTGTCTTGCGATGGCGGCGGCGCCGGATAACGTGAACTCGGTGTTGAACGTGATTGCGAACTTTCAGCAACAGAATCTTAGGATTTTGTTTGATACCGTGAATAATAAGGTTGGCATAGCCCGTGAGGTTTGTAACTAATTAGCTGGCTCCATTTTTTTTTTTGTCTGTTTTATTGTACCACTGGTTTTCTTGTTTGGGTAGCTAGTTTTGGATCTTTCCTTAGAAAAAGGTGAATAAGTTTGCCTTGTGTGGCTTTGGAAGTTATTCAATGTGAAATAGGGTACTATATATTGTCTTACATTGATCATTGTCCTAACAAGGGACAATTGATGATTGTAATAATGATGTTTGAAGAAGTTAATAATGCGAGATCGATTAGTGATTAAGGATGTTGTTTAGTTTGGTAATATGGGACCATTTACTTCCAACCCGTGATAAATGGGAACCCGTGATAATATGGCACGGCACGGGAATTGTGAGTGTCCGTGAATTTGGTTCACCTTGTTTTTTGTATGTATTTTGGACACAGGCAAGAGGCCAAATAAATACACTATTATATTTACCAAAAAACCAGAGAATAACCACTTGTTTTGTTTGGGGTAATGTATGAGATGAATATCGATTCACTAGTGCTATTATCATTGAGAAATAAAAATTTCCAACTTCTTTTATATATAAATTAAAAGTAGTATAATTTTAGATTATCAGCGTCGTAATTAAAGAGGCAGAAAATACTCTTTATAAAAGTGCAATGAAAGTTTATAGTATAAATAGTTTTTTTATTCTCTAAAGTTCTATATCTTCGTAATTCATGCCCTAATTGTCGTTGGTCACCAATTGGTCTTACATTGAATTAAAAAATACATATATTTTTATGGACTACCAATCCATTATGTAATATAAAGCCTTTTGCTCACTAATGAAAATAATGAGAGAAAGTAACTTGGACAAAGATTATTATTAACTAAATTCGTACCGATAAAAAAGAGTTAAATATGATGACAAAGATTTCAACTTCAGAAAAATTTGTTGGGGAAAGTCAATTAATTTGGTTGATCATGATAAATTAATTGGTGAGAATACAATTGTCAAGTGAGTCACCAATTTATTAAGCTTTCATTAAATTAAATAAAAAAAAATATTTGTCTTTATGAACTAACAACTCATTACATTACTTAATATTATGAAACCCTTTGGATTAGGTTTTCAGCAGAGAGAGATAGATAGACAAAAATTATATGTGCCTCAAAGTAGAAAGAAATAAGTCACGAGAACATAAAGAAAAAGAAATCAATATATTCTATACAAATTTATAGGAAAAAAAAAACTAGCATGAAAAACTTCAAATCCTCATATTTGTTATTTTTTTTATCTTCTCAACACTAATTTATTTGGTAAGCACTTGTCAATAAATGTAGAATAACAGAAAAGAATTACACTATATAATAAAAACTCTAATGAGGAATTTTTAAATTGATTTTACAATAGTCTTTTTTTTTTTAAATCAGCCAATAAAATATATTAAAAAATTGTTAGAAGAAGTACCATAAGTTTGAATACAGAAAAAAGTGCCTAAATGATTAATTCAGCCACTGAATGGTTAGAATAAAACCATATAAAAAGGGCCGAAAACTGGCAACCGTAATTGTATTCTTCAGCTTATGTTAACAATCTGATCATATATATATATATATATATATATATATATATATATATATTGCCGCACGGATTCTGATATGACACCGAGAATAATATAGCATGAGCTACTCAAGAAAAGAGTATATCCCTCTCCCTTCTTTCGTCCCCCCAAGTTGGTTCTGCGTTATGGGGGATTGCCTATCGTGGTGATACTCTCCCGAGCTTCCCAGGGTTATGCTGTCATGGTTTGACTACTGAAATGTACAGAAAATGGATCGTTTGATATCTTCAATTAGACCGATTCACTTAGACCCATGGGTTGGATAGGACTCGGATGCGCCTGGCCATTATATATATATATATATATATATATATATATATATATATATATATATATAATTAAATGTGACAACGATAAGCACACTTCTAATTTCACATGGTTCAACCAACAACAAAATCACCTGTAGCAGTTTTTCTTTTAATATTTTGTACAACACCATGTAAAAACAAGAAACAATTCCAGAATAAAATTAATATAAATAATAAAGAATGGTATATTAATTAATAATAGACCTTTTAAAGTTACAGCTATACATGAATTGAATTGATCTTTTAACAGTGACAAAACTAGAAACATGAAAGAAGGATGTCGCCCAGTAAACCTTTTTGTGCATATTTACTCATACATATGCAAATCCTCCGTTACTTAAACCTAAATTCGTCCACTGCGGAATCCGATGCTCTTTACTTCAAACGACCCTTCCAAATTTTCATACTTTCTCAAACAACACCCTAATTAATACGCATAAATAAAATATTAATCAGAAATTTAAATTGTTTCTCTCGATTCACACACAAACACATTGTACGCACCGTTTTGTGTTTGTGCCCTAACCCCACCATTGATGCACTGCCACACCCTCATCCCTCAACTGTCCGTACAAAGCCAAACACTCCCAATAGGCTCTTCTGCTTCTCCCAACCTTGGGTTTGCATTCCAAGAAAAGCTCATCCACTAACCCAATGGAATTGCTCTTCACCATGTCCTCCACAACTTCAGCCTCAGCTTTCATCACCACAAACTCTTCCTCTTTCACATTCTTCCTCAGCCACTCCGACATCCCTATCTCCTCATTCTGCTGCAGCTCCTCCGCCACCGTCTTCACATCGTACGCCTCGAACGGCATGTTCCTCCTCGGGTAGTTCTCCATGAACCACCTCCTCCCACTTCCTCCCTCTTTCCCCGACAACTCAACGTCGATGAAAACGCGCCGAGGGTAGCTCACCAACGGATCGCCCATCAAATCCGGCAAGAACCGCGTGCGCTTCAAGTACTTCCTCGACTTCATAGAAGCCGCTCTTGGCGGCTCAAGAAGCACGTCCTCCAGTTTCTGCAGCGCCGCTTTCTTCGCCTCGCTCGCGTAACCACACATCTTTCTCGGCGCAACCGGAGCCGCTTCGTTAACCGCTTTGTGTTGTGCTTCCTTGACGAGCCCCTGATGGGTTAATTGGTGGAGTATGAGCGACAGAACCTCGTCGGTTTTGGCACAGGAGATTTTTTCCAGCAAGGGTGATCTCATTATGAATACGAAGGAAGCGAGTATGAAGAATGCCAGAAGTGGCAATGTGTAACGTGTGGAATTCATGGGGGGTAGGTAAGAGAAGGTATAGAACGTTATGTGTTTAGGGAAATGAAGAAAAAAGAAGGGGGAGAGAAAGAGAGGGGGAGAGGGAAAAAAGGTGATTAGCGAGTGCAGAATCTGGCAGCAGTGTGGTTTCCACCGACTAGGGCAATTCGGTTAGTTTTCAAGCTTGACCAAAGTGCCAATAATTCCCTCATCCGCTGCACTTCCATTTCTTGATTTGAACCAGATCGATGATGTTTTTGGGATCACGATAGAACAATTGTGCTATCTATGTAGCAGAAACATATCGATGAAAGGAAGAAGGAAGACAGGGAGAGGGAAAAGGAATGACAGTTAGATTTTGGTGGGGTGGGTATTTGATTGCAGATGTTAGGAGGGATTATATGGGAGGGGATATCATGGAACAAAACGGTTGCCACTACGACGATCCAGTTACACCGTTCGTTATTTAGGTTTATCTGTTCCAAAAATTCTGCGTTTCATGCGTACCCTTATGTTACGTGCATCGTCACGATGGATTTGGTCCTGCCACGTTGTTTTAGGTTTAAGTTCGTTTGATATGATCAACTTCACTTCAAAATTAGTTCAAGATAGTGTCTATTCTTTATTTTGTTTAATTTAATTACTTCTACCCTTTCATGCTTTCTTTTATTTTAATAAAAAAAGGTTAATGAGTTTTATAATTACAAAATCAGTCCACAACGAAACATATTCCTAAATTATTCACGAGAAAAATTAATTATAATTCATTTTTACCTCGGTTCCTATTGGCTTTTGTATTCGAATTTGCTTAAATTTGAATTGATTAAAGTAAGTGTACTGTCTGGGAGACAACCGATTTTAACATCATTTTAAGTCTGATCCGATCAATATTTATCGTAAAACGACGAGTTTTAGTACGACGAGTTTTAGTCATGAGCTGAGGTGACGAACAAGAAATCTGAGTAGGATTTGGACCAAACAATAATTGGGCAGAGCAAGATTTTGGCCGAGCATAATTTGGGTCAAGCAGGAATTGGGCCGAACAGGATTTGGACCGAGCAAGATTTGGGCCGAGATGGTTAGTTCGTTCCTAAAAAGATGGGATTTATTATCCAACGAAAAAATAGGAATCGTTTGCTGATATTTTGTTACACTAACACGTCTTCCTACAAATAAGGTAGGTAGAAATCTTATATAAAGGAGAAGAGAGAAAGAAATAGGTACACTTTTTTTGAAACCAAAACTACTGAACTTCAAAAAAGGAGAAATACATATTTATCGATGTAACAATGAGAAGGGTAGTCTATTCTTGTTTTTCGTGTTTAATATTTGAAATCGGAAGAGCTATGATGCACCGATACTTAAACTTGGGTCACGTATCCGTGTCTAACACATATCGTGTCCGATACTTTACCGATACTTATCAATGAAGTATCTAATTTATAAAGTCGTAGTACAGTACAATAAAATCTTTGAATAATGACAAACTTTAGTGGAAAAATAATTATTCACTATATAGTGACCAAATTGAGAACTAAAATAGTTCAAAACAATTATAATTGGTCTATAAATTTATAATTAAAATAGTTTCAATTATGAATTGATTTTTAAATTGTTTACTAACATTAACATTAGCCATCAGGTTTTACCTATCAAAATAATTTATCTCTAATTAGGAAATTTGGATTTACATAATAACAATCATATATTTATTTGTTTGTAAGAATTATTGTACAATTTTTCAATATTCATATATCACGTATCGTATCTTATTATTTTGAAAAAAAAAAAACATATCGATGTATCAAATTCGTATCATATATGTGCATCATAGAAGAAGAGTAAGAATGAAATGATGTTCTTTGATATACAGGGGTGGACAAGGTGGATACTTGTATGAATTTTGTCACTGTTATGATATATATTAAAGTAGAAATCATTGAAATACTGTAGTACAATGCAGCAGTCCGATGATAAGGTCAATTTTTATTTTTTTTTGTCTTTTTTAAATAATTTTCTCTCACTTTTTTCATTTATTAGTTAGTTTCATATTGATTTATTACACACAAACCAAAATGTTAAAAAAGAACTAATTATAATATACCGAAACTTTTAGTTTTGTTTAATATTTTATTACAATAATATTTATATTTATATTTATATATAAAATGGATTCATTTGTTTTGTGTACACTTTTATTTTTAATTTTACTCTTTAAGTAATATATTTTTTAAACTAAAACAGTTATATTTTTATTTATACGGACGTTTAATCTAAATTTAATTATTTTATAATCTAAAATAATTATTCACTATTTTATATTTTGGTAGCTATTTTTAAATTTAAAAATAGACACACGTGCCCATAGCATACATATCTTCACTAGTAATACTAATGAAAATATGAATTTTATAACAAAAATAATATTGATGGTAATATAACAAATTTTATATTATTATTTTTATGTCAAGAATAATAATATTTATATTATAAAATAGTAATTTTCAGCTCTTTATATATATATATATATATATATATATATAAAATTTTAATTAATTTTAATAATAAAAATAATAAGTTAATATAATATGATTAATTAATTTTAATGATAAAAATAATTAATTAATATAATATAATTAATTTAGATATTAATTTATAAACTAAAAATTAATATCTTGAGAGAGGATAAGTAATGCAAGTAATTTGCTGAGAAAGAGGCATGGTGATGCCAGCAGAATATTTATTGGGTTTTGTGAATTGAAAAAGAAGGATGCAAAAAATTAGGAAAATACTGTGAAAAAGAGAAGAAGGGAAATGATATTTAATGCAGTCCATTAAAAAAGCCCTATACTTACTAGTGGTTTCTACCAAAACCTCCAAAACTTACCCTGGATTGAAAAAACTCTACTACATATATTTATTATTGGAGGTTATTTTAACCTCAGTTAAAAAACCTCCATTAAAATCCAACATTTCTTTCGTGGTTATTTTCAAATAGTAAATTATTAAATCTTATAAATATATCATTAAAATTAAGAAGACATTATATTCATCGATGTGAATTCAAATCTATACTGAAGTATTATTGTTACTTAGTTTTCTTTCACGAGTGTTGTTTGAGTTTAGCATAATTAAGGCATGCATTAAATTAAAATTTTATAAGTTTTCTTAATGAATTGGATTTTATCAGAAACAAAGCAATTATTAAATTAATAAAAAAAGTTTGGATTTGGTAATAAATGTAATATCTCATATTAGTATAACTAAACTATTTATTTGAACATTATTGTTATTAGAGGATTTTGGTTTGATATTTGTCAGATGTATTGATGATAAACCAAATAACTTGATGTAGATTCTTTGTCAATTGGACTAACAAGATTTTATTTTTCTATCTAACTTAGAGTGTGTTTATTTTAGGATCCCACAACCAAAATGAAATTAATATGCAATCCACTTATAATATGAATCAACTTTACAACAATGTTCGATTGTTATATTCTACTTTGGTGTGGATTTTAATCAAAAGCTTTTGCATTTCTTTCCATAGTTTTTTGTGTTTTTTGTCTATAAAGATGGGATGACGTGAGTGGTGTATGACAAGTATAAAAAGTGATTAAGGAAAATGAAGAAGATGGAGATGAAGATGGAGATGGATTGAAGTAATCAAGTGGAAATGTAAATTGCAAGAAAATAAATCATCAAGGATAAAACAAAAACCCATAAAGAAAATATATGAAAGCGGTGACCTAAATTATAACATTCATCATTGAATTTTCATAATTATTCCTTTACGACTTAATACTAGCAAGATAATATCATCAAATCATCACTCAATACACCCTATACTTTGACTTAGTAGAGTACATCCTTCTTGAAAGTCACTATACTCTTATTCATTCATAAAATTGTTCATTCATCACATACTTCATCTCAATTATTTACATAAACATTAAATAAAAAAGCAATCAAATCAAAGTTTTAAACCTTAAACTGGTTACTTTCGCCAAACACCTTATACTCTCACTTTCGTTCGGTGAGAATTATGATTTGCCCAACGAAATCACACCACTAAAGCTCTTTGTTTTATAAATAGCATTTTCACCTAGTGATGCCATGGCTTACCTAACAAGCAAGTATTTGAAGTAAATTTCCCAAGAATTTGCTTAGCAAGACCAAACTCACTCAACGACCAAGTTCTCCGCCTATATGGAATTTTAAAAAATCAAATTCATCATGTGAGGGCTCACATGCCCAGCGACCACGATCACTAGTGGCTAATTTCACTATACTCGCCTACCAAGTCTTGTCTCTTATCCAATGAGTTTGCATAATTCACATATGTGAGGTCCAATAGATTAGGCTACATGGGTACTATTTGAGCCATTTCAATTATTTTTCAAGTTAAAATGTTTGCTTTAGGTTAAGAACACCTTAGATAGTATCACTTAGTCCCTATGATGTATCAAACTCACAACTACTAGATTATAAACCAAATTAAGTAACTCAAGTGGTTTTTAAAATAATAAATCTCTATCACCAGTTATATACCATGTCAATATACCAGTCCAATCATTCAATTTTTACTCATAATCAAACAATACTTCACAGTTTTGTCACAACAATTTATACAAAAATTTTATAAGTTTTCTCAATTTATACACTATTAAAATGTATTAGTTTCCTTTGCCTTACAAACATAGATCACACACCATTGATGTTCCACACAGTTTAACTTTAATTGGTAGGCTCTAACTACACAAAGAACATTCAAATTAATGATCTGGACATAGTCTCATGACTACAAAAGGGCATGATTTTATATTGAGCTACCTAGTCACAAGCAAGCATTAAAGGGCTATGTGTGAGAGAACAAAAGAGTGACTCAATAAATAATATCCAAGGAGAACTTCCTCTAATAACAAATATGATGGTTAGTTGTGTTACTCTTTACACCAAAAGTTCGAATCTTCAAGAACATGAAGAATGGAACCAAAATCTTAAAAATGAAAGATGATAATCTTTCTATTAACATAGAAATATTTAGATGAAAAATTCTAGAAAGATGATAACTTTTATAAAATGAAACTCAGTTAATAAATTTTTTATTTATATTATAACTTTTTAATAATAAAATAATTGAATATCATTTATAAAACCATTTCTACTCTTGAACAAATTTCTAAATCCTTACAACCAATGTTTATTTTTTATTTTTGATAAAATTTTAACTAAAAAATATTTATTTTAGAATATTTAAAAATTTTATTGCATTGTTGATGCTGAAATTTTGAAAAAATTAATATTTGATGGATAGACATTGAATTAATAAAATATAGATAACTAAATATAACTATTTTATTTTTATTTAGAAGTTTTGATTGAATTTAGTCGAGTTTTGAATTAAATATGAATTCGTTAATGTAACTAATAAGAAATCGGTCACGTCAAGACAGATTCACTCATAAAATAGAAATCTAAAGTTTTTCAAAGAATAACAAAATGTATTAACATTCTTGAAATCTTAAATGATTTGTTTTCTTTACTTTTTCTATAATATGTTTTACTTACTGCAATTAAAATTAAAATTTTCAATTAAGCATATAATTTAATATGCTAATGTTATTATTTTATAATCATTTGTATTCACGTAATTTGGTAGCATGTTATCGTAACAAAGTAACTATATAAAATTTTGTATTCTTTTTTAATACAGGAAAGTATATTTTGATAAAATCGTTTCAAATAATAGTGTTTCACATTTTTTAAATATTTGAAAGTTCAAATTAAGAATCTAAGCAATACAAGTACTTTTAAAAGAATATAAAAAAAGTAAACTAACAAAAAAGTTCAAAATCTAATGAGGTTTTTAAAAAATCTTTTCACATCTCAATTTCTTAAAATATGCTGGATTTCTTTTTTATTAATAAAGTCTATTGAAATTTGAATAAAGTAGGTTTCCTAGTTTTGTGGACATTTTATTTTTAATTTATTAGATTGATTTATTAAAAAATTTTGACCAATAAGTGTATCTGTAAGACAGATACCCTAAGGAAGAGTCCAACTGTGCCGGCGCGTCTCTTTCTCAGTCTCCCTCTTTGACTCTCTCCCTTACGCGCTCAAATAACCCAACTACTATATAATCATCTTCAAACCGTTTCTTCATTCCACACCAAAATCAAAAACACTTTCATTTTGTTGCTTCACACACTTCTTCATCTTCTTCTTCCTCTTTCTCTTTCTCTGCGACTTTCGATCATACACCTCATATACAATACACAACTACTTTCTTTCCAACTCAGCATGACTGTAAAAGGTTTTTTTGAAGGTGGCGTTGCTTCCATCGTTGCAGGTTGCTCCACCCACCCACTCGACCTCATCAAAGTTCGCATGCAGCTTCAAGAAACGCATATCCTCCGCCCTGCGTTTGCGCTTCACGCGCCCACTCCAGTGCCACCTCCGCCTCCTTCCGGTCCTATATCCGTCGGCGTCAGGATCGTCCAGG
>Ga0214544_1002415_pt1 | contig 39257 bp, 20 predicted proteins | sample CNSS3metaG_FD_160074 | JGI IMG/M metagenome (GOLD analysis project Ga0214544, IMG submission 160074) | Root nodule microbial communities from cowpea collected in UCLA plant growth center, Los Angeles, California, USA - CNSS3 | ecosystem: Host-associated > Plants > Roots > Nodule | place: USA...
GTGGTCAATAAAGGATGGAGTGTTGTTGTGCATTTAAAGCCAAGAGATTTGTATGAAATGGGAGAAATAGTAGAAGAGGTATATGAAAATGAGCCATACCAAGATCAAGAGCTAGAGAAATTTTATAATAATGACAATGAATATGTGCAATTGGCTACAAACCATTTAGATGATAGTATCCCTGACTCAAATGTATGAGTTGAAAAAACAATTAGTAATAAATTTTTTCTTAAAGGTAATGCTCTTTTATATTTAAAGTTATTTTCAATGCATGTATACTTGACTCATGTTTGATTTCTTAATGTTATTTTCTTAAGGTGATTATATGTTGCTTCCTCTTGTCAATTTCAGGTTAGGAAGGACATATATAAAGAACCTATAATAAAAAGTGTACTCTTTATTCTCTGGTTCTCTTTCTTCTCTAGTTCTCTTTCTTCTCTGGTTCTCTTCACAGGTAATAACTTATATACAGTTTCTTGCACTTCATTAGCTTCTAGAAAAGTATAAAAAATCCTCATTTTTTTTTTCATCTGTTAGGTCTGACCTTGTTGGAAATCAAAAGTGCTTTGAATGATACTACCAATTGTTCTGATCTAAGAGCACTGTAACTGAAATGGTTCACTCCTAAGGAAGTATTTATTAATTTCCTATAAATTGTAGTGCTTTTATGTTATCCATCATGATTTGATGTTTGATATTCATGAAAGTAGCAGCATTCACAAAATCTAAGCATATCGTGTTTTGATGAGTTTGTGTTACTTACATATAAGTACCTCAATTATTCGTTTCTTACATATAAGTTTTCACGGTACAAACACAACATTAGTTAACACTAATAGAAAAAGACATCTTATGAACACAACATTTTCTTCACAGTCCTTCACAACTCTAAAACTAAGTCTGCAATGCACATTAAGAAAAAATGAGTCAGGGAAGAAGAAGCAATACACAGAACTGAAACTGAAAATAGACATGCTGTAAATGATTTTCTCTGTTATAGTCATGTGGTACTTTCATCAAGTGAATCATCAAATTCTATAATTAAATTGGAATGCATAGATATAAGAGTTGTGAAAAGTTGTTGCATGCTTACAATCTGCATCCGTTTTGATCCAGTACTCCCTGTTGGCAGATGAATCTTCTTCCTCTAGATGCACCAAATCATTTTTGTTGTAGCCTCAATCATTGAGTATTTTCTTCTTCTTCATGTTCTTGTGGTGTTTAGCAGATTTTTGTGCAACTGTAGAACTTTCGAGGTGAACTTTCTTTCGGAACATATGGAGAATCTAGAAATGACCATAAATAAATAAAATATTTAGAATAAGCATGGAGCATTCTTTTTTTCAGCTTTTCTTTCATCAGGTTCATGGCAGATTTGTCCAGTTCCTTCTTAGTTCTTTTTTCCTCCTTTTCACATTTTGCACTGAAATTCTCCTCAGTTGATTTGCTTCTTTGAAACAACTCCCCAAGTGAAGTCATGTGTTCTTTCTTTGCTGCAGTAGTTGTTTCAGACAGTTCAATAGCTGTTCCAAAGAGATATCCCTAGAGTGGACAAATTGCAACACCATTTCCATTTGGTTCTGCACCTTCTATTAGCTTTCCACTGAGTGTTATTATGCTGACATGGCTGCTTCTCCCAGTGCTGACATAGCTACTTGAGGGGTAACTTTTTCCAATAAATATATGTAGCCATAACTATTGTAACTCATTAATCATATTTTTTTAACACAATCAGCCAAATTAAATTCTAATTTATAGTGTATAATCATTTACTTCATTCACAACTCATGGTTCCTAGTATGCACACACCTCTTATAAATAACATTGAACCCTTAATTGTTTGAAACATTACATTGAGTAAAGTAAACTAGTTGATAAGTGTTGAGGCTCTCTCTTAATGGATTAGACTTTTAATTTAGACTCTTCTTTTGTAATTAGTTTCTGTATTGAGAGTTGGAGCGTAGAAAAAGCTATCCATAAATTGGATTAAGGTGCAAAATCAATAAGAGAAAGGTAAGTTAAGTTATCAAAGAGAAAAAGACTATCACCGCATCAATGTTGATGAAGTGAAATAGTCATGAAGGTCAATGTTAGAATTATGACTTTGAAGTAAAATGAACATCCAATGGACTAAAATTTTGGATTTGACTCTGGTTAAGTCTTTAAAAAATCATTAGTAAATAAAACATTAAGCAAAGAGATATTGAGTGTTGATTTATGTGAAGAAGTAAAGGGAGAAATCATACAGTATAAGAAAAAACCAAGGAAATAGCAAAAAGAGGTCCTTCAAAGCCTTCTTGCAACCCAATGGCAGATGCAAGAGCAGTGACAGTAGCTGAATGAGATGATGGCATTCCACCAGACCCAACTAATTGCTTAAGATCCCATCTTCTTTCCTTAAACCTGCATACCTAAGAAACCTTAAGACTTTTATGCTATCTCATCTTCTGTTACTTTATCTTGAAAAGTACTTTATAATACCTTGAGTTCTTAAACAACAACAGCTACAACTAAATGTTAGATTCAAAGTTTGTGCCTAAATTTTGTTTAATTCTGATTTGTAATTTATGCGTTCTTTTTATTTGGTGCAGTATGGATTTTCATAAACAAGAATCACAAGTTAGTGAGTTCTCATTAATATGAAATTGAAGGAGCAACATTTGGCAGTCACTTCTGAGAAGGTAATTAAGTTTCAATAAACCATGATTCTTTAAGGAATTGGTACAGTTCTCCCTATGCATTCTTTATATCTAGTTTTCATTGTTATTCACTTTTGGTTTCTCATAAATATATGTAGCCATGCTAAAGGTGAAACATTTCTGAAATCCACAAAAATCATCACTTCAGCCTCCAGCTAATTCTTTACCATCAACAAATCCTGCACCAACAAATGAAACCTCATCACACACTTCAATGAGCACTACACCACCAATAGATTCCTCATTGCCCACTGAGAACTCACAACAACCCGAAACATCTACAAAACATGTTCAACGTGAATCTTCATCATATTGGACTATTCATGCAATAGGTATATGTCATTTATTTTTACACGACCATAATTTTTAAAATTTTACTTATGGTTAAGTAAGTTGTTTTATGGTTAAAGACTTAGAAGGAGTTATCAAGAAAATTAAGGTGAAGGTCAGAGAAGTAAATAACTTACCTCGTGTGGAACACATCATTGTGGAGTTTGATGAGTTAGGCATGGCAATTGGTGAAGGACAAGGCGTGCTTGCAGGATATTGTGGTACATTGGCAATTGATTGTAATTTGTTTCCAATTAATTTTGAAAGATGGTCTGGGAAAACAGGCATGTCTGACACTTACTTCTTGGAATGCTTTAAGGAAATATTATAGGTATATCTTTATGCATGTTTGACCTTATATCTTTTGTAAATGTTACATTTACTCAAATGTTTACACACTAACTATGTCTTCTTTTTTTAAAAGCCTCGATTTTGTTTTAAGACTGGTGAAGCTAGTGCACAACGGTATTGCAAACTAACTCTTGGTAGGAAGTGGGCTGCACATAGGCATAATTTATGGAATGAGTTCTATGATCCAACGAAAAGCAAAAATGAAATCATAAGTAATGTGCCAAATGGTATAGACAGAACTCAATGGACTCATTTTGTTACTTATCGTCTAAAACCGGAAACATTGGTACAAGTTACATTATTTTGAATGTTGTGAATTGTTTGTGTATATATTTTTGTATTGTTGTGTGAACTTACAATTTTTTTGTTCATAGGAGATTTGTAAAAAAAAATAGAGAAAATCGCATAAAGCAAGTAATTCCTCATACTGGTGGTTCGAAACCTATGTCAAGAAGAAGACATGTGATGGTAATGATATTAGTTAACATGACACTTTACTATTTTTTAACTTTTACCATTTAACTTAACTTCTCTTTTTATTTAGTGTTTGGAAACTGGACAGCTACCTAGTCGGGGAAAGTTATACATTGATACTCATAAAAGAAAGGATGGATCATTTGTAAATGATGCGACAAAGGCTATATCGGTTAGTTGTACCATAATATGATATTTTCGTGCATTTTCCTTCAATGTTTAGAGTTTTCACTACATATTGTTGTATGCCTATAGGAACAAATTGAAGTGAGTTTGACTCAAAGCACTAATGATGAATCAGAGGTTTCCCCTAATGATGTTGTTGGTAGAGTGTTAGGCTCAGAGCATTCTGGGAGGGTGCGATGCATGGGTTTTGGAGCAGCTCCTACTAACTCATTAGAAATACAAGATTTCGACTTTCAGATTTAAGCATTGCTTCATCTAGTGCTGCCACATCATCAACATCTTCTGATCAGTGGCAACAAAAGTACACTAATTTAGAATCCCAAATTCAAACCACCTTGGGTGCACTAAAAGACTACATGATAATGAAGGAAGGAAAGATCCCTAATGAATTAACTGCCTTCTTTGATCCTCAACCACAAGTAAGTTATGTCCAACCTTTGGAAACTAATTATCTTGGTACTTATTTGTGATGTTATTTTTGATACAAGAATTATACTGTATCGGTGTGAGTTAATCATCGATACCAAATAATCATGATTTTTGTGCAGGTCAATGATCTAGTAATAAACTATTTTAGTATATGCATGTTGATTTCATGATTTGAGGTTGACGTCCTTCTTGCAGCTAATATTTATCTTTTATAATTTCAGCAAACCGGTGATGCAAATGAGCCTGAGTCTTCTATAGGTACAAGAGGATCATTTGGTAGTAGCAACATTTAGGGTGTTGATGATGTTTTTTAGGATGAAACTATTTTAGTGTATTATGAACTTTGAGTAAGTATGGATTAAGTTGTAATTGTTTCAATTTAAATTGCTTTTATGTTAATATGTTGATTTTGAGAATCAAAAGTTCTAATGATATATATTTGAGCACTTTGGTTGAAGTATTTGATTGAAGTTTACAAAAAATATTGTTGATGTAAAAATATAAGTACCTCAAATGATGACATACGTTGTCAAGTATAGTAGGAAATTCTAATTACAAACAAAATATTGTTTTTTATGAGATTTGAATAACGCAAGAAAAATACAGTAATAAATCCACAAATTAAATAATACAAACGAAACAAGTTCAAACTTTTACAATATAATCCTCGAATTGAGGAGGGTATTAACCCTCACAAAAAAAAATGAAAAATAGGAATTTTGGAATCAAATAGGTTTATAAAAATAAAGGAGGTTTTAAACCTCCACAAAATAATAGTCATGAATAGGAGAGGTTATAACCCTCCATTAAAAAACTTTCACAATATAAACATGGTACCAGGGGTGGTAGAAAACCTCCAAAAATAACTTGTGGAAAACCTATTTGTGGAGGTTTGAAAAACTCCTGCAAATTATTTGGAGGATAAAAATTCCCGCTAAACGAAATTAAAACCTCCACAATTTAGCTTTTTTTAGTGAATGTAACGTTTTTAAACAATTTATTGTCTTTGATAAATTAATTCACTGTATAATATTATTTTAATAAAATGACACTAACACGGTAAAAAGTTAATTAAATATAAAATAATTTGAAAACTAATTATAATTAATTATTTTAGTGACTCAATTAAAAATTCTTTTATAAACTAAAAATTATCATTATGTAAAATAATTATTGTTAATAAAAGTTCATAGATATTATAGTTTTAGTAATTAGTGATCATAAATATTTTTTATTTAGAGATAGTTTATTTTTCAATTTTTAGTTAAGATATAATTAGAAACCATCTTTTAGTCATTTTTAATTTATTTTAGAAATTGAATTTTCGTTAGTAAAAATAGTAAAATTGAAAATTATTTTTTTAATTTTTAATTAATTTTGTTGTCTCTATTTTCTAGATTTAGATACTGAATTTATAGAATCTAAATTTTGTAAAATTATAAATAAATTTTCTTTTGTCTCATTTGTAAACTTATAAGATAAGATATAAGATATTTTAAATTATTAACAATTAATTTATTAATCTTAACATATAGGAAACTAGTTAATATTAATTTAAAATTGACATTTTTGAAATAATATTTTAATTTTATTTAAACAAATTCAAATTAATAAATTGAGAATGGATTTTTTTGAAATATTTTAAATAGAGTGTTATTTTAGGGGGGAAAATAGGAATACAACAAGAATTATTATATGAAGTGATCAGCCCAAATTGAGCTGTCTGTCCATTTGCATCCTCTCCAGTTTCTTCGCAAAGATACTTTTTCTCTCTTCAATTCTCAATTTCTGCATTCCGTTCTGATTCCAATTATCACTCTCCTCCGATTCATGCAGTTTAATGATTATTCGGTACATAAGGATTTGCACAAATCATTTGATTTATTTTTTTGTACGGTTTCATTAATTATTTGCGATCCATTTTCTCTAATTATTATATAATATATCCTATGACAAAATGTTTTATTAATAACTAATTTTAATGATAAAAAAATGTTAATCATTATAATGATTTAGATACCATTTTACAAAATAAAAAAATATTAATTATTAAATTAGTTATTATTATGAATAAAAAATTATACAGAACTTTAAATTAGTTTCTAAAATTTAATTATCATAATTTTAACTATCAAAGAAATTGATCACTAAATATTAACTATCAAGATTTTGCTACCAAAGAAATTGATTTCTAAATTAGTCTTTAATTAATTAGTAATCAATTTAACAACTAATTATAATCTTTTATTTATAATAATAACTATTTTAGTAAATAATAATTTTTTATTTTGTAAATTAATATATAAATTGATCATTACAATGATTAATAATTTTTAATCACTCAAATTAGCCACTAAAGAAACATTTATTTTTTTTTAGAAACAAGAAACTAACGGTTCTGTTTCACCATTTAACTAGACCTTTTCACTTTGATAAATGAAGAACACGAAAATTTTGTTGAATGAGGAAGTTGATTAAATGGCATAATTTTGTTGGCCATGATTTGATCTGAAGTATGAGAACTTCAGCAACAAAATCAACCCTCCAAGGTTCATTGTTTTATCTTCCCTTAAATTACAACTTTAGTTTTCTTTTCTTTTCTTTTTCTTGTATGCAAATTGTACATATTCTCTTAACGTAGTCTCAAAGGTGAAAGAAAAAGAACATCACAGAAAAAAGGTTAATTAGTCTCGGTCATCAATTTAATCTCCACTAGAATCCAAGGTTAGCTCCTGGTGAAATTGGCGTTTGTGGCGGGAGCTTCTAGTAACATGAAGAAGTGACTCTTTCATGATAACTTTGTTTGCAGACTCCCTGAACATTGATAGTTGTCGTGATTGTAGACTGTGATCAATGTATAATTTCTCAAAATGACAATGATATGGCCTCATTATGCTGAGTCATGATTTTTTCCACTGAACATGTTAGAAACATACCTCGATCATGGTGTGGATTTTAAAATTTTAGAGTTACTTTATGTAACACGAATATTACTTGATAAGACAATTTATATATTTAAAATAGAATTTGATAACTCATAGTTTTCAAGCACGAAAAGAATTCAAAACTTAAATAGCGTAAAATAGAAATATTCCTAAAAACCTTACTTCAATCCATAATCTAAAATTCAAACAAAAAAAAATTACAAAATATTCAAAATTGTTATAAAGCAATCCCCATAGCTAGCCTAGCTCTATTTCTACGTATCACCGTTTTCACCTAGATTTACATATGTTCTCGTGTGACAAGTTACACGATCATCACCAAACACAAATAGAAAGGGTGGCCTGAAATAATCAATCATACATAAATAATGGTAACGACTAGGGCTGGGCAAAAATAACTTAATTGTACTGTACTTAAGTTAACTGTACTGTTTTAAACTACAAATAACTGAATTATTAATAGTAAAATTAAACTGTATTGTTTTTTAGTTAAAGTTTAAAAAATTGTACTGCAAACAGTTAACTGTTTAGACCAGTGCACTGAACTGTAATGTTTCATTTCTCTTGAATCACATGCGGTCTCTTGAATCACATTCGGTCCACAAGCAGAGTGACACACTTTTGATTCAATCACCACTTAGATTCAACCACCACCGAGATTGTCTCCGTTGCCTCGTCGTCGTCGAAGGTTGTGCCGCCAGCGAAGGTTGCGTCGTCCTTCCTGAGGTATCTCTTATTGCTCTTCATCTCTTAATAGCTTTAGGTTTTCATTTCACTTCTCTTTTTTCTCCAATTCGATTTGACCCATCAGTGAACAAATTTGATTTTTGGCTTCCAGTTTCAGGTCAGTGAAGTTGATTACTGGAAGCTTTAGAGTGTCATTTGAACCCATATTTTCACTTTTTTTTTCTCTGATTTGGTCACAAAATTGGAGGGTAGTGCTTAGTTTAAGGTGGGTTTTAAGCAATTTATAATAAATATGCTACATAATGCAACAACCTCGTTGATAATATTATTTGAATTTTGATTTTGATTTGAAGCTATGACCTCGTGAATTGTCATAAAATACAAAACAACATACTATGCGTGGAATATATTGTCCTTTTCTTTTCCAAAATTCATTGGGGGTAAAATAAAAGGTGTTCATTTTGACTATGCATGATCTCACTCTGTACCTTTGCTTGTTTTTTGTGTGTACACATAGAATTGTGAAGCATAAAAAGTTGTGAAATTTTTGAGCTTGATCTGAAAGTTTAATGTTAGGGTGATTGTGATTAAAGGGATTGATTACAAGCAATTCCACTTTATGTATATGTGAATGGAAAAGGGAAGTGGAAATGCAAAACATTTGTTAGTATTAGACACTAACCTCTCATGAGGCCTGTGCCTCAAGATAGAATGATTAGCACAGTCGGCTAAGTAGTTTGAGCTGTAAAAGAAGATTCTTGGAATACCAAGTTCTGCTACGGATTCCACAGTCCAAGGATAACACATATCACTCACAATGCAATCTGGATGAAGATCTTGAAATAGATGCTCAATGTGACCTTTGAGCATTGATATTCCACGACTGATTCGACTCAACAATTATAGGGTTCTGATATGGTAGCCATGGGTGAAGTTAGTGTCTATGACATTTTGGAAAGTTAAAGCATTTGCAGGGGTTGCTATAATGGTGACATTAACGCCATGCTGACAATTTGAGAGAAATAACCTTGTTGCGTCTATCATGGGGTTCATGTGGCCAGGAGTTAGGTATGGAAGAAAAGTGACATTCAATTGCTGTTGGGCTTCACAATCCATAGCTTTCGCCATCTATGAGCTTTTATTTCTTTGATTTGAGAGAACTTTCTGTGATACACTGAGAATGCTTATAGACTTATATAGGCTTAAAAATTATTAGTAAGAAAAAGATTGCTAATTTTACTTGGAGGGTTAGCCCTTTTTGAGCAAAATCATACTTTAATTCTTGGTTGGAGTGATAAATTGGTAAGATTCTAGTGTTACCATATGTTATTGGTTTGTCTTGTCTTGTAACCATCCTTATACAATTCTCAACGAACTAATGAATAATTCATTATAAACAATTCAAACATATATCAATTTATTGTTGTTTGGCCAAGTGATTTACCTGTTTGATTGACTTATTTTCAAATACTCACGTGTCTTGACCTCAAATAATGTGATTGGATGTGCAGGGTTCATTACTAAATCAGCTCGCCATAGCCAATTCAAAGGAACATCTGTCATATGCAGAAGTGGCAACCCTCTGATTTTGGTTGATCTGAAAAAGGTGTAGGATCTACATTATCCTTTTGGAATTGTGATTTTCTTTTATGTCTGGCATAATAATGAATTCTAATGTTAACATATATTTTAAAGGATTTTCAAGAGCACTGACGGTGGCATATTCTATATTTCAGTCATTCCTATTCTATTCTTCCATTAATTACTAGGACTAGGAATTATTATCTACTAACTTTAGACTAGTACTCTCAAAAAGCCTTAACCATTTAACTCATTTTAGACTGTATTTTATTTTACTGCACTCAATTATATACTAAAAGTCAAACATGGTTGTAAATGAAAAAGTTATGTGGCTAGCTGAACTCATTAGTAGTGCATGGTGTTGTGTTGTTGATTTCTTCAGAACTGATTTATCTTTTTACTCAATTTGGTGTAGTGACAGTGGATCATGTCGGCAATGGCATGCAATTCTGACTGCTGACAAACTAAAAGGAAAAGCCATTTAAGGAAATTATTAAACGGGATCTTCTAGCTTTAGCGGTTCTCAAACCCTCAGCAATTATCACACGAATCAAATGGATTTTACATTGCCAGAAACCATCGAAACTCCCACACCAACTACTTCTGGGATTGATCCGTTACCTCCTTGTATGGCTACATTATCAACTAAGCATAGTAAAGGTCGGTCAGATGTGTGGGGGCATTTTACCAAACAAAATCCTTATTCTGAGAAGAAGGCTAAGTGCAATTACTGTGGTGACTTGATTAAATATTTGGCTGGAACATGTGGGATGAGGAATCATTTGATAAGATGCAAGGAAAATCCTAATAGAGAAGCATTCAAAAGGAAAAAATTGTCATCGTCAACTCCAGAAGGGGCTAGTGTTGGCCCTTCACCAACTATTTCTAAGTTTGACCAAAATGCATCTCGAATGAAGTTGGTGAAGATGTATGTGAAGTCCAAGCTTCCTTTTTGATTTGTGGAAGATGAAGACTTCCGTGACTTTGTACGATCCTTGTAGCCACGGTTTGAGGTCCCATCCCGCACTACATTGAGGCGTGAAATGTGGGAACTCTATGAAGAGGAAAAAGCAAAGTTGAAAATTTTTCTATCAAAGCAGTGTGGGAGGGTTTGCTTAACTACAGACACATGGACTTCAATCCAAAACCTAAACACCATGAGGTCATTTAGGGGAGTTCATTGCTAAACATGTTGAGGCTTGTTTGAATAACTGGGAGTTGAAGCGAGTCCTTAGTGTCACTATGGATAATGCTACAACAAATGATGTTGAGGTCTAATACCTCAAAAGAAGGATGTTATCATGGAACTATCTTGTCTTAAAGGGAGAATATGTTCATATGGGTTGTTGTGCACATATATTAAGTTTGATTGTGAAGGATGGGTTAAAAGAGATAAAATATTCAATTTCAAAAATTTGGAGTGCACTTAAATATGTGAAATCTTCTCCAGCTCGATTTGCTAGATTCAAGGCTTGTGTTGAACAAGAGGGAATTTCTTATAAAGGTCTTGTTTGCCTTGATGTTGAAACAAGATGGAATTCAACTTATCTAATGTTAGAGGCAAGCTTGAAGTACAAAGATGCCTTTGTCTTGCTAAATATGCAAGATAAGAAATTTGGTGCTGAAATGGCCAAAAGTAGTGGTGTGCCACTAGAAGAGGATTGAGAATGTGTGAGGTCTGTTCTAGCATTCTTAAAGATGTTTTATGACTCTACCATGCACATTTCTGGTTCTTCTTACGTCATTAGTCATATGTATATGAAGGAAGTGTTTGGAATTGGTAAAAAGATTCGACAATATTTTGAGAGTAGTGATGTGAGCATAAGTTCGATGGCAATGAGGATGAAGGGTAAGTATGACAAATATTGGGGAAATCCCAATGGAATTAATATCTTATTATTGATTGTTGTTGTGCTTGACCCTAGGAGTAGGTTGGATTTTGTTAATTACTTCATTGACTATATATTTTAATCTAGCATGGCCAGTGGATTGAAATCAAAATTATTGTCATCTTTAAAAACACTTTATGATCAATATTAAGGGGTTGAGGAGGGTTCTCAAAGTAGCCAACAAGAATCCCAACTAGATGATGAAGATGATGATCCTCATGGCATGAGCTTCTACCTAAGAGCTATAGGACGTAGATTTGATTATATATCAGAGCTTGATAAATATTTGAGAGAGGATCCTAAACCTTATACAAAGTCAGTTAAGCTTGATGTTTTACATTGGTGGAAGGTCAACTCAACTAGATTTCCTATCCTTGCAAACATGGCTCGAGAGGTGTTAGACATTCCCATCTCTACCGTAGCATCACAATGTGCATTCAATACAAGAGGAAGGGTGGTTAATCCTTATCGTAGTTGCCTAACGCCTAAAATAGTGGAAGTACCTGTTTGCACACAAGATTGGTTAAGAAGAACACCTTTCTCTATACTTTTTAATGAGGATCCTAAAGAGCTTGATGAATTTGAGCAACGTGAGTTTATGAAAACTTTATATACTTTTTAGTTGATATTTTTAAATTTATTTTAGAAAAGTTTTCAAAAATGATGAAATATATTTTGTTTTGTAGATATAACTTCTCAAGACGAAGTGGGACCTTCAAGTGAAATTAATTTAGATGATTGAAGATGTATTAAGATGTATAAATATTTTGATTTTGGTGTATTGAAGTATGATGCATATTTCAAGCATTATTTCCTAAGCACTTTCAAATTATAAACTTTAGATTATTATTACATAGTACAAATCATATGTAATTAGTGCAATTTGGATGTAATTCAGCTCAAAAATAGTGCAATTCAATTCAAAATCAATGCAATTCGGTTCAAAAATAATACAATTCGATTCAAAAATAGTGAAGTTTATTCTAAATCAGTGCAATTCGGTTCAAAAATGGTTAAAAAATAGTATAGTTAAGTTAAAAATTAGTGCAGCTCAGTTCAAGAATAGTGCAGTTCAGTTCAAATATAGTACAGTTCAGTTAAAAAATAGTGTAGTTCAATTCTGACGTAGTGTAGTTCATAAAATAGTTCATTTTATAACAGTTCAGTCCATCTTATAGTACAACGCAGTTCAGTGCAGTGCAGTTCAGCCCAGTTTATTTTTAAGAAAATTAATTTAGTTCAGTTCGCCTGAACTGTTTTTCAGTTCAGTGTAGTTCATGTGAATTATTTTTTAATTCAATGCAGTTTTTGGTAGTGCAGTGCAGTTTGGTTTTTTTTGTCCATCCCTAGTAATGACACCCACCCAAAATAACTTAACCATTTGCTTATTCATAGTCACTTTTTTACCATGTCACCTTGATCTCATAATCTATATGAGAAGAATGCACATCCAACTATGGTTTTAGGGATTCCAATGATTCCACGAACCTGCCTGCTCATGGTCCAACTCTACAAACCTCCCCACTCGTAGTACAACTCAACAAACATCCTCGCTCCTAGTCTAACACTCGTGAACACCTACTATGAACCTCCCTGCTTATAATAACCTCAAGTGTGAGCATGAAACATACAAACCTCCCCGTTCGTATCCCCACACAAGAGTACAACCAACACAGACCTTTCTGCTCGTATTAATCAAGCATATCCCAAACCAAACCATCATAACCACCCACACAAAACCCTTCACAAAAGCCCCTAGCCTTGCACTATTGCCTGGAGCAGCCTAAGCGCCGTTAGGCGATACTGTGCTGCAAACTGCTTGGGGGTACCCCCACTTCGCTAACCAGTACACTAGTAAAACAAATTCTACTAGTTTAAGCATAACAAAATGATTTCTAACACACCAAGGCATTGCAGTTACACATCCAGAATACCATTTAAGTATTATTGCAGTTCAACATGCCTCAAATTGCATCATCATAGTTCCTAACTACCAAACAAGCATAATCATTCATGCATTCAAAATTTGGAAGTATGACATCCTTTGAGTGTAGTCAAGAATATATATTGAATATGTGAATCTATATACCAATAGTCCAAGCATGCATGTAATTGTACAAACCACCACAGTACCTATGATATTCCGTCATCCTAATGCAACACACCCAAAATTAAGATTAATCAAGCCATAAGATCGCATATCCATACATAAGTTCACCTTAGTAGCTATTTTATATTATTGAGAGATCATATAAGCAATTAAAATACTTTCAAACAAAAATCTTCTAAACTTCTAAATCATGCAAGAGGTTTAATGATGTCAATGACACTTGTTCTAATCTTTTCCTTTCCATAACTCAAACTAATTCAAGTTTAATATAATTATATATCCCTAACTCATGCATTAAACATATCCATGTATACATCATGCCATCATGCTATTTTTATTAGCTAGAATAGTCCGCATCAACCCCAAATTCATTTTCCCACACGACCAACCAAATTAGGTTGTTGGCCACCATCCATCGCTTGGCAGCATACATGTACCGCCAGGCGGTGCATCAGATTTTTGGGAATTCCATATTCTCTTGAATCTACTGAAAAACCCTAAAAAACCCCCTAAAACACAATTCAATCCTCCTGTTGCAAGTAAACCACATTCAATCATATATCCAGCATGCATACGTATCCAATTAAACCAGACAATCTCAAAGTAACCAAATTTGAAATCTGCACACCACATTTCGCATTCATTTCCAAGCCCTTATTGAACCATCACGTGCATATAACCCCCAATCATCAAATTAGCATCAGAAGTGAATATTTTCAGTCAATTATACAAATAAACAAGCAACTATGAGCAAAGGAATTTAGCAGAACATCCAAACATATCATAGAAACGCAAAAAATGTAGGAACGCACTGTTCTAGTTCGTGTCCCCTGGCGGTTCTTCATTGCCGCCAGGCAGTTCATCATAGAACCCAGAAAATTGGGTGAAAATAGGTTGAGTTGCTTGGTGGTCTTTCATTGCTGCCAAGCGGTTTCTGGGCAGAAGCCCAAAAACTTCGAAAAACAACACATAATTAAGGGGAATTTAGGCACCCAGACAATAGTATCACCCAAGACATATTATTTAAAGCGAAAGCACATATGGATAACTCCCCTTACCTGGATTCCTTTCTTCATGTTCGATCCTAGTGATCTTCTTTGTCCCTCAAAGCCTCAATCCTTGCCTCCACTCCAAAAGTCCCTTCCAGCACTCCAGGTCACAATTTTTATGTTCTATCTTACCCTCCTTGAATCCACACCTAATGAACCTCTGTTTTCTCACGTAGACTTCCCTCTCGCCCATTTTTAGCCCAAAATAAATTAAAAATAATAATAATAACGAAAATAATAAAAATTAAGGTTTAATGGCCATTTACTTGAAGTTTTACAGCACCACAATTGCCACCACTCTACCCTTCTAGTTTTTCAAAGAATTTCTAAAGTTTCCAAATTTTCCACTACTTAGCAAAATACTAAAACGTAAAAAGGAACTACTCATGGCTAGCTAAGGTTCAAACTCATATCCCTCCAACCCATTAAGCATATACACAACGAACAAACCAATACATGTTTCATGCCAATTCATGCACACATATAGTGATAAATCATGTCCCACAACCAAAGCATATGTGTAACATCCCTAAGGATTATTACTGAATTAATAAATAAAAATAGAAAATAAAATTCAAATGTCGCGATATTATTAATCCCAAATGCGAGAAGAATTAAAATGTTAAACAACGAGCCAAAATTTAATAGAAAGTAGTAATAAAAGCATTACAATTTCCAAAATCCGACAAAATAGAAGAAAACATAATTTATTTCCTAACTCAAGTCCCCAAGCTAGCCCTCTCTCTGTCTCTATGCATCGCCAACATCACCTGTAATATCATCTGCTCCCATGTAACGAATCACACGATCATCGCCAAACACAAACAGAAAGGGTGAGCTCATAATGAAAAATAATACATACATTAATAATATCAATTACCCAACTAATTTAGTCTAGTTAGTTCTCGGCCAAGACCTTAACCCCCAAAGCTTTTCAACCTTAAATCACACAAATAGTTATTCTTGGTCTCAGGATTTATAATGCTCACACGAACCTGCCCGCTCGTGGTCCTACCTCTACGAACCTCCCCGCTCGTAGTCCTACTCTATAGACTTGCCCACCAGTAGTCCAACACACGTGATCCACCAGGTACGTACCTCCCCGCACGTAACATCTCTCAAGTGTGAGCGCAGAACATACGAACCTACCTCGCTCGTATCCCCACACAAGAGTAACAGGATATGAACCTCCCTGCTCATATCATCATGTGTTCACCACCATCCATGAACCTACCCGCTCATGGCACAACATCTCTTGAACCAAGTCTGCATCATTGCGTATAACAACTTACGCAAGTCACATACCTGCAGCATTTCGCCTAGCACAACCTAAGTGCCGCCAGACGAAACCTGTGCAGACCGCCTGGCGGGACGTCCTTGTCGCCAGGCGCCAGGCCTCTCACAGACCCACTGTTGCAAGGTTTATCACCTGGCAGATCACACCTTGTCACCAGGCACCACATAGTGCAGGGACCCCTCATGTTAGTCCAATCGCTTGGCACACATACTCGTGCCGTCAGGCGCTATACTAGTAGCAAACTTCTACTATTTCATCACCCAAAATAGTTTGTTGATTTGCAGTCTAAATCACTCCCAAAGTCCAGTTATACACTTTTCAAGAAAGGTTAAATTATTGGTAATATGCAACTCTCATAGGTTCAAGTGCCTATCCTTCATAGTTGTAACTCCCCTCATTCCAAACCTATGATTTTATCGAGCACTTTAACATTTCATAATACCTCAATCAAGCTCATGGAAAAGACTACCAATCCAGTACATGAAATTTAAACTATCTACAACTTCCCTCCTGAAATGATATTATCCGTTCATTTAATATCTCCCCTCAAGGTTACCTAATTTTATGGTTTATACTTTAACATTCACAAGGCTATTTATGGGAAAATTACCCAAAATTAGAATATGAAATTCCTACAATTCATATTGGACATCTCATTGGATCCTAACTATCCCTTACAATTCCCTTGCAATTACCATTTAATGTTACTCCTTACGTATTTAGAATAACCACTATTGTTTTCTCCTCATTTCATCCTTCCAATTCCCAACTTTAATGTACTCTTCTTGTCATCTAAATCCATAATCATGACCTTGAGACTCAACTCACCAGCACCCTTCCTCACAGTCACTAACCAAATTTCTAAACAGTGCTGGTTCACTGTTATCACCTGGCGGCCAATATGATGCCGCCAGGCGGCACATCAGTTCCTGGTTAAAAACTAGGTTTTCTGCACAATATGATGCCGCCAAACGGCACATCAGTCCCTGGTTAAAAACCAGGTTTTTTGCACCTTCGAGGAATCTAATTCCCCCTAATTTGACACACACTCCAATTAAACTAAACCATACCAATTTACATAAAATTTGTCAAAACAACACAGCGCAATATCCTTCATTTCGCGTCATATAATTATTGATTTAAGGAACTTCTATTCATCATTTTTCTCTCTCAAGAATCCAACTCTACTCATGATTCCATGGTTATCTTCGCATCATTTCCACACCACTTTGTCATACAGTTAAATCATACAATTTTCATTATTATACATCATAAATTCGAGCTAACTTATATAGGTTCATATATCCAACATGGCTCAGCAAGCACTATTAAAAACAAACTCATCAATCACATTATATATCTACATTCACCAATCAAGGCCATACCGACACTTAAGCACACTTAATCATCCATTAATACTCATATTATTAGGGAATTAAAACAACCAATTGTGAGTGATGTATATCTCTAGCTGCAGACATCCAATGCCGATCTCCACCGTTCAAAGTGAATAACAACATGTTATGACTCATCTGTCAAAATTTCACCTAAATCGGACGGTTAACGAATCCAGAAACGCAGTTTTACGAAAACTGCGCAAACCAGAAAAATTTGTGGAGAAAATCAAAGCTTGGCGCCTAGCAGTATAAAACCAGCGCCCAGCGGTTCCTATTGCGCGAAAAGTACGAAAAACACGTCTTTGCATAGTCTTCATGTCGCCTGGCGGGGCCACACTTGCCACCAGGCGGTTCATCACAAAAAACTCAGAATTGGGTTAATATTCATGCGTCGCCAGGCGGCACATTTAACACCGCCAGGCGGTTTCTGGGGATTTTCCAGAAACGCGTAAACAGAGAGATTTTTATCATACAAAGGCATCACATTCATATAGTATAACACAAAAATAAGTACAGATCATATACACATATAAAGGAACTCTCCTTACCTGTTAATCCTTGCTCAATTTGAAGAATCAAGACTTCTTTTATGTCACCAATAGTCCCACCTTTGCCTTCTCCCAATGCACTTGATGCTCTTATCAATTCCACACGAAAACTCACCTTCAGACTCTCTTTTCCACTATCAAATTCGTTTGTCCACTACCCTTTCACGTTTTCCTTTCTTTCTTCTCCAAAACTACACTAATTAGACCATTAACTAAGCCTTAATGCTTGTTAATGTTAGGGAAAACGAAAATGCTTTCAATTAGGTGTCAATAATCATTGAAAGACTATTATTAGGTGCCTTCCCTGCCCACTAGGTTGCCCTTCTTGCAGCTAGGTTTTTCTCTGCCCTTTCATATTCATGCCAAAAGAAAATTTGGCAAAAAGAAAGTTAAATTCGTTCTTAGCAAGGTTTGAACCCACAACCCCTCAATTACCAAGTCAGTGCACAACCAATTCAACCAATACATGTTTTGTGATAATTCTTATAATTTTAGGATTACATTATCACTAAGCACATTCAAACATAACATTAAAATAATACATTTATTAAAATAACATGCAATTAGCATACATAGGACTCAAATTCAAGCCCTTTCTACATAACTAAGTACTCTCAACCACATGAGCAAGTACTTTTTCCACGTCATAACTAACTACATTAAATTCTATAAAGACTCCCACGCCCCGCATTTATTAAATAATTATTTATTTAAATATTTAAATTTCTCGGGTCTTACAATATGTGCAAAATAAAGCAATAATTAAAACGCCGCACTAATGCCATACACAGGACTCAAACCTAAGTCCTCTCAACAGAACCAAGTACTCTCAACCACTAAAGCTAGTATTGTTCCTTCCATGACTTGACAAAGTAATTCTCTTAAAGGTACTTCCAACCTACAATTATTGGTAATTCATTATTTATTATTTATTAAATTTCTCGGGTCTTACACTTTAACCCTAGAGGTTTGTTTTTCTCACACTACGATGAATTTAACTTTATTCTTATTCTTATATGCAAATGGAACTTTATTGTACCTCAGTCAATTCTCTAACTTAAGTTAAAAAAACAAGAAAATTTCATTTGTGGCTATATATAGAGGTAAAAACTAATGTAAACACTTTTAGTCATATATTGAATTTTATTTCATTAAAGAGAAGATTCTATTTGTTCTTGGCTTAGGTCTCAAGTTCTTATTAAATATTAACATCTTTGTGGCGAATCTTCCTTGACTTATCAATCTTATTGATTGTGGCGTCCTTATTATCGGTTCTTATCAAAGATTAACATCTTTGTGGTGAATCTTCACTTGACTTATTAATCTGCTAGATTGTGTCATCCTCATCTTTGTCTTATTCCGGGTTCTTGTTTGATTTAGTTTTGTTATGCCTTTGGAAGATTCAAAATCAGAAACGAACATACTCTTTTCTAGATAGGATCATATCATCTAGTATCTAGAACAAGGTTCTGGTTTAAATTTCCCTTTCTATCTTATTCTTTTTGTCATGTGAAATAAAAAAAATTAAAGAAAAAACTTAAATTTTTGAATGTTAGTTTTATGTGCTTTCTTTTGAAATTCTATTTATTTCATTATTCTTAGAATTTTGTAAGGGGTGAAATTTGTCTTGTTTTTTCGTGTTCTTCCTTTAAATTGTATATTTCTACATTTGATTCATGGAAATTATTTGTTGTTGTGTTTGGGGGTTTGCAAGTGCAATTACATTGATTTACATGAAGGACAATTTGTTTAGTTTGTTTGTGTGTTGAATTACAAAATTGAAAAGAAGTGAAAGAATAATGGATCAAAGTCAAAGGGAAACAAATATATATTGAAAGAAAAAAAAAAGAAAAGGCAAATAAGGATCCAAGAAAAAAAAAGGAGTTCAACATAAATTTTTGTTGCAATTTTGTTTGTGGTTTATCGATATATTTAATTGCAATCAGTCTTTTTCTTAGAGTCTATGTGTTGTCTCTTTTAACTCTCTTTGGTACTCTTATTATTTTCTAATTTTTTGTTTTTAAAATTCCTAAAAGTTTTGTCTAGGGTTTTGTATTTTCTTTGACCTTTTAAGTCAAGATTTTGATCTCGCAACGCTTTTCACATTGTTTGTTCACTCTTATCTTAAGCTACTATAGTACTTTGCTAAGCCCTAAAAGGAATTTGAGTGGTAAAAGACGAGAGTACATTCAAGAAAAAACGTATAAGTGTGATACACGAGTTGGAAAATTGAGTGAAACACTTAGAAGAGTGGTGAGGTCCAAACAAAAAAAAAATATTATTACTAACATTTTTTTGCAGGAAATGGATTTTTCCTAGAATAGTGATACGCCATCACCTAAGACTACAAGAATTATGGTTGCACTTGATAAGCTCACATTACAAATGAATCAAATGCAACAACACAATCAACAACAGTTTGAAAGGCTTCAAAAGTCTAATGAAGATATGAGTGTGAGATTAGAGGGGGTGGACAGAAGAAGAAGGAGACATGATGATTAAGACCATTCTTCTCATAATGATGAAGATGGCATGTTTTTAGAACAAGGAGAGGCCAAAGACGAGAGGAGTTTAGGAACCACACACCTAGGAGGTATAATGATGAAGAGTAGCATGGTTTTAGACCAAGGCAAGGACAAAGACGGCATGAGTTTGGGAACCACACACCTAGAAGAGATAAGACGTGGAGGAAGATTATAATTCCTAATTTAATGGAGCTAATGACTCAGAAGCCTATCTGGCATGGGAAATGAAGCTTGACCAAATCTTTAGCTCTTACGATTATGAAGATGATGATAAGGTTGTTATGGCATCCTTGTAGTTTGAACGCTACGCTATGAATTGGTATAATCAAATTACCGTGGACATCACTAGAAGAAGAAGGTTGTCAATCTCTACATGGGAGATATTAAAGGTAGCTATGAAGGAAACATTTGTGCCTCCTTATTATGAAAAGTAGATGTTCAAAAATTTACAAAGACTTACACAAAGAAATATGAATGTTGAAGTGTATGTTTAAAAGATGGAGGTCACCTTGATGAAGTTGAAGTAGAAGAAACAACTATGCTTACAATGGTTAGATTCTTGAATGGATTAAATAGGGAGATTTAAGATGTGGTGGAAATTCCCCATTATGAGACCTTGGAGAATCTTATTCACCAAACCACCAAAGTGGAACAACAACTCAAGAGAAGAAGTGCCTACAGGAAGTCATCCACCTCATGTGAAGGAGAGAGTTATTTCTACCATTCCTTAATCTAAGGTGGAGGAGTCTTCAAATGGTAAAGTAACTTCTTAATCTAATAATGATCATTCTTCATGTTCTAGTTCAAAACAAATGTTTCAAATGTTTGCATAGAGGAGTATGATGATGTCTTTCCTAAAGACATTCATCATCGTTTACCTCCTAAAAGGGGTATTGAGCATACTATAGATCTCATTCTAGGTGCCTTCCTTTCTAATATGCCAACTTATAGGAGTAACCCGGAAGAAACTAAAGAGATACAAAAGCAAATGGAGTAACTTATGGAAAAAGGATGGGTTTGGGAAAGTTTAAGTCCATTGTTATGCCAATAATTTTGGTACCTAAGAAAGATGGATCATGGAGGTTGTGCAGTGGGTGCAGAGCCATCAACAATATCACTATAAGGTTCTCAAAAATGCCCCACTTCATTCCTTGCACAAGAGTGATAATGCCAATCATGTGGCCAATTTATTTTTCAAAGAAGTGGTAAAATTACATGGCATTCCAAGGAGCATTGTATCAGATAGGGATGTCAAGTTTGTTAGCTATTTTTGAAAGGTCTTGTGGGGTAAGTTAGGAACAAAGTTTGTTTTCTCTACAACTTGTCATCCTCAAACAGATGGGCCAACTAAAGTGGTAAATAGAACTCTTTCACAACTCCTTAGATATTTTGTAAACAAAAAAATTGAAAACTTTGGAGGAGTGGTTACCTCATGTGGAGTTTATTTACAAAAGGGTAGTTCATTCTACTAATAAAATGCCTCCTTTTGAGGTAGTATATGGCTTTAATCCTTACCTTTACTTGATATTGATTCTATGACTAACAAAGATGAACTTGTCAAAGCAACTTTTATCAAGAACTGGCATAAAGAGCTAAAGGCTCAAATAGAAAAGAAGATTAAGAAGTTAGCCTGTAAGGCTAACCAAGGGAGGAAGAAGATCAAAGTTGAACTTGGTGATTGAGTGTGGGTTCACTTTAGGAAGGAGATATTTCCTTCTAAAAGAAAATCTAAACTTTTACCAAGAGGAGATGGACCATTTCAAGTTCTTGAAAGAATCAATGACAATGCTTACATTGTTGATCTACTTGAAGATTACAGGGTAAGCTCTCGTTTTAATATTAATGACTTGTCTCCATTTGATGTAGGTTCGAACTTGGGGACAACTTCGCTTCAGGAAGGAGGGAATGACAGAGGACTATCCTTGGATTCCATACAAGAAGAACTTGAATATAAACCTTTAAAATTTAGAAAACCTATGACAAGGGCAAAAGCAAAAGATTGGAAGAACAATCTATTCAAGGCTCTTGATGCTACAAGCAATTGGACATTCAAAGGATATGAAGATCATGACTTAGAGCACATTTTAAGGATAATTAGCTTATGTTTTTGGACTTTGGGATTTCTCTTACATATTAGTTATGTTTCTATGTTTTTGGTCTTTGGGCTTTCTTTTATAAATTAATTTATGTTTTTAAGTTTTCGGGCTCGGATCCTATTGTAGAGTTTCCAAGTTATGTGCTTATATATAGAGATAAAAACTTATGTAAACACTTTTAGTCATACATTGAATTTTACTTCACTAAAGAGATGATTCTCTTTGTCTTGGCCTAGGCCTCAGGTTCTTATCAAAGATTAACATCTTTATAGCGAATATTCATTGACATATCAATGTTATTGATTATGGCGTCTCTATTATCGATTCTTATCAAAAATTAACATCTTTGTGGCGAATCTTCACTTGACTTATCAATTTTCTAGATTATGGCATCCTTCATCTCTATCTTATTCCGCATTCTTCTCTGATTTATTTTTGTTGTTCCTATAGAAGATTCAAATTTAGAAAAGGTTGTACACTTTCCTAAATAGGATCGTATCATAATTTGAATAAATGAACAAAAAAGATAGTTGAGAATTGAATTGAAAAGCTTATTGGGTTCCCCAAGTGGCTATCATCGTTAGTGATAGTATTTTGAGGTTGTGAAAGAAATAATTGATGGGATAGAGAAAATTGTGGAGATAATAGAATGTGGAAGTAGTAGTTGAAAGTAGTATGTTATGTAGTTATGAGTGGTGTGTTAGATGTTGTCTTACTTGTTGTTGTCATACATAAAATGGTGGAGTACATGGGTATTTGTAGATCCTATCTCACTTACATGATTATTCTAGAACATTCTAACTAGAACTTATGTAGAATGTTCTAGATTTTTACCTATGTAGAATGTTCTTGATTTTTTTTTCTCCTATTAGGCTTTTCTACATTATTCTAGAATTTTCATTACATTTCAATAACTATGTCTTAGGATTTTCTAGATTATTCTAGAATTTGCATTACACTTTAATACTCCTCCTTGATGCAAATTCGATAACTTTGAGCATAGCACGTAGAAGTTCAAACCTTGATCTTGGTAACGCCTTTGTAAAAATATTTGCAATTTGGATTTCATTTGTGTAGTACGGGAGTCGAATCTTCATATTTGTCTCTACTTCTCTAATGAAATTGTTGAGAGGGGGAGCCTGCTCAACCCAATGAAGATGATTTTGATGATGTCCAAAGTCATACAAACACCTTTGTATCACTATTTTAGGCTTAGTCCTGAACTTATCATTTGCGTGGGTGTTGTATATCTAGGATTACATGTAAACCAGGCTTGAACTGAATTAGATCACCTGTCAAACTCTTAAATGTGTCAAATGCAGAACTCGTTAATGCATTAGATATTTAACTAATGGATTATATGTGGGCACTGCACTGATGTAGTGAAAATTCACCCACGATAATCTATTAGGTAAATTCCTAATCCACTAATCTCAGTAGCAGAACTCTGGTTTAAAAACAACTTTGAAATCAGTTTGGGTTTTTTAAGAGTAACTGAATCTCGAAGAGACTTTTCTGAGAGATTTCTTTCTAAGATTGAGATTCACAATTTTTTTTCTTTCTTGGAGATCATTCAATTGGGCATTCAAAAAGATTGATAATGGACTCAATCTTGCAGGGTCAAGCTTGGATCTAGGATCAAGTGTTACATTTGCACATCCATTAGTTGTATTGGTTTCTTGCTTCTTTTTTATTGTATTTCTATTTACAATTGAGGCACTATGTGATGGAAGGTTTGGGTGCAATTGTGTGGAGGCATTACATCTAGGGGGAGTTCTTGATTTGTAGATCAAGCTCCATAGTATTTAGGGTCTTGAATTATATAGATGCTCTTGTAATTCTTATAACTCTATTGATATAGTGGAATCCTCCTAAGCTCGAGTTGCTTAGGAAAAGACTGGACGTAGATTCATCTTAAATCGAACCAGTATAAAAATTGTTGTGTTCTTTGCTTCTTTCATCTTTTATGCCATTCTTAATTGCTTGATTCAGTCCATGAATTCAGAATTGGAAAACTGGTTGTTTGGGGTCTTACAGATTAAAGAAGATTTCAAGATTCTTTTAAAATTAGTAAAAGATTGAATAACCAATTCACCCCCCCCCCCCCTCTTGGTTGGGTTATATTAGACAAATCTGAATTAACATAAATGATATTTAATGGCTATGTGTTTTGTTCTACTGTGATGCATTAGGTTTTTTGTCATTGCAATAGTTGATTTATTGTCACAGTTGATTGTAGTAAGTCCACTTTGTTTTTCTCCCATATCCTTGAGGACAGTTTACGAGCTCACAACTATTATTCTTCTCAATCATTTTAACCTCTTCTTCGATAGCCTTGACCTATACTTCTTGGTTTGATGCTTCTTCATAGCAGTTAGGCTCAATCATGGCCATATTGCAGGTTTCGTATATGTCTACCAAAGATCTTACTTGTCTTGGAGTGGACTCTAGTAAAGAATCTTCTAGTTCTTGTGGAGGTGGAGAAAGTGTACTTGAAGCTTTTTCCTCTTCTTGAGTTTCTTCTTGAGATTGTTGCACTAGAACTAAAGTGTTGCTTTTAACAACTTTTTCTTCTTCCCAATTCCAAGAAGCATTTTCATTAACTTCCACATCTCGACTAATGATGTGATTTTATGTTTGTAGGTTGTAAACTCGATACCTTTTTTATTGTGTTCTATATCCTAAGCATATTCCTCGTATAGTCTTGTCTTCAAGCTTGTGCCTCTTTTGATCAGAAACATGTATGTAGCAGATAGATCCAAATACTCGTAGGTGTTTACTTGAAACATCATACGTCCAAATACCACTACATAACTTATTCAAATCATCAATTAAAGGCTGTAAATAAACATCTATGGATGCCTTTGGATTAGATGGACTTGGTATAAGACACATTAAAAACATATAAGGCTTAGTCATACACATCTCAGGTCGAAGATTATATGGAGTAACAATCATAGGCCAACAAGAATAGGGGGATGACGATGCTTGAATGTACAGATTAAATCCGTTTGTACATAGACCAAGTCGAACGTTACGGGATCAATAGCGAAAGATGGATGCTTTCGATCAAAGTGCTTCAAGGTTTCCCCATTAGATGGATGACGTAGCATGCCTTGTGTTTTGTTCTCATCATGTCATGTCATATGTTGTGTTGTTTGCATTGAAGCAAACATTCTTTGTAGTCTTGGAACTAAAGGCAAGTAAAACATGGACTTCAATGGAATTAGTTTTTTTGCCTTTATCTTGGATGTATCGTGCGGTATCGTGGTTGCCCACAAAATTTGCATTGGAGCAAGGATGCATCATTTTTTCCATTATCATTGTTGTAAAAAAGCATACAACCATTCACAAAACAATCAATTTTCTTAGACTCCAATCCCAACTTTGAAACTAATCTCTTTGCTTCATAATAATTGTTGGGCAAAGGATTAATTGGTGGTGTTAGATCTAAAATTAGTTTTGCAATTTGGTCCAATGCTTGGTTGGGAACGTTCCAGTTGGATTTGAAGGCCAAAAGTCTAATGCATACTGACAATTTTGACACCTTTACCCCTTCAAATACAGGTTCATTTGCCTCTGCCAATAAATTGTAAAACCTTTGAGTGATTTCATTTGGAGACTCTTCTAAACGACTATCGTCTACTTGTTCAAATGAAGCATGTTGGCCAAGAGCATTATGCAACATCTCTTTCATATACATTGCTTGATTGATCTTAGAGGTAGGTACAACCGTGCTTGAAGTAGGAAGACGTCTTTCATGTTCAGCCAAATAAACAAAGGACCATTCTTCACTGTGAAATGTCTAAATCCAGTAATCTGGCATGAATCCTTTTTTGTATAGATGAACTTTAACCTCCTTGTCTTTCAAAATATGAGTACATTCACACTTGATGCATGGACTTCTAATCCTTTCCTTAAGAGCATTATATTTATATTGACGAGTCATCTGGATAAACTGTTAAACTCCTATCACAAAAGTTTCCTTCAAGCCTCTCCTATCACTGTAACAATGATTATACACCCAACGACGGTGGCTAGGAACTTTACCCATGTTTTGTGACAAGGCAAAGAAGGACAATGTTACATTTGTGATAGTGAAAGAACATGGGAATTAAGTAATAAACCTATTATTACTTAAGTCCCACACGGAAGGCAATGTAAAACAGAGAGATGCTCCTAAAAGCATCATATTAGGGGGATATATCTCACTTATTGAGTAAGATTTTTGAAGAGTGATCAAAGTCATCACTGTCTTATTTTGGATGAGTCTTGTTTGTATCCTTTATATACCACTTATAATGTCTCTACCTACTTTATGGTGCATTTCTAGGTTTGGAAACTTGATATTTTTCTTCCTACATACTCTTCAATTGTTAGTTTTAATTATAGACTTTTTTGACACTTTTAAACTTGTAGGAAGTAATCTACACAGATTATGGTTGCTTGTTTAAGGTTAGCCTATTACTCTCCTCTAATTAGTTGTTAAGATGTATAATTTGTTAAATGCAGATTTAATTTCTGTTACTATTCCTAACTTTGAGTTGTGTTTGTATCCTTTATATACCACTTATATTATCTCTACCTAGTTCCTTAGCATGCCAAAATTCTAGCTTAGTTCAATTTTTAACTTTTAGCCTATTTGGGATGAGTCTAGCTTGAAGTTTATGTCTTAGTTTGTCAAATTTTGAGTTTTAAGCAGATTTAAAAACTTGAGTTGATCCATAGCTTTATTTTGGCACTTAAAACTTAATTGCACAATTTGTTTACACATTTTTTACATACATTTCGTGCACATATACATTTCTAGATTTGTAGAGTAGTTCTAGATTGGTGTGTTAGCTTTGGCTGGGGAAATTGGGTTGTAAGGTTCAATTTTAAGAAATCAATACATTTTGACAGTGTTAGTGTTAGTGTTAGTGTATATTAGAACTTGTCAAGCTAGTTACCTCCAAATTTTATTGTCATATTTAGTGCAATTTGTAGTTTTAGCCTATTTTAGGGAGCATTTCTAGGTTTGGAAACTTATTATTTTGCCTCCTACATACTTTTCAGCTGTTAGTATTCATTATAGACTTTTTTGACACTTTTAAACTTGTAGGAAGTAGTCTACACAAATTATGGTTGTTTGTTTATGGTTATCCTATTACTCTCCTCTAATTAGTTGTTAAGATGTGTACTTTCTAGGTTGTTAAATGTAGATTTAATTTCTATTATTGTTCCTAACTTTGAGTTGTGTTTGTATACTTTATATACCACTTATATTATCTCTACCTAGTTGGAGTCCTTTCTGCAGGTAACCCTCTAAGGGTCCAATCTGTCAACACTAAAAGAAGACGCATCTAAACCAAGGAGTAGCCATCCCACGAAGTCAATGATTGAGGTAAGATATGATTTGTGCTCCCTGATATTCTGTTATTGTTTCCACAAGAACATGGGGCAATGGAGGACAAAAAATTAGGTATCTCAATACTGTCATTCATTCCCATGTGAAAGCTTGTACCTCTTGAATGTAGTAATATCTATTTGAGGTGTTAAATGCTTCTATAGTAATTAAGTATCACTTTGTATTTTGGGTTAGTCGATTAAACCCACTAATGACATAAAGCCCTATAATAATGGGTATACCATTCTTGAAGTCAAAAGAATAAATTTATAAAAGATGTGAACTGCAAATAAAGCCCTATTTTTGGATTTGCTCCTACTCTTATGTACCTTCTGAAATATTCTATGCAAGTCATTCTACCTAATTTAACCTTTCTTAAATATTAATATTTTATACATATATGAATGTTCACCAATATTTAACTTTTGTAGTTTTGTATATGAAGATTTGACAATATATATCTACTCCTCCTCTTTCTACATATATAAATCCTTGACTTCTCTCTAAATGAAATTTTGATTTATTACTCTTATGAATTCAACTAATTGAATCCTTTCCCACTCAAACCAATCTCTTCTCCATTTGATTGTCCATTCTCATCCATTAGTGGCTCGTCTCCCAAACTCCATTATTATTTTATCCCTAATAATAGATTTCTCGTATAGCCTAAGAAACTTTATATGTAAAGGAGCTTCTCCAACTCATGTATCTTTCCAAAAGTTTATCCTGGACCTAGAATTGACTTCCTATTCTATGTTTTGGTCAAACCACCTCCTTTCTTCATTTTCCCCACTTACCTCACTTAAATATTTCCAATACCTATATTATTTTCTAGTATTCTCATTCAAGCCTCTCCTAGATCCATTTTTCGATTCTAGGATATCCTTCCATAATCCTTGGTATTTCATACCTAGGCTCCACTTCTATTTAGCTAATAATGTTTTTTTCAACAGTTCAATGTCTTTAATATCAATCCCACCTTCTTGTTTAGGTTTTACATAATTGTTCCCATCTTACCAAAACAATCTTTCTACTTTCATGTCCTCATCCCCAAAGGAAATTTCTTTGAAGGTTTATGATGATCTTGCATATTCCTATTGGAGCTTTATAAAAGGAGAAATAATATAGAGGTAAGGCAATGATCATTGATTTTATTAGGCATATTCGTCCAATAAATGATAAAAAACCCCTTTCCATCTAGACAAATTATTTTTAATTTTAGTAATCTCTAGTTTCAAAAAGAATGCTTTGTTGGGTTACCTCCAACAGTCATACCTAAGTATTTGAGTGGTACTTCCGATTTCACTTTTATGGAAGTTAACCCTAAGACATGAAACTAATTCTAAGCATCTAAGAATACTTTTTATAACCAATATATTTTTTGTGTTTGCTTCACACACAAATAATGTATCATCAGCAAGCTGTAGGAGATTAATCTTGACCTTGTTTCTCCCTACATCAATTTCTTGTGTATAATTCCTCACTCACATCTTGATTTACCATTCCATATAGGCCACCGCCACTATTAAAAATTGAAATGGTGCTACAAGATCACCTTGTATCAACCTTCTTGAAGGATTAAATTGTTTGGTTGGACTATCAATTACTAATATTGTAATATTGAGATGGTGGATGACTTTAAGCACGTCTTAAACCAACAATCCACTGTATACAAAATCCAAGTCCACCGATAATCTAATAGAAGAACTCTCAACTTACAATCATATGGCTTTTTGTAATCTATCTTAACTACTATTTCAATTTATTTATTTATTTTTGTCTTATTTCTTCCACTATCTCATTAGCAACTAGGAGACTATAAAAAACAATCATCTTCTTGAAATGAATACATATTGTGACCCATCGATTATCCTATATAGGACTTGCTTCGTAATATTAGATAGAATTTTAAATATTATCTTATATAAGTCTAACTAAAGAAATAGGTCTATAATAAATTATAATTAGGAGTTGTTCATCAATTATCAATTGAATATGTACTTTTCGTACTTTTATTTTATGATCTATTTTTACCTTTTTCAATTATCATTTGAATATATTTTTTTTATTATTATGTATTACCAAAACCCAACAATAACGTAAGAATATATTGGAATAATTTGAATTACTTAATTTTGTAATACAAATTCTGGAAGTGACAGTTACACAAATACAAATAAAAGGACATAGTCAAAATAAATAATAAACTACTGTTTTTAATATCGACCTAGTATAAACTTTTCTACTTTTATGTGATTTTTCTACCGACTCTAGTTTATCCAATTTCTGTAATGTTTGTTACAGAATAAACTGTGACAACAAATGTTCCTAGTCAAAATTTCATGCGACGCTTATACGAGTAATTTATATGGGTTGTTTAAAATGCATACCCAAACTGCTCTTCGTCAATGATTCCCATTATGGAAGATCCAAACAAGTAATATAATTTAATATTCGATTTTTCAATGATTCCCATTATACTCAATTTGATGTTTAATAAATACTCATTAATGAGACACCATTGCTAAGCATTAAATTAGTGCATGATATGTTGATGCTATTAAAAACCAGCAATCCAACAAATTAAGCAGGTGAGGTGTGAAAATCGGTTGTTGTTGGTGTGAGTATCTAGAAGAAATGACAAGTATATGTTTTATTTTTGTCTTATAAGCATTATAATTATATTATGATTATTATTTCTTATGTAGTAATTTTAGTCTTCTTATTCTAATTAGGTCAATTATTCCTAACATATATAGTAGTTGTACTAATTTGTTCCTCAATTAATTGAAATTTATTGATATCACGTACACCCACTTGACAAAGACTAAGATTGCACCTTTGTATATTCACGAATTAAAGCAGTATAACTAAAATCTGATTAATAATGCTTGAAAAAAACCTAATTTTGGTATACCCACAACCTAAAAAAAAACGACATATTTATAATACTAGAACAAAATTCAATCAGCATAGTTTGAGTATAAAATATAAAAATTGTTTAATCTTTTGTATTAAAGAATGGCTTATTACGTTGTTCACTCTCTTTCTCGTTTTACAGTCTTCTTCCATCATAAGTTTTTGTTTTACTTTCTTATTCATTTCCATTTATCCTCTTCCAACTCGTTTTTGTTTTAACTTCCTTTACAATTTCATCCCAAATTGTTTAGTTTCCTCCAACAACGATACCTACCTCTCGTGTTAACAATAAACCTACATCATTTAATATTAACACAAAACAACATGTAAAAATAATTAATTACATGACAAGATACTCAATTAAAACTTATCAAATACTTAAATACTTGATGGATAAAAAAATTAATAGAAATTCAACTAAAAATATACATACTTAATATAAATCTTAAAAACTCGCATTTTTTTTCTTTTTCTCAATCCTATTATGATAAAACTGTGGCAGGAATTAAAACTATAACGAAATTGAAGGTGGATAGAATAGGTTGAAAATGTTTCAAATATGTAATATATAGAATAATATAAAATATTCACATAATTAATTACTTTTTTTTAATAGATATGGTCCATTTGCATTAATTTTACAGGATATGCGTGTTTGGCTTCACACACTGTGGACTAAGCGTGGTTGAGTTTTGAATAAAGTAGTTAAAAATGATGCATTTTATTCCAAACACGTGCTTGTGTTTTGCCCTCAGTTCTTGGTGCATATTGTGGAGAAAAAGGGAGGGGGGTTTCTGTCATTTTAGAAGCTTCCAATGATAAATAGATATGCTTGTTTTCATGCACAGTGAGTCAGCCAAAGAAGAAAGCAAAAGTGTAACTTTTCAACATGAAGTGAAAAAATTCACACTTGGCCTAATGTAGTGTTTGAAAATGCACCACTTCTAATTTCATCACCCACCCATCAATTTGGACTTCACCTTTGGACTTTAGTGTCTAATCAAACCTTAAATCATTTCTTTATTTCCAGGAGTATAGTACAATAAATACTAATATATTTCATTTTTGTTATAGTAAAAAAATTACACTTTTAATATAATAATTTTAATTTTATATAAATTTTATTAATAGCTTATATAATTAAATAAGTCTTTGGTCAATAATTATCGTGTGTTTAATAAAAAAATTAAATTTAATGTCATTAAAATTGAAGAAATACCGTGAATTTTAAATTTTAAAAAATAAATAGAAGATAGAAGACTTTCTTTTTAAGATGAATTGTATATTAACTTTAATATTTTTCATTTTTTGTCAATAAAAAAAATTCTAGAAGTGTTTCAACTTTTATATTTTTTTCATACATAACAATTATTAAATATTAATGAGATATTTAATCATTTCAATAACTAATAAAATTTAAACAAAAATCGAATTCTTTTACTAAAATTATATATTTTTATTATATTAAAAATATAAATATGTTGATATTTATTATATTAATTTTAGTATTTATCCTAATATATACATAAGATTTCTTCGTTTTGAGTCACATCTTTTGTTTCACTTTGAAAAAAAGTCACTCATTGTCTGAATAATGTAAAGAAAGATTGATTTGAACCTAAATCACTTTTCAACTACTCTCATCAAAACCCTTTGGTGGTGAAATTTAGAGTGTTTCAAAGATACCTGCAAGAAAAAGGTCAACCAATTTCACTGCACATGTTTGGATCATAAAAATTATATCAATTAAAATGGAATATTTGTGTTTCTGCGTGTGGATGTTTGGTTTGAGTTTTCAGAAAATCAACACGTTTCATGAAATTAGGTCAAATCTTGTTTTGCAGAAGCGACAAATTCTAGCTTCTACTTTCACGCGCTTAACATACACTTCAATATTGTGAAAACAAATATGTTGAGAGCGAGAAACAATAACAAAATGAAATCTTTACTCAATTAAGATATGATATGCGGAAAATAAACAAATTTGTATCTTAAAAAATATAATACAAAAGATATAAGATTTGATAGACTTATTCTAAAATGAAAAATATTTGTAATTTTCATTACTAAAGGAGAGATTTACATTACTAAAGTACACGAGTTATCTTTGTAATTTTTTTTCTTATATTTCACTCAAATTTATTATTTTTATTTTAAGTGTAACTTTCAATTTATATCTAAAATCCTAAAAACAAAATATCACTTTAAAGTCATTTTGTTAATATATACTTAGTTTAAAATTGTTATTCCTAATTTATGTAGTTTGAAAAATGTTTATTTTAGTCATTTTGTATAGTTAAAGATCTATTTCTTCTCACACACAATTAAGATAGTTTTAACTTTTTATGAAAATTCCAAATTGATAAACGTTATCTTCTGTTAATTTATCTCCATTTTTTTATCTCAAAAGGTAATGCATTGAGAGGGTCGAGTTATTTTAATAAAATTATTTTAAAAGCTATATACTTATTATTATTCTTAACAGCATCTAAAAAATATCCTAAATTTATATAGTTATTATAAGAAAAAATAATTTGTTTCAAACAATTTAAACTTGCTTACTTGATTACATTTTATACTTCAAACAAATTATAAATATATATATATATATATATATATATATATATATATATATATATATATATATATATATTTGTTTCATTTAAAATGTTCCTTGTATCCAAGGAAAACGTTCAATTAAGTAACCAAAAACAGATTAAATTTAATGTAAGAGACGAAGACATATATTTTATGTCTATATATATTTGCTTAAAAAATATACATATATTTTTGAAGAACAATCTAGTTGGGTGACAATACATAGAACTAACAACTCATTTTTGTAGATAAACCTCTTAATTTAAAGAGCTAAACACAGCACCATTATTATATTTCATCATTTGAATAAAATTTGATCTTTCTGTGTTGATCTAAGCATGGTGTTATTAGAAAATTTGTTTTGTTATTCCGTGATTGGCGTTTGTGGCATGGTCGAAGAGATAAGAAGATGAAAGAAGAGTTGTTGAAAAACAACCAAACCCCAACCCAGAGAAGAGTGTCACTGTAGCAGCTCTTCTACTTTTCTCTTCCAAAAGCCAAATTTCTCTGCATAATTTAGTGTTTTCCATTTGACAAACATTAATCAATCATACAATAAATTATACAATTAAAAGAGAACCAGGAATAAAAATATAAAATATAGAAAATAATGTATGATAAAAAGAGATGAGCATAAAATATTGTCTTTTCCAGTCATGAATCAACTCCATATATAAAAGTGGTTTGAGAGCTAATATATTGGGTCACATATGTATGCTTCAATAAGTAAAAAAGAGATAAAATTAGTGCACATCATAAATGAAAAAAAATAGGTTATATAAGAGAAATTTTATAAATTATTTTATGCAAAAACCTATTGTAGTTTTTGGAGAAATTTATTTCAATTTTACTTCTTTTTTATGAAATAGTTAAATATATGTATAATACTTAAAACATCTTCTATATCTATAATATTTCAATTTTACTAGTAATGTTTTTATTTAAAACATATTTTGTATATCTTTACATTATTTTTACAAGTTATATTAAAATAAAAATTTAGTAAACAGAAAATCACGTTTTAGTTGATAAAGTAAGAATAATTGTTTTAAGTATTTTATAAAGTAATAAAATGAGTTAAACAAGAGAAATTCAAGCTTCACATTTTTTAGGTTTAAGAAGTTGAAACTTTTAATCAAGTTGGACTATATAAATAATAAAATATTTACTTTGAGTCTTCAAGTTGTTTTATAGGCAAAATCCAAAAGTTTTAACAACTTTATTAGTTTACACTTAGATACTTATTCATATCGAGTAAGGATAGATCTACAGTTTCATTCCATATAATCGTATTAAATAAATTGTTTTCATTTTCAATTTTTCTCCTTTTGATCAGATTAATATGAAAGGCAGTTTGACCTAGATAATTGAGTGTAAAATTACAGTGTAACAACCATGTTTTTAATTTATGGATTATAATAAGATTTTCAAAGACTGCCTTATTTTATTGACCAAACATTACATAAATCCACAACCACCCACAAACACACACACTCACACCCTCCAAGTCCAACTTTCAACACAACCACCACCACCACCTCCCACATGTGAGTCTTCCATTGCACACACTTCACCCATTGTTATCATCATCACCATAATCAAAGAATCAAGCTTTTCACTTCATAACATTCCAATGGGGAATGCCTTGGGAGGAAAGAAAACGACGAAGGTGATGAAGATCGACGGCGAAACCTTCAAGTTGAAGACTCCGGTGAGAGTCTGCGACGTGCTCAAGGACCACCCGGGGCTGGTGCTGTTGGAATCCGAGGCGGTCAAGCACTACGGCGTCAGGGCCAGGCCGCTGGAGGCCAACCGGGAGTTGGCGCCCAAGAGGCTGTACTTTCTCGTTGAGCTGCCGCGAGAGGCGATGGTGGCGCCGCGGAGGGTGCGGTCGGGGATCAACATGAGCGCCAAGGACAGGCTGGAGAGCCTGGTGCTGGCGCGGAGGTCTGCGTCGGACCTCACCATCATGAAAGGGCAGGGGATGGAAGGGGCGGAGAACGGCGGAGTGAGGCTGAGGATGCGGGTGGCGAAGGCGGAGGTGGAGAGGGCGATGCGAGGGTGCGAAACGGAGGCGGAGGCGGCGGAGAAGATCGTTGGACTCTGCATGGCCAAAAGCGGCGAAGGTTCAAAACCACGTCAGGTACGTTTCTTCATGCAAGTAAAATGTAAAATTATTATAAGCATCTTCTTCTTTTTTATCTCATGTGAAATTCTCTAAATTAATTTAATTAGTACCATTAATTAATGTTGATTGACTCTAACTGAATAATAGCAGTTTGTGTTTTTTAACTGAATATATAATTTCAGGACTTTTACATGATGATGTCATTGTAAGTATGAAATAAGTTATTGATTTTTATGGATAATTAAAAAATAATGTAGTCAGAATATAATAAGTTTTGAGAAAATTACGTTAATAAAAAAGTAATGCTTCTTCATGGGTTTTTTTTTTTTCCAACCATAAGACTTTACCATGCAAGAATATATTTTTACATGCACTAATTCTTAACATGTGTATATGTGTATAGCAGCATCATTAAATATTACCACTGCTTAATCTTAAGATTTAATCTTTTTTGAACATATCAAATTCTAATGGACTTAAATAATTTTTTTTTATCATAAATTGTATTTGATTTCTGATAAAAGAAATGTAATAATTTTTATTTTATTTTGTTTTGCTGATGTAAGCATGACCAAATTTCCCTTATTTTACTGTTTAATTGTCTGAAAAAATTTAAGGAAAACAATGAAGTAAAAATTTGAAAAATATTGTTATAGACCCAAAATAAATTTTGGTAATTTGTCAAGGACAAAACCATTTTTATTGATCGGCAAAATATTTATATACACGAGACACTAGAGGTGACTATATATATATCTAAGTATTATTTTACTTTATTTAAATTTATATCATAACATATAAGAATTTACATATAAGTGTTTGGAGAATGTGTTTATAAACTGTTTTCAATATTTTTTTACGAAATAAAACTTATAATTTACATGAAAATAATCTGTCTCATCTTTTTTGAACAAAGCAATCTCATTTATGTTTTCACAATATTTTTATGTTTAAGTGATGTTGTATTGTTTTGAATCATCTTGTTACCTTAGAAAGTTTTAGAAAATCCAGTTTTCTATTTATTAAACAAAATGGAGTTGCATAACATAAACGAAACATACTTTCGAACATTATTTCGATCCATGACGTTTTAGTCAATGCTTGTAAGTTGAAGTCGAATTGATTCTGTGAATAAGTTGACGTAGCGGGTTCAATCACCTTCTATATTATTATAAATGGAATTGGTTTATTTTTAATTTTAAATATCATTATTGCTGGTCACATGGTCAATGATTTATAGAAAAATTGTAAAACGGACAAAAAAATATAAAGACGTTTTTGTCAATCATTATGTATATTTCGCACAAAACAAATTTGTTAGTATTTATTTCTTTATTTATAATTAAGAACATTTCTTACGTTAAACACTTTTTTAACTTTTAGTATATATATATAAAGTTATAATTTCTTTTAAAACATTTACGATTTTTATATACAAAATTGACCATGAAGGACTTGTTAGATGTACAAGATGTAAATTTAATAGTGTTACAAGTTGTATATGGTATTCAATATAGTACTTACTCTAACATAATAAGAGCTTTTCATATAAATTTTTCACACAAGTAATCATTTCAGAACTTGCTTTTCTTATGAAAGTTCTTGAGATATTTTATTAACATACAAAGCCGACAACAATGTAGCTATTAAATTTTCATTAACATTTTTTCTTCCCTTAGAGTATTACTATGGTAAATTCTTTCATCTAACTTGAGCTTATGTTCACACAAACTAGATATAACATGTAAATCTCAAAATAAGTTTTATGGGGATTAATTAAACTTAAACATAGTTTCTAATATAGTATTAGAGATTATGTTTATACTAGATGTACATATAAAGTCTTGATACAAAATGATCACTAGATGATTTTACATCAAATTAAGATAAGACAATTTTGTGAGAATGAACTATAGTGTTAAACTCACATTCAAATAAAAGGATTTATAGAAGAAAGATAACACTTATATTTTATTAAAGAATTGTCAAATTTGTAAAATTGAGTTCAGAAATATTTAAACTCTAAGATGATACTGGAATGATTAGGTTTATCAAGCCATTATAAGACCTATAACTTTATTTTGTTCTCGGCATAAAGAATTTATATGAAAGGTTAAATCTAAATTCAAATTCAAAGTCTATATATATATATATATATATATATATATATATATAATCTGCAACTTGATAAGATCATTGTATATTCCCTGTTTTATAAATTTCAATCTCCACCTGCTATGTAATATATTGAACTAACATCATAAATGAAAGAGCAATGACATAAGAAAGAACCATTTGAACAATTGTACGAAAAACAGGAACAGATTCCTCTGCATTCACATTCATATAGTTGCCGACAAGCAAAACAGAATGGATAAGGAAAGGAAATGTAATGGCTCAACAGTTTAAACATCATTTCATGCATACAAAAACTCATATCAAAAGGGTTAAGCACCATGTCCTTTTCAAGTTGTTGGGTCTGCACAGAATAAAGATTCTTCCACTATAATCTTTGGTTTAATAAACACAAACTTGCATGGTGACTATCGTTGGTTATGAAAAAGTCGTTGCCAAAATTAAACTATTCCCTGCCTGTTTCTTTGTCTTAAAGAAGCCACAACTTTAATTTAATCTTACAAAATTTATTTATAAAATAAGGTTTGCATTCACTTGTTATAAATTTGTTTTATCTTTAATCATTGTGGATGTGAGATTTTCAATATACTCTCTCCAAGTTATATAAATCTTGAATGTGAAACTAATTATTAAAATAGTGGTCTCATGACAAATGGTATGATAAGTCTAACAAACAACAAATCTCGCTATGATATATAGGTTTCAAACTACCTTAAAAAATAAACTTTAAACTTAATATTTAACATAAGAAAATTAACTTGTAAATTAATATTTCTATCATTTATATACTGTAAATTTATCATATCTTTAATTGATGTAGAATCTTTGACCGTAAGCATTTATTATGTGTTCCATATCTACATGATCAGAAGAGTTTGTAATCATAAATTGATGGCTTTGGATTATCAATTCTTGCAGAAAAGGGTGAGTTTTATGCCAATCAGTGAAGGAGGGAGTCCTATAGCAGTGGCTTCATGAACAGATATTTTACATAAATTAGCCTTGAAATATGAGAGAGTATCTCACAAAAGGAATGAGCTTCATGGTGCTTTATTAGTTAAATATGATTAAGAGTAATGTTGTTTACATTTTCTTGATATATGTTTTTGTGCATGAGTCACAAACTATTGCAATAATTATATGGGTGTTTTCTTATATTAGTTTCACTGAACAGTACCTTAAAATGCAGTTCAGTACCTTTGTAGTTGTGAATAACAGTGTATGAGGTTTCAATAACATTAATCCTTAAATTATTGTGTGTAAATGTATGTAGGGAAAAGTATATATAACCTTGTTGAACTGTATAAAGAGACATCATGAATAACTCTAACTTATGTACATCTGTGAATCATGAACTCGTCGTATATAAGAAAGAAAGAAAGAAAGAAAAAAACAATCCATATCTATTTCAAAAGTATTCAATACTTTATTTTACTAAATTTTTAAGTTTAATAGACCACATATTTTTTTCACAAAAAAAAAAATTGTTATTTGACC
>Ga0214544_1002416_pt1 | contig 39248 bp, 23 predicted proteins | sample CNSS3metaG_FD_160074 | JGI IMG/M metagenome (GOLD analysis project Ga0214544, IMG submission 160074) | Root nodule microbial communities from cowpea collected in UCLA plant growth center, Los Angeles, California, USA - CNSS3 | ecosystem: Host-associated > Plants > Roots > Nodule | place: USA...
CGCCGGACCCCACGCTTCGCCTTTCAGGCCTCACGCGGCTGCGCCACGCGTAGCCCGAAGGGCGAAGCGTGGTGGGGGAGGCAGGACTCGAACCTGCGAAGCCATGAGGCGGCTGATTTACAGTCACCATGGTTTCCAACAGTCAGCTGCCGGGGGCAGCGATAGTGGGAAGCTAAGCCGCCAAAAATGCTCCAGCGATCCCAATCGGTTAACCCTGAACGACGTAGTTGTTCGCTGCTGGCGCGGCTTCGTTGACTCAGAGGCCAATTTTCCGGATTCTGCCCCCCAGTGCCCCCGGCTCGGGCGGGCCGCGCCGGAGGGGCAGTGCCGAATTCGATCACGAAAGCCACCATCACGAAGGCCATCAAGGACCACAAGGCGGGCCAGTCGTACGACCTCGCCTGCGAGATCAGGGGGCTGGAGCTGCGCGTCCGTCCGGGCGGCGTCCGCTGGTCGATGCGGACGCAACTGCACGGCACGCGGACCAGGTTCGATCTCGGGCCCGCGGTCGACGGCAAGGACGACGTGGGGGGCCTTTCCCTCGACGGAGCACGTGCCCGCGCCAGCAGGGTCCGGGAGATGGCGCGCAACGGCACCAACCCAGCACACTACCTCGCCGCGCTCGCGACCGGGACAACCGTCGAGACCCAGATCCGGATCGAGCGTGAGCGCGAACAGGAGCGCGAGCGGGAGAAGGAGGTCGAGCGGGAGAAGGCGAACCCCGGCTGGACCTGGGAGGAAGCCAAGGCGGCCTTCCTCGCCGAGGTCAAAAGGACGAACCGGCTCGACACGCACCGCGACTACCGCGGCAAGCTACAGCCTGCCGAGCTCGACCGCTTTGCAGGCAGGAAGGTCGGCTCGATCACTGTCGCGGAGATGGCGAAGGCAGTCGAGGAGGTCCACAAGCGCGGTGCCGAGGTCATGTCGCAAGGCATGACCCGCGTGATCAAGCGGCTGTGGTCCTGGCTGGCCGAGACCGTCCGCCAGCCGGAGACCCGCGTCGCCGACGGCGCCATGATCAAGCTGAAGGCACCTCCCCGCACCCGAAACGAGATCGGCGAGGAAGAAGATTTTGATCCGGAGGACGAGGCCGGGGAAGCGCCGCCACCGATCGAGATCGGCCGCGTGCTCGCAATCGCCCGCTCGGGCTGCCTGCCGGAGCGCATCAGCCTTGGTCTCGAACTGCTGATCGGCACCGTGCAGCGTCGTCGCGCGGTGACCGGGGCGAACCGCTGGCGCTTCAAGACCTACCCGGACGCCAACGACGAGATCGCTTGGTACGTGCCACCGTATTTCCGGAAGTCAGGCTCGAAGCGCGGCAGGAGATCGCATCTCGTCCCCTGCGTCGGCTTCGCCGCCGGCGCCCAGGAGCGCCTCGATCGCCTATCCGACTTCGAAGGGTCGAAGGGCTGGCTCTTCCCTGCCGGCAAGACGAACCGATCCGACCGTCCCCACGCCGAGGCAGGACTGTTCAACGATTACCTGGACGCCATGCCAGGCGTGTCATGGTCGCCGCACGGGGTTAGATATGCCTTCGCGACCTACGGCGAGAAAGATCTGGGATTCCGGCCCGGCGAGGCGTCGCTCATCCTCGACCACTGGGAGGGCCTGGACCCGGAAAACATGACATCGGCGATCTACAGCAGCGACCCCGGCATCGCGCGTAAGCGCGAGATGATGAAAGCCTGGATCTCGTGGTGCGAAGAGCGCGCTGCGGAGGCCATCAAAGCGGACAGCGCCCTGCTCGACCGCGACGCGATGGCCGCCGAGATCCGGCGGCGCCGCTACAGCATCAAAACGAAAGCCCCGGAGTGATCCAGGGCCGTCTTCGCTTGACTTGCCGTGTGGTTTACCCGCGAAGGCGCGGACGTGTCGAATGTGGATTCCTTGCCATCAAGCGCAATCCGCGGACGCTGAGTCATCCCGGACTGATGGCGGACATGATCAGGCGGCGCCGTTATAAGACAAATGCCTCGGCTGATCAGACAGGCTAAGCCGAAACGCCAAATAAACAAATCTTCCAATTATTCAGATATTTATGGACGGCCGAGACGGAGGGATTCTCTCCCAATTGACTCGCAAAGCTCTTGGACGAACTCGCAATCCGTCGCGCGCACCACCAAGCCTGTGAAAGGCCCGTGTGACAGCACAAAAGCCCCGAATGTGAATCGACGTCAATCGAAAAGCGGTGGAGAGTGTTTACGCCGTGCATTGATAGCGACTTGCTTTTCTCCGGAATGGAACGCACCTTACCGTCAATCTCCCCCGCCATTGGGCGGCACGTCTGCTGGAGCTGATCGGAAAAGCCCGGCGGACCTGGTGACACCGGAATGAGCCGACGACACGGGAGGGTGGGCAGCCGGAGCAATTAACCGGCGGGGGTGACGGGTTCCGACCGTTGCCTTGGCAATCCCGCATGTAGTTCCTGCGGGGCCGCGAAAGCCGACGTCAAACATGCGAGCACGTTTATCGAGAACGTGCGGCGTACGGTGGTCGAGCGATCCTACAACTGATCGCTCTCTCTCTCGGGCCGAAGCGGCAACAGCGCCAAAGCGCTGTTGCCGCTGGGCCCTGGGATGAAGACCGCCGGCGCCCAGTCCTCCTCCTCAAATCTTTTAGTCTCCTTCGCGGCGCCGCGGATTCGCTTGCGCTGCGCCCAGCAGCTTTCCGGAAGACTGCATAGGAACAGGGCCGCAGGAGAAAAGTATGATCGAACTGTTGAAGCGAATTTTTCGGCCGATGCCTGCCGATATCCAAGTCCTCTTCTTGGGGTCGGCGGCCGGCGTCGCGTTCGTCGCCGTCGCCTGGCTTCTCAACGACACTCTGGTGCCGCTCGATGGGCTGCGCTTTCTGTCGCTGTGGCTGAGCCTCGGATCTGCCGATGTCGCGAGTTTCCTGGCCGCCGTCGAGCGGTGCGGCGTCGCCGACGGCTTCGTTCACCGCGTCGTGGTGATCGCGGCTGTTACGTCGGTATATATCCCCCTGTGCGGCAGCGTTCTTCGGCGCACCATTGGGAGCTGGAGTCGTGAGGATAAGCCGCTCCTTCAGCTTCGCGGGGTGCTGACTTTTTCGGTCTTTGCGCTGACGGTGACCCTTGCGGGATCTGGCGTGGTCGCGGCCAATTGGCCGGCCGTGAGCAATCCCGCCGCCTGCACTGGTGATGTGAAGCTCAACAGTCAGTGGTAGATTCGGGCGTTCGACGTGAGGTCGATCAGGACTCCCGTTCTTAACGGCACTTAACCAAGAATGGCGAACGCGACTTGCTTTTGTCGCGCTCGCTACCAACATGAAGAAAGACGCTCCCATAGGGAGTCGGAGAGGATTGCAGGAGTGGTTCGGTATCGCCCTGCCCAGCTCCGCTGACACGGTAGTGTCGAGCGTCAGTAGACTTAGGGTACCAAACCCACGCGGGCGGGGGAGCCGACCTCCGCCGGGTTCTCCCCTCGCAACGCGAGGGGGCGCGGAAATCCATTAGCCCAGCGGGGGCGCGGCCTTCTAAGTCCGCGCGTTGGTGGTGACCGGCCCAAAAATGGCCGCTCGCAGAAGACGACAAAAAAGGCGGGATCCTCCCGCCTGTCGCCTGGATGCCCCCGCACGACGCCCGGCCTTCCATCCCGATCCGAACCTATCACCCCGCCCTCGGCGTCGCGGAAGCGTGCCTGCGTGGCCCTTCCGGGGCCTTTCGGTAGCTCGGTAGCTACCGGAAGTACCGGTAGGAGCAAGTAGGATGACCACCACCACCACCGACACCCGTGACGCCGGCGTCGCTGCGTTTGCGGCGCTTTCGAGCGAAGAGCAAGCCACCTGCGAGACGTATCTCGCCGCGTACCGCGCGATCCGCCTGCAGGAAGGTCCCTTCTTCTATATTTCCCGCGCCGCCGTCGCCCGGAAGCAGGGCTCCAACAGCATTTCCAGCGCGATCAAGTACATGAAGATCATCGAGTTGCTCGAAGGCGATCAGCCGCGCCGCCGGCGCGGCAACAACAAGGCGAGCACGCAGGACCAGGCCTCCGCCCAACAGCACCCGGCCGCGATCGAAGCGGCGTTGAACAGCTTGCGCGCCGCCATCGACGCGGTCTCGAAGACCGTCGCCGAGGCGCGGACGGCTGCGGAGGCGGAGATCTCGGCCAACTTCCAGACCGCGATCCGTAACCAGCAGGCCGCCTTCGAAATCGAGCGCCAAGCTGATGAGGCACGCATCTACGACCTGGACGATTCCTCGATGATGGCCAGCCACGAAGGCTTAGAGGCGCGGGCCGCCGCCGAGCAGCTCGGCCTGCGCCTCCAGGCGGCCGAGGCGGAGCGTGACCGCGAGCGGGCAGAGGCGCTGGAAGCGAAGCGGGTCAGCGAGATCGAACGCGCCCGGCTCGGCGCCGCGGAGGCGCAGCTCGCAGCGGCCCAGGAGCGCATCGAGCTTCAAGCGTCCGAAATCATGCGCCTTCAGGACGAGCGCCAGACCCTCGTTGCGACCGCAGCTTCGGCACATGAGCTGCGCGTGGAAAACGCTACGGTGCGCGAGCGCGCCGACGGACTCGCCCATCAGGTTGCCCGCCTCGAAACGTTGATCGTCGAGATGGACCGACGCCATCAGCAGGAGCGCGACGCGCTGCGCGCGACCTATGAGGCCGCCCTGGCCGAGCCGCGCCGGAAGCCCTCCGAGCCGGAGACGAAGCTCGGGTGGCTCGGCGTGCCGACCTCCGGCACGCCCACGGGGGAGCGCGGTTAATGATCGGTGCCCCCTGCCCCCACCTCTCGACGCATCTGGAAGACGCCGGCCCCGCTCGGGCCGGTGACCTCCGCCCTGCCCACCAGCCTGCCCAGTGCCCTGCCCCTGGTGGGTGGGCAACCCGAATGGTTTTTCCGCCAGCCGATCCGCCACTTAGCGCGCCTTGGCTTACCCGACCCCGAGCGAGCAACGAGTTTCTCTCTCGGGGTCGGGTAAGCGGCGCAAGCGACAGGTCGGTGGCGATCATGGTGGGCACCCTGGTGGGCATCCTGCTGGGCAGAGCTGCCAAGGCGCAGTCCACCATCGGGGGGCGGACATGATCCTTACCAAACGTGATGTGCGGCTGTTCTGGTGGGTCAACGGGTGGGGTGCAGTGACGGTGGAGCAAGTTGCGGCATGGATGGGCGGTGTCGGCTTCTCAACAGCAGCAAGAAGAATTCGGAAGCTCTGCGAGGCAGGATTTCTTCGTCGCATTCAAGTGGCTGGGCTACGCGAGCCGGCAATCGCACTCACTGACTATGGTCAGGAAGTTGCCCGTGACCCATTGCCGCCGTTGCCGGGAGTACGGTTGGCGACCTGGCACCACGACAAAACGATGTGCTCAATGGAAGCGCGGATTCTGCGACGCTTCCCGGAAAGCGTGGTGATCCCAGAACGCAGGCTTCGCACAAACCGGCTTATGGCCGGCGCCCCGCCCAAACACTTGCCCGACGCCGAGGCGCATCGTGCGGGTGTCCGGCCGATCGCCTTCGAGCTCGAACTGACCCCCAAGGCGCCTGGGCGAATCCAGGAGATCCTCACCGCGTACGCCACCTCGCGCGACTACGCCTCGGTCATCTATCTGGTCCCCGACCAGCGAATGAAGCGGTACGTCCAGCGCTTCGCTGCCGATCACGACGATCTCATCAAAGTGCACATTGTCAACATGCCCTCGTCAGTCGGCGGCCACGGTGGAGCGATCAATGGTTAGCAATGCAGCGTCACTTGTTCTGGTCGCGATGACGGCGGCCTTGATCACCATCGGCGCGCCGACGGCGATCGCAATCTGCGTCAGGACGGCGGCCTGGTTTTTCGGCCGCCCCAGGTGGATCCCGCTCCTTGCGCTGACTGTCGGTGCCGCCCTTCTCTTTCTCGTTGCCGGCGAGGCAATCCCCTACTTCCGGTCGAGCATGGCCCTTTACACGAATGCGTCGGACTCGCCGCATTGGCCCAAGCAGCTTGTCGATCAATGGTTTGATCTGCTGCTCCTGCCTACGAGCTGGCTGGTCGGTTTACCCGTCGTCTGCTGGGAGGCGGGATATGGCTGCTCCTAAATGAGGATTGGCGCAACACCCCGGAGTACCGCGTATTCAGCGGGGGCGGACGGCCAGTGCCGTCGCCGTGGGCGCGGATCCGAAGCCTTATCGCCAGAAGGTGTCTCGCGACGATCGTGGCGGGGACGATCACCATCGGCGTCGAGATCACGAGCGGGCGACGAGTTCGGATTAGCCTTGATGCCCTACGTCGCCATCTCATCGTTCTAGGCCGAAGCGGCCGAGGTAAGACCATCACGATTCTCCGAATAGCCTACGAGTGCGCTCTTCAAGGCCTGCCTGTGCTGTTCATCGATGGAAAAGGCGATCCTGACGTCAGAGAGGGATTGAGAGGGATCGCACAAGCGAATGGTCGCGAGTTCTATTGTGTCGATGCAATGAGCCCCGCCGAGAGCTGCGCCTACGATCCCTTCGCGCACAAGAGCATCACAAGCCAGAAAGACATGATCGTCCAGCTCCGTGACTGGTCGGAACCTCACTATAAGGGCATCGCATCTGCACATGCACAGGCGGTCTTCAAATCGATGGCGTACGGCGGCGTCGACGCCGACCTACATAGCTTCAGCCGCCACTTGTCTGTCAACGCGATGCTCGGACTTGCCCGACGAGGCGCAGGAAAGAAAGGCACGTACGACACCATCAAGGCAGAAATCCTAGCGCGCCGCGCCACGGAGAAAATCGCTATCGAAAGCATTGACTCCGAAGTCGCCTCGCTCACGCAATCCTCTTTCGGCGAGCTATTCGACATACATGCTGCGCGGCGATCAGGTCGCAAAATACTTAAACTTCGGGACGCGCGGGAGCAATCAGCGATCGTTTATTGCGGGCTCCCGGCACTTACGTTTCCGGATGCGGCTTCACGATTTGCATCGTTGCTAACCGGGGATCTGAAAGCCTCCCTCCCCGCCAGCCGAAAACAATGGCTGATTCTGTTTGACGAATTTAGCGTGTTCGCAAACCCGACTACGACCCTCAATCTGATCAATATGGGCAGGAGTTGGGGTGCATCTGTTTGCATTTCCACCCAAAGCTGTGCGGACCTCATTGCCACGGGTTCGGAAGCATTCCTCAGACAAGTGATTGGATCAGTGAATTCGTACCTTGTGCACGAACTCACCGACCCGGCGGATGCCGAGCTGATTGCGGGCGTTTTTTCGACCAAGGCGTCGGTCGAGTATACGGCTCAGATCATCAACAACAACCAGCGAAGCGGCGCCGCTTCTTCCAGAGCGGTTCGCGAGTACAAGATCAATCCTGAGTATCTCAAACATTTAGGGCTCGGCGAGGTTTACTACCTCAACAAGGATCAGCCGGACGATATTGTTCACGCAAAGATCTTGCCTGCTCCTCTATAACTCCCCTGGGCTCACAACGAGCCGCTTCGCTCAAATGAACGCGCAGTTGAGCCTCGGGAAACCGCCTAACCTCTCGCCGTATCAACACCGCTCATATCGCCACCTCTGCGAGAGAGGTGACGACGTCGTAATCGACGCCGATGGAATCAAAGTGTTTGCGGCCGCAGGCGATCTTCTGGTTTTCCTTTGTGCGGCGCTCTTCCGAGTCGAGCGTACTCTTGGTCTCGCGCACGAAGTAGAGCTTCTCCTCGCGTTCGGTGACGAAGGCCCAATCGGGATTGTAGGAACCGATGGGCGTGTCGATCTTGAACCAGGATGGCAGCTTGACGAAGAGCTTCACGTCCTCGTTGCCGTCCAGGTCGCGGGCGAACTGTTTCTCGACCTCGGATTCATACTCGATGGCGTCGAACAGTGCTTTCTCGCGGTTCTGCACTTCGTAGAGATTGCTCAAGTAACGAACGATCCCTTCCTCCGCGTCCTGTTCGATGCGGCTCTGCTCCCAGTAGGCGCCCACGACCTTCTCGTACTTGATGCCCTCAAGCATGAGGTCATGAAGTGCGCGGGAGATTTCCTTCGCGAGCGCCGCCATGAAAGCCTGCGGGTTGACCTTGAACTCGGCCAGCCTGCCGGAACGCTTGAGGATTTCGGCGAGCGTGTGCCGGGTCAGTTCGGTCTCCTTCTGCAAGAAGGCAAGGATGTCCGGCAGCACCTTGACGGGTTCAGCGTCGCGCACCCGCGTCGCGATCTGCCGGTCCGCCGATACGCCCGCGTCCGATATGTCCACTTCCACGAGGGTCGTGGCAATGCGCGGCGCCTTGATCGGCTCGATCTGCTTGATGCGGGCGAGCGCCCGGTCAATCAGGTCGGGAGTCTCGAAGGTGACGCGGTAGCGCGTGCGGTGCTTGATCTTTTGCCAAAGCTTCTGGAAGTCCTCGCTCAGGTGGACTTCCTTGCGGAACTTCAGCTCGCGGCGGTCGCGGGCATTGACGATCCGGTTCTTGAAGACCTTCCGGTTGATCTCGTCCGTGATTGCGGCCCTTAGGTTCTCGTAGCCTTCCGGGACCTTCAGCTCGAAATGCGTATTCTTGGGATCGAACTTGTCGAGAATGTCGCCGGCGGCATTGAGATAGCCGGCTGAAACGAGCGCAGACCATATCTTCGCCGACTCGTCCTGGCCGATCTCGGCTTCCGTGCCGTCTTCCGCCCGCCGAACGAGCTTCGCAAAGGCGATCTTCTCGACCTTGCCGAAACGGATTCCAAAATCCTCCTCGAACTCGGTCTGGAGCGTGCGCGCGAACGCTTCGTAGGACTCGTTCGCGATGACCGTCAGGCGGTTGACTGTCTCATCGTGCACCCGCTCGCCCGTCTCGTTGACGGGCAGGCGCAGCCCGCGCCCTATCTCCTGCCGCTTCTTGTCAGCGGATTGGGTTTCATTGAGCGTGCAAATCTGAAAGACGTTGGGATTGTCCCAACCCTCGCGCAGGGCGGAATGGGAGAAGATGAAACGCAGCGCGACGTTCGGATCGAGCAGGCGCTCCTTGTCCCTCATGATGAGGTTGTAGGTGTCCTCGTCGTCGGAGGTGTTGCCGCGCGTGTCCTTCGCGTGGCCCTGCTTGTCCTGCGAGAAGTAGCCGTTGTGAACCTCGGCAACGTCGAAGGGAATCAGGCCCTTGTGGATCGGTTTGGCCGTCAGCTCCTTATACGCCTCCTCGAACCATTGCCCGATCTTCCCATGGCTCGTGGTGCCGTCCTCGTTGTAGACGCGGTAATTGGCGACGCGGTCGATGAAGAAGAGCGAGAGCACCTTGATGCCCTTGCCCTTAAGCGCGCGTTCCTTCTTAAGGTGCTGCTCGACGGTCTCGTAGACCTGCGCCTTCATGATGTCGTCGGCGAGCCCCCCGATCTCCTGCCCAAGCTCCAGGAACCGGCCCTGATTGAACTCGATGTATTCGGAGCCGGGAGTGCAGTCGATGTTCTGCACGATGTAGCCGTTGCGGTACGCTTCGCGCTCGTCGGATTTCACGAACAGATCGTCGCCCTGCTTGACCCACATCTTCGTGGGCTTCGGCCCGGTCTTGCCTTCTTTGTGAATTTCGACGCGGGCGCGGATGCCGTTCGTGTTGTCGGTCGTGATCAACTTCACGTAGGCGTCGTTGAAATTCTCATCCGAGCGCACGGACGCAACCTCGATCCGTTTTACGAGGCGCAGATCGTACGCCTTGATCGGATCGAGCTTGTAAACGAGATTGTACGGGTTCCTGTGCGTCGCGCTGTAGCGCAGCGTCACCATTGGATTGAGATTGCCGATGGCCCGCCGCGATTTCTCGGTCGTGTCGACGCTCTGCGGCTCGTCGATGATGACGACGGGATTGGCGGCCTGAATGAACTCGATGGGGCGCCGCCCCGACATGCGGTCGTTCTCTCGGTTGATCACGTTGAGTTTCTTCAGCTCGTCCTCGGTCATTTCCGACAAATCCTTGTCGGCCACGTCCTTTTGGAAGGACTGGATGTTGATGACCATGATCTGAATCTGGTTGCTGGTCGCGAACTGCCGCACCTTCCCGAGGCGCTTGCTGTCGTAGACAAAATGATCGAACGGCGCTTTGTCGTAGAGCGTTTGGAAATGCTCCTTCGTCACGTCAATGCTCTTGAGGACACCCTCACGGATGGCGACGCTCGGCACGACGATGATGAACTTCTTGAAGCCGTAGGTTTTGTTCAGCTCGAAAACAGTGCGGAGATAGACGTACGTCTTGCCGGTGCCGGTTTCCATTTCGACCGAGAATTCGCGCCCCTGCAGGGCCTCGACTTTCTCGATCTCGTTGGCTTCCTGAATCCGGTGCACATTCTTGAGGATTTCGTCTTCCGGCAGATTGAGCCGGTTGCCCATGCCAAGCTCGGTCTGGAACAGTCCGCCGATCTGGATCGACTGGAACGCCATCGCCCCGGTCTGCACGAAGGGCTGGCCGTCGAACACGCCGACGACGGCGTTGACCGCGTCCTGCTGATATTGAAGGGCGGGGTCGAACTTGAGCTTCATGCCGCGTCCCTCAAACCGTCTTGAAGACTATTTCGGATTCCTCGGCCTCGGCCCGCGCCCTGAAGGTCTGGACCGCGTTCGCCTTCAGCTGGTCATTGCCCTTGAAGCCCACGTCCAGGCAGATGACCTGCAACGGGTTCGCCTCGGCGAGCGCGTCGATCAGCTCCGGCGTGATCTCTTTTTCCAGACAGATGAGCAGCGCGCCGTCTTCGACGGAGAACACCTGCTTCCCTGCGATCTCGATCGATTCGAATCTGGTCGTCAGCGAAAAGCCCGCCTTCAAGAGAAGCTCAAAAAGCAAGCTATCGCGACCAGCGCCCTCCCTCAGGTGCCCGACGTGATCCTGAAGCCGACTGATCAGGTCGTCGTTCTGGTCGGTTTTCCCGTCCCACCGATGAAAATTCGATTGCCCCAGTTTGAAAGCTCGGAACGCAAGGGATGCATCGCTCCTGCGCTTCGTATTTGACGTCAGTCGTTGTACCATGGCTTCCGAAAGCGTAAGATTGTGTCCCTCCAGCTTTTCCGGAAACTCGATGAGAATGAAAGACGGCGCCTGCGCAGCGTCCGCTTCCAGAGAAAAAATAGCCTCGCCCATGGATCCTGTTCCAGCATAGCAATCCAGCACGACATCGTCTTTGCGTACATTTGCGATGCTCAGCAGATGCTTCATAAGCCTCGTCGGCTTCGGAGACAGTTTTAGCTCGGGTAGATGCTCCCTCAGCTCTTTCGTTGCTTCGTCGGTATGCCCCACTTCGTCATGTTGCAGAATTGTCTTCGGCATGGCTCCTTGACGAATTTCGAAAAGATATTTCTTCTTGGCTGGGATTGAGTTTTTACCGTCTATTCCCCACCACAACCGGCCTTCGTCGACGTTCTTATCATGTTCAGATTGCGAACAGGCCCATACCCTGGTCTTCTTAGGAAATCTCTCTTCGCCCGTGTTTGGATTTGTTATCGGATAATACAGATTGGGACGCTCTTCCGCCGTGTACCTGCACGTGTAGTCAGCCGCCTTCCAGGGACCGCGGGGATCCTTGTCTGGATTAGTGTACCTAGCCGACTGTTCATCTGTCATGGGTAACAGTCCCGCCGTGAAGTCCTCAGAGCGTCGGTAACACATGATGTTCTCATGCACGTAACCCACGTCTTTCGTGTCTGGTGGCGGCGAATACCGTTTCTCCCATGCGAAGCAAGCGACGAAATTCTCCTCGCCGAAGATCTCGTCCATCACGGCCCGGAGATGATGGGCTTCATGGTCGTCGATAGAGACGAAAATTACCCCCTCATTCGAGAGGAGGTTCCTGGCCACAAATAGCCGGGCATAGATCATATTAAGCCAACCCGAATGGCCGTTGCCGGCAGGTATACCGATACTTTCGGTCATCTCATCACCGGCAACATACCGAAGATAGCGATCAAAATGACCTTCTCGGTCGTCGAACATCAGCTCCCCACCGATGTTGAACGGCGGGTTCATGTAAATCATCTTGATCTTTCCGAAGTAAGATCGCTCGACGAGTTTCATCACCTCGAGATTTTCGCCCTGGATCACGACGTGACGCGCGGCGTCAAAATCCACCGACATATGCGGATCAGGCTGCAATGCCCCCTGTGGAGGGCGCTGGATGACATCAAGAAGATTCGGTTTCCCTCGCCAGTCGAATCGAAATCTGTTGGCGTCCCTGCTCAGCAAGTCGCGGGCGAAGGCATCCAATATAAAATCCCGCAGCAACTTTTCGTCGACGCGTTCACTCGCTAACGAGGACAAGACATCATCGATCCGGATATCCAGACTGCCGATCGCGCGGATTCTCTCGTTCAATTCCCGTTCCATTCTTCTAGTTTGTCCAGCCTGTTTCTGTATTCCATGACTTCCGGCAGCATTTCCGAAAACGCAGCAAGGCTGTCACCGCGAGAGGCATGAATTCTTCCGCCTCGCTCCAGCGACTGCCTATAGAGAACATCGAACAACTCGGCCGGCATCGGCGTGTTTGAACGTACTGAACGGACAATAAGGCCTGCCGACGCCTGCGCCGATAGCAGCGGATGTTCCTTGCGTTCAAGAAAATCATCGAGATTCGAGGCCAGAGGACTTGGCCTATGATCAATAGTCCACTCTACTTCACCGTCGAAATATCCAGAGGACGAACGAAGCGAGAAACCGCTTTTCATGCCCGACGGCGGGCGTGCATCCATAACGCTCGATACAACGAATTCGCCGACCGGCTTCGCAACTGCATTGCCGGCCATCCTGAGCAGCGTCGAGGGCGCCAGTCCCGAGGTAGGGATATCAGAAAATCCTTGGAGCGCGAGGTTTTCCGCGACGGTCAGTTTTCGCGCAATGCGGCCGTTAAATACGGCTACCGTACCTCTTCCCCTATTATCGGTTGCCCCCACCTTCAGGGCGGGTACGTAACCGCTAGAGTAACATATCGATCTCTTGCCGCCCGTCCAGTAGAAGCCGTGGACGTTTAGCGTCTCCTTTAGACCAGTGCGACTTGGAGTTTCACTGTGAAGTGCCAATGCATAAGACGCATGCCTTGACGCAACAATGAACAACCTGTTTCGATCCTGAGGCAAACCGAATTCCCTGGCGTTTAGAATGCGCCACGCAATGTGTTTGAAGCCATAACTTCGGACAGCCAGCTTCGCTGCCTCAAAATCCTCTCCTCCTCCCAGAGTCAGAAGATTTGGCACGTTCTCGCCCACTATCGTGTGCGCTCCGGACGCGACGGCCACACGCAACATATCAAAGAACAGGCCGGATCGAGCTCCCGACAAGCCTACTTGCTTCCCTGCCGAACTTATATCTTGGCATGGCCACCCTCCGACTACGAAGGAGGCTGGAGGAGGAATGTGCAGGTCTCGAATGTCATTGTGAATTGGAACATTTCGATTCAACGCGCGACTCTGGATGACCGCGTGACACTCGGAATCCTGCTCGCAAAACAGAACGGGTGGAATAGAGGTGTGCTCCAAGCCTCCTATTCCGGAGAACAGACTCAAATATGCGTCGTGCGGCTGGGCGCCTTCCGCTTTCAGGTCTTTCGTCGTTATTGTCACTATCGAACCTCAAACCTATGAAAGAGCAGCTACTCGTCGGTCACACTTCGTTCGCGGCGCTCTTCTTTCTAGAATGCCAATAATTGACCGCATGCATTCGGTCATTTTTCGTTTCAGATCGCTCTCCCATACGCGCACCACCATCCACCCCAGTTGTTCTAATTCTGCTGTCACAGCGATGTCGCGCTCGTGGTTACGCACCAACTTAGCAACCCAGAATTCGCGATTCTGGGTCTTGAGACTCGCGCGCAGAGCGCCGACTCCCGCTTCCTTAAGTATACGCCCGTGCCAATAGTCACCATCGACGAAGATTGCCACTCGTTCTTTAGAAAATGCGATGTCGGGTTTACCAGGAAGAGCGGCAACATTCTTCCTAAAACGATATCCTTGTCGGTGCAGTGCGCTGCGAAGCTTTACCTCCATTCTCGTATTGGTAGCCCGCACGCGAGACATAAGGAATGAAGTCGCTTCGGGCGCGCGCGGGCGATACCCCCCATAATTTGTGGCCGATGTCGCCCCGTTGATTGGTTTCTTCATTAGCGGCCCTCATTCGCTCGATAAGCTTCTTGAATTCCGCAACAATCACCTGTTAATCGACGCCGGCGATTGCCAATCATCAAAAAGCTATATGGAATAAACGATCGCCCACGTCTATCGACGCAAGGCCCATCTTCTCCCGTTCCTTTCCGGTCTTGTTTCCTTCGTTGCCCCTCATGTAATCTCGAACTTGATCGCGAACAGCTCCTCGTCGGATACTGTCTGCCCGAGGCGCTCTTCCACCTGATCCAGAAGGCCGTCCTTCTGAACCTCGATGTCCTTCGCGGCGGCGTCATAGGCGCGCCATGCTTCGTCTCGTTTCGTTTCAAGCGCTCGCGCCTTCCGTTGTAGCGCGAGCTTGTCGGGCAGGTTACCCGTCTGACGGATTTCCTTCTTGAGCGCCCTGATCTCCTCGTCCAGCTCCTTCAGGTCAGCCTTCAGCCCGGCGCGTTTGTCCTCCGCCCAGTTGTCGAGCTTCTCCATCTCCTCGTCGAACCAGGCGGATTGCCGCGCGGCCATCTCGTCGAGAATAGTCTTACGCTCTGTCTCAATCTTCTCTCTCACGGCGTTCGGAGGGCTAAGATCGGAGAAATCTCTCTTTCTTGCAGGGAGTTCGAACAGGCGCGCGGCAGTCTTGGGATCAAGAACGGTTCCGTCGTCGGTCATGGCAGCAAGTATAATGTGGTCCTGATCGTCCGCGCCCCGCACTGAGAACTTGTGCGCAACAAGGGTTCCAGCCTTGCCAACTAGCGGTTCAAGCGCCACAGAAGTTTGCGGCCATGCCGTATAGTCGAAGACCACGGTCGCGCCATTGAGTTTTCGCGTAGCGGCTGCGTTAAGGAGATGCTGCGCGAGCGGATGGCCGATGCGGTAGCGGTGTCCATCAATCCCGCGCTGGGACATATAGTAGCTGCCCGCGGCGGCATCGACGCCTTCGGGTACCGACTTAAGGATAAAGGTCAGATAGTCGTTGTCGAATTTCGCCGACTTGCCCAGCTCATGCTTTGTGACCGCCCACAGCATGCGAGCGTAGCGGTCAAGGTATTCCTTACTCTGGGTCATGTTGATCTTGAGGCGGTCGTGAACCTCGGCATCAAAATTCTCAAGAAGCTTGCGCCGCGTGTCTTCCATCGTGACGCTGATGTTCGCTTCCATTTCCGTGCGTAGCCGCTCGAAGGCCTCCTCGATCGCTGTAACCGAGCGGCACGTTTGGTAGATCGATACGATGCGTTTTTCGAATTCCACGCCCGATTCGATTGCGCCCAACACCTCATCGCTGGCACCGAACACGCCAGAGAAGAGCTTGAACTTCTCGGCGAGCAGTTCGTAGACGCGCTGGTCGGCTGCATTATTCTTGTTGAGGAAGTTGACGACGACGACGTCGTGGCGCTGGCCGTAGCGGTGGCACCGGCCTATGCGCTGTTCGATACGCTGCGGATTCCATGGGAGGTCATAATTGACGACCATGGAACAAAACTGGAGGTTGATACCCTCCGCCGCCGCCTCGGTCGCGATCATCACCGCGGCCTTCTCACGGAAATATTCAACCAGAGCGGCGCGCATGTCCGCTGTGCGCGAACCCGTGACCCTGTCAGTCCCTTTGTGCTGCTGAACCCACGCTTCATAGATTGCTTTCGATTGCAGGTCGGCATTGGAGCCGTTGAAGAGGACCAGCTTGCCATCATAGCCGTTTTCGCAGAGGAGCCGGACGAGATATTCCTGCGTCCTGCGGGACTCGGTGAAGATTATCGCCTTTTCCGCGCCGCCGAGTTCAATCGCCTTGGCGAACCCGGCGCGCAAGGCGCTCAAGAGCGCCTCGCCTTTGGCGTTCTCGGCGATGGAAACGGCGAGATCGCGGAAGCCGCGAAGGTCGATGATCTCCCGTTCGATGTTGGCGATGTCATCGGCGGTAAGAAGTTCAGGCTCATTGCCTTCCTCGTCCCACTCGTCAGCCGCCTCTTCAAATTCTTCGTAGTCCTCCGCGATCTCTTCTTCGAGCTTCTGGCGGAGGCTCTTATCGTTCCGAAGCTGGCGCTCCAGTTTTCTGGCAAGAGAATCTAGCGCTCCAGCAATAGCGAAGGTAGATGACGCCAAAAGCTTGCGCATAATTAGGGTCATCAGCGTCCGCTGACTTGACGGAAGCGCCTGTAAGGACGGTCGGCACAGATAATTGGAAACCATGTCGTAGAGCGCCTGCTCGCGCTCGGTGGGCACAAACTCCTGCGTAATCGGAATGCGGTTGGTGTAACGGATATATTCCAGGACTTGCCTGCGCAGGGTCCGGTGGCAAACGGACTTGAGCCGATCTTTCAGCTCATCGAACTGGGCATCGCCGGTTATGCGCGCATACTGTGAACGGAAGCTCTTTGCGTCACCAAACGCGAAGTCATCGACCAGGCTGACGAGCCCATAAAGCTCCATCAGCGAATTCTGAAGGGGCGTGGCCGTCAGCAGAACCTTAGGCGCATTGCTGAGCGCGGTTTTCAGAGTCCGCCCGATCCGATTATCGGGCCGGTACACGCTCCGCAAACGGTGCGCCTCGTCGATCACAACGAGATCCCAAGGGATGACCATGAGCTCATCAGCGTGACGCGCAGCAAACTGGTAGGAGCAGATCACGAGCGCCTTCTGCTCGAACGGACGTCGCACGCCGCCCTTCGCGAGCGCGTTGTAGTTTTTCGCTTCGAGGATGATAGTCGGCAAGAAGAACTTTTCTTCGATCTCCTGCGACCACTGCTTGCGCAAGTTAGCGGGCGCGATCACGAGTATGCGGCGCCGACCCTCAGTCCATTTCTGCGCAAGGACCAGGCCCGCCTCGATCGTCTTTCCGAGGCCTACCTCGTCGGCAAGAATCGCTCCCTTCGAGAGCGGGGACTTGAACGCGAACAGCGCGGCCTCCACCTGATGCGGGTTGAGGTCTACCTGCGCATCCAGGAGCGCAGCAGCGAGTTTCCCCGCGTCGGCGACGGAATGCCGCCTGCCGAGCTCATGAGCATAGAGTTTTGCGTGGTATTCCGTCGTCACGTCATGCTGCGCATTTTTGGATCTCGACGCCCCATTTTGGTTGGAGGCGTCTCGCTCCAACGAAAAAATGTCTACAACCCTGTTTGGTAGGGAACCGGCAGAAATCATACAGAAAATCTAAAAACCCGCCACCAACTCATTGAAACTTTTCCATTTTCTAACGTCACAACGCTGATTGACCCAGACGGACGAATCGGTTTGAGCGCGCCTCGCACCCTCAAAGATCACGAATTTTGCGCGCCAGAGACATGAACAAGTAGGCTTGGAATCATACTGAACTGCGCGCCGGGAGCAGTCGGTCCCGCGTCCCGCCCTGACGGGGCGGCGCTATGCTGACGCTCCTGCGGCTGCCGCCTTTAACCGGTCTCTCGGTCGCGGTCGGTCCCGCGCCTCCAAAGGGCGCTCTTGCGGCAGCACTTCTCCGGCCGTGAGCTCAAGCCCACGCGTCTACAGGGCGTGCCGCCCAAGCCGTCAGGCATCCCTTCGGGCGGAGAACGCGAGCCGTGTAGTCGCTGTGCTTCGGTCCGCGCCATCTCGCACTTTCCAGCCTCATGACAGCTTTCCCCTGCTCATCGACGCTTGGCTAGTCAGCCTTTATACGCAAAGGGAAGCGGCTCGCCCTTAGCGTTTTGCCATCAGTCACACCAAACCACCTTGCCGGACTTGACCCAGAAGTGGGATTGGCATCCGTCCCGAAGCCAGACCGACGGGTGCAGAGACACGTGCCCTCTCTTGTCGACAGAGACGTCCCAGCGCGGTTTGATCTCTTTCAGCACCATCATTTCTAGGCGTTGCCCGCAGCCGCAGGGGCAACGCATGCCGACCAACCACTCCTCGCCGCGGTCGCGGGCCACCATCAGATTCCACAGCGGCAGCCGGTCCGGCAGAGTGTCGCCTTCGACGACAACGAGCGAGCGGCGCAGCGTTAAGGTGGCGACGAGCCGGCGCCACCAGAGTGGTTTCCTGTTCATGCGGCCCTCCCTTGAGCCGCAAGCGCGGGCAGTCCGAGAAGCGGCTCGGCCGTGCCTTCGGCCACCGGAAAACGGTGCCCATTTTGGAACTGGCTTTCGGCAAATTCGTCTTCGTCCCCTTCAGCAAGCATAAAGATCGTGCGCGCTCTCGTTTCGTTTGCGAACTCACGGAAGGGAAACAGCCGCGCGATAAATTCGACGACACAGGCCGAGGCGGCACGCATGTTAAGCGTGATGACGCCCGGCGCTTCTTCCGCCATCCCATGTAGATAGCCGTCCGCGACCTTTCTGGCGAGCGCGTGCGGCGCCGTACGCGCAAGGTACTCCGCTTCGAGAAGCACCGCGTCATAGACACCGCGGTCCATCAGGCTTGAGCCGCCCGGATAGACGTAATCCACCCGACCGTAGACCTCGGCAACGTGGCGTCGGCCGTCCGGCATGGGTTCGGTCGGGATCGCAACGCCGACGTCGAATAATGGTATCGCGAAACAAGCGGCTAGGCGGTCGGCAATATGGCGGCCTTCCGCGGAGTCGACACAGGAGAAAAGAATGTCGGCCTCGCTCGCCGCCAGAACCGCCTCGCGCGTAGCTACAGAGCGCGGCACGCTGATGACCTCGCCATCGGACCGATAGCGCCGTATGGCGTCGGCGAACATCTCAACCTTCAGGGAGCCGATGTCGGCGACCTTCGAGTTCAGGATGCGGTTGAGGTTGCGCTCCTCGATCTTGTCGAAATCGATGAGAATGATCTCGCCGGCGCCGAGGCGGGCAAGTTGCTCGGCAACGACCGAGCCGGTTCCCGACACGCCGATGATGCAAACGCTAAGACGGCCGAGCCACGCTCGCATGTCGCCGGTGAATGCTATCGGAGGTTTCATCGGGCCTGAGGCCGTCGCTCCGTTGTTCCACCATGTTTCGATGTCAGCTCCGGCTTTCATCACGAGGTCGACCGGCGTGGCGCGGTCGTCTTCATAAACGCGCGCCCGCATCGCCCCGCTTGGGGTCATGAGCGCCGAGCCCGCCGTCCGGTCGGTGCCATGCCGGATTGAGTTCATCAAAACGCGATCACTCTCGTCGTCCGCAGTAGAGAAGGCAAAGAACCCGCCGGGATGTGAATGGACGGCGATCACGGCATCGCCGCGCGCCGACGCGCGGTCGATCGCGGTCTCGACACATTCGCCCGGCCAGGTGATGCAGTTGGGCTGGCGCGTGCAGTGCTCGTAGGGAACCCAAACGACCTCGCGACCGAGCCATTTTTGGCGCCGTTGTCCTGTCACCGTGCAGAGCAAGAGCGCGGCGGCTTCGAGCCCATCGCCGGGAAAGAGATGGGCGCGAAGTTCGTCCGCCACCTTCGCAGGCAGCACCAAGGTGTGGCTCCGCTTCATTGCCCGACCTCGCGGTGCAATGACTCGTCGACCAGAGTGAGGTGGGTCGCGAGCGTATCGCGCGGCGCGTCCCACTGGCGGTGGCGCGACCACCGCTGGAAAGGCAAACCGATGACGGTCTCGATTTGCTGCGTCTGCGGGATCGCCGCACCCGACGGCAGCGCGAGCGGTGGATGGCAGTAGAACATGTCGAGCTGGGCGCCGGGATAGCTGACCGGCACTTCGATGCCAATTGTCGCGGTCGCAACTTGATACCCCGGCGGAAGCGGATAGTTCCGAATGATCAGCCAGCGGCGGCCGGCATCGACCAGGGTTTCCCAGTCGAAGCCGAGGCGGTCGAGAAGGCCCTCGTCCTGCGGCAGCATCATGAAAGCAACGCGACGCTGCCCGCACATCTCCCCGTTGTTGATCTGCCGCGGGGTAAGACGGAGTTTCTCGATGCCCTTGTGACGCAGGTCGATCACAAAGGAGAGATCCACGTCCCGCCTCGGCTCGCCCGCCACTTTGAGCACGATGATCCACGGCGTATCGGGATGGAAGCCGGCCTGCTGGATCGCTTGCCGTACGACAATCTCGGGCTTCCGCGACTCGACGATGACGCCCTGAACATTCAGCTTCCACACCTCCCGGTGCGGGTGATGATGTTCGTGTTCGCTATGGTGATGATGATCACCCAAGGCCTCCTGATGGTCGTGGCGATCCGGTTCTTCGCCTTTGCCGTGCAGGCGGGAATGGTTCTCTTGGTTCATTTTGCTTTCCGTATCTAGCTGATTTTAGGTCTGTTTTTGGCCGAAGTGACCATCAGCCTGAACTTTGCTACCATGCTGCGTCAGATCTGGACGTACACGCGATGCGCTACGATAAGACACGGAACATCCTGGAATTAGCGCGCGCTCTGGCGAGCAGCGCCGAGGGCCTGACGCTGGACGAGATGTGCCAGTTGACACGCTGCGAGCGACGCACTGTGGAGCGCATGCGGGACACCATCCGCGCGGTGTTTCCGCAGATGGAAGAAATCCCGGATCACCCCAAGAAGCGCTTCCATATTCCAAAGGGGCTAGACGGCTTCTTTCAGGACCCGACGACCGAAGAGTTGAGCGACCTCGGCGTCGTCGTGACCGACCTTCGCGACTCCGGTGCTGTCGCGCGCGCTGCGTCGCTTGCCGAGCTTGACAAGAAAATCCGCGCAGCCATGCGATACGGACGCCGTCGCGCCACCGAGACCGACGTTGAAGCTTTGCTCCGCGCCGAGCGCATCGCTGTACAGGCGGGGCCACGGCCGACCGAGAACCCGGCTGTCCTTATGGTTCTTCGCCGTGCGCTTCTGGAGATGAAACTGTTGCGCTTCATCTATCATGGCGGCTCAAAGCCGGGAGCTTCGCGCGACGTCGTGCCTTACGGCATCATTTTTGGCCGCATGAACTACCTGATTGGCGCGGATGCCGGCACCACCAAGCCGAAGCACTGGCGGCTCGACAGGATCGAACGGCTCGAATGCCTCGACGAGGCTGCGGCGCCTCCGGCAGACTTCGATCTTGCGGCGTTCGCCAACACGTCCTTCGCCTATTTCGAGGGCGAGCAGGAAGACGTCATCTTGCATGTCCTCCCGGGCGGCATGGAGGATTTTAAGAACCACCGCTTTCATGCGAGCCAGACCGTCGAAGAGCATCCCGAAGGCGGCGTCATCGTGCGTTTCCGCGCGAGCGGCATGCTGGAGCTGGCGTGGCACCTCTTCACCTGGGGCAACAACATCGAGATCGTCGAGCCGGTGTCCTTGCGCCAGCAGATCACCACCGAATTGCGCGCCGCGCTGGCGCATCACGAAGAGCCTTTGCGTTTCACTTACGTCCTTGACTCGAAGAAAGCATCCTAGCCCGAGGCCTACGTCCAATTTTGTCGCACCCCATTCCTATTTTCCCGCATCATGCATCCACTTTCCGCCTCACGCCTCAATGACTATCTCGGCTGTCCGCACCAGGCAGCGCTCTGGCTTGCGGGCATCAAGCCGGCCGAAGAGGCCGAAGCGACCCTGCAACTCATCCGCGACAAGGGCTTCGAACACGAAGCCGCCGTGCTGGCTCGGCTTGAAGAGCGCTTTGGTCCCGCCCACCGTATTCCGTCAGAGGGCAGCGCCGCCGAGCGGACCCGCCTGACGCGGGAAGCCATCGCGCGCGGTACGAAGCTGATCTATCAGGGCGCGCTCATCAAAGATCCGTGGCTCGGCTACCCCGACTTCCTGGTACGGAACGGCGAACCCGGCGTGACCACCTTCGAACCTGAAGATGCGAAGCTCTCGCGATCGGCTAAGGGCGAGTATGTCCTGCAACTTGGGATCTATGCCGAATTGCTCGAGGAGCTGTTCGGCATCCCCGTGCAAGGCGGCGTGATCCACGTCGCGGCCGGCGAACCGGAGCCCTTCGATCTGCGGCGCACGCGTTTTATTCTGCGGCGGCTCATCCGTAGCTTTGAGCGTTTCGTCGCCGACGAGCAGCGCGCCACCAAACCGCAGCCCTGTGCAGCTTGCGCCCAATGCGATTACAAGGCTCGCTGCGAATCCGAGTGGCGCGACGCCGACAGCCCGTTCTTCGTGGCCGGCGTCAGCGGGGCACAGGTTACGAAGCTGGCAGCGGCCGGCGTCACGACGCTCGCGCAGTTGGCGGCGCTGCCGGCGACCGCCAAGGTCGATGGCATGGGCGCGGAGACGCTGGTGAAACTGTCGGCACAGGCCCGCCTTCAGGCCGCCGAGCGAGCGAGCGGCCAGCACAGCTTCGAACTCTTGCCTTATGCGCGCGGACGTGGCTTCGCGATGCTCCCGGCGCCCGATGACGGCGATCTCTATTTTGACATGGAGGGTGACCCGCTGGCGGGCGAGGGGCTCGAATATCTCTTCGGCATCTATGGCCGTTTGAATGGCGAGCGCGACCAGACGTTCCGGCCGATCTGGGCGCACAATCCCGCCGAGGAAAAGGTGGCGTTTGAAAAGCTGATGCGCCTCCTGCTCGACCAGGTGCGTCGCCATCCGGGCGCGCACATCTATCATTACGCCGCCTACGAGACGACCGCGCTGAAGCGGCTCGCCATGCGTTACGCGACAATGGAGGGGGAACTCGACCAGCTCCTGCGCGAGCGCCGCTTCGTCGATCTCTACCGGGTCGTGGTGCAGGCGTTGCGCGCATCGACCGAGAGCTATTCGATCAAGGACCTGGAAGCCCTCTATTGGCGCGAGCGCAGCGGCGAGGTCAAGACGGCGTCGGACAGCATCGTCGAATATGAGCGCTGGTGCCTGACGAAGGACAACGCGATTCTCGATTCGATCGCTGCTTACAACAAGGATGACTGCGTCTCGACAGCGCACTTGCACGCCTGGCTCGAAGGGCTGCGCCCGGCCGGCGTCCATCTTGAGATCGTCGACGATACAGTCACCGAGAAGCGCGAGCAGTCGGCGGAGCGCGCCCAGCTTGAGGCCCGCAAGCAGACGCTCGCGGCAGCGGTGCGGGCTTGCCCGCACGGCGATGCCCGCATGCGCGATCTTGTCGCCGAACTGTTGTGGTTTCACCAGCGGTCGCAAAAGCCGGGTTGGTGGGCGCTGTTTGAGCGCCAGGCCTGGTCCGAGGATGAATTGGTCGACGATGCCGAGAGCCTCGGCGGGCTTCGGCTCGACACATCCAAGGCACCGGTGCCGGTCAAGCGGTCATTCGACACGACGTTTGTCTTTCCGCCGCAGGACACCAAGCTCAAGCTCGGGGATACGCCGCGCATCGCCGAGACGCTCGGCAACGCCGGGACCATCGTCGAGATTTCAGCGGAGGATGGCCGCGTCGTCCTTCGCCGCGGCGCGAAAGCTCCCGCTCTGCCGATGCGTTTCAGCTTGGTTCCCGCGCCGATCAATTTGCAAGGCGTCCCGGATGCCGTGCTGGCGTTTGCCAGTCGCTTCGCCAACGGGTCGAGCCACGGTGATCAGGCCTTGCTTGATATCCTGATGCGCCGCGCCCCGCGTCTTAAGGGCCGGGTGGCCGGATTGCCGATCCGTGTCGCGGGGGAGCCCTTGACCGAGGCCGTGATCCGCGCCGTCACTGAGCTCGATCACAGCTATCTCTTTATTCAAGGACCGCCCGGCACCGGGAAGACCTATACGGCCGCGCTGGCGATTGTCGAGTTGCTCCGGGCCGGCAAACGCGTCGGCGTTTCGTCGAACTCGCACAAAGCGATCAACAAGCTGATGGCCGAGATTGACGCGCGCGCCGACGAGGCAAAATTCCGCTTCAGCGGCGCCAAGAAAGTCAATGACGGCAAGCCCGAGACGGAATATGCCAGCGCCAACGTCGTGACGGTTGTCAATTCGGAGGATGTGACCCAACAGCACCGGCTGGTCGGCGGGACGGTCTTCCATTTCTGCCGCGATGATCAGCGCGGAGCGTACGACTACCTGTTCGTCGACGAAGCGGGACAGGTATCGCTCGGCAATCTCGCCGCGATGGGCAGCGCCGCAGCCAATATCGTTCTGGTCGGCGACCAGATGCAACTTCCCCAGCCGGTTCAGGGCGTGCATCCCGGCGAGACCGGATTGTCGAGCCTTGAGTATCTGCTGGAGGGCCGGGCCACGGTGCCGGAGGACCGCGGCATCCTTCTAAACGAAAGCCGCCGCCTGCATCCCGCCCTCTGTGGGTTTATCTCGGAGGCGATCTACGATGGACGCCTCGGCGCCCACCTTTCAACGAAGGAGAGGTATCTGCGCATCCGGCCCGGCGCACACAGCGCGCTGCGGCCCGCCGGACTGTCCTTTGTCCCGATTGCTCATGACGGTTGCACGCAGTCGAGCCGCGCCGAGGCCGAGGCGATTGGCGAAATCGTGCAGGCGTTGCTGGCACAGGAAGTCATCCGGGATGGCAGTGCATTGCCGCTTACGCTTGAGGATATTCTCATTGTCGCTCCCTATAACCTGCAAGTGAACCTCCTCAAGCAGCTCTTGCCGCCGGGCGCTCAGGTAGGCACGGTCGACAAGTTTCAGGGGCAGGAGTCCGCAGTCGCTATTGTTTCGATGACCACGTCGAAAGGCGTCGAGGCGCCGCGCGGCACCGAGTTTTTGTTCAACCCGAACCGCTTCAACGTCGCGGTCAGCCGCGCGCAATGCCTGGCTCTCGTCGTGCATGGGGCCGAGCTTCTGGAAGGCGCCTGGACGAAGATCGACGACCTTCGTCGCCTGAATCTGTTTGCGCAGGCCGAGGCCACCGCGCTTCGGCCGAGTTGACCGAGGATTGGGGGGCATTCGTGTCGTCGCTGTTCAGTTGGGTTGATTTTGCCGAGGATGATCGCCGCACCATGTCCGACGTGATCGCGCTTTTTCGCGAGCAGGACACGCGTGACGAGCTGGGACTCGGTGCCATCCGTGACAGCTTCGCCGACCTCCTGTTTCCCGCGACGAGCACCATCCAGACCCGTGCCCGCTATTTCCTGTTCATCCCGTGGGTCTATCAGGAGCTTGAACGCCGCCGGACGGAATCCGCCGATGTCGAGCGCCTCGCGCGTCGCGACGAAATTCGCCTCATCCAGGCCCTCAAGAAGGGCGGCGAGACCGATGGCATCATCGGCACGCTGGCCGAAGATCGCTTGGCCCGGCTGCCGAGCAGCATCTACTGGGCGGGGCTTGGCAAGCTCGGCATCCGGCGATTTCCCGGATCGCTGGAAAACTACCACCGCGCGTTTGCTGCCTATCATCCACTTGCCGCGAGGCGGCTTGCGTCGGACGACGAACTGCCGGTGGAAAACGGCTCGTGGAGCCCGAGTCTTCCCGCCGCTCCGTCCGGGTTGCTTGAACGCGCAACCTTCCGGCTGACCAAGAGCGAGGCCAAGTACCTCGCCGAGCGCATCTGGGAATGCGGCCCCCGCCCGACCGTGTTCGGCGAGCTTCTCGGCAGCTCCGAGGCCGAGGCTGACAGCGCGTTCGTCTGGGAAACGACCTTTGCCGCCAAGCTGGAGCCGGCGCTCAAAGCCCAGATTAGGCACGCGCAGAATTTTTCCGAGATCATGCACGGCGCCGCCTTGCTGTACAATTTTATGCTGGCCAGCGAAGCCAAGCGGACTTCCCTTCAAGACGAATATCACGACGCACTCAATTCCTGGTCCGACCGGATGCGCGACGCCAAGGCCCGCTACGGCGCCTGGGACCGACAGCGCTTCTGGACGATTGTTTCCGAATCGGCTTACGCCGTCACGCGACCGGCGCGTATCTTTGTAGATAGCTGGATCGATCACGCGCTTCAAAACGGCAAGCTCGCAAACCTTGCCAGAGATCGCGTCGCCCAATCGCTGGTCGCGGCGCGTGAAGAGCAGGTCAAACGCGGTCGCAAGCGTCTCGGCAACCCGCGCGCGCTCGAACGCTGGAACGAGGCCTCCGGCGCAGGGCAGATCGACTACCGGTGGTTCCGGGTCAAGACCATCGCCAACGACGTTCGACAGGGGCTGGCCTGAAACCGATGCTGCCACCCAACCAACGAGAGCTCTATTTAAGCGCACTACGGCCTCCGCCGGGATTTCAGCTCGACCGCGCCATAGGGACGACCTATTCACTCGATCTCCCGACGCTGCTCTCGCTGCCGCTCAGCTTCGCTCTGCTCGACATGGCCGACCAAGAGGGCAAGCTGGACCGCAATCCAGTCGCCCTGCTTCACGCGCTCCGGACTCACGCGAACCGCCTCACGATTTTTTGCCAAGCGGGCGGCATCGCCGTGCCGGCCCGTCGACATCTGCTTTACGCCCACCTGGAGGATGTCATCATCCCGGTGCGAAAGCCGGGCGGCGCCTTTCACCCAAAGATCTGGGTCCTGCGGTTCACCTCGCCCGGCGAGCCCGTCCATTATCGCTTCCTCTGCCTTTCCCGAAACATCACGGGCGATCCATCGTGGGACACGCTGCTTGCCCTTGACGGCAAGGTTGCCGACCGCCAGCGCGCCTTCGCGAAAAATCACCCCCTTGCGGATTTCCTGCGGGCGCTTCCGGGCTTGGCCGCGGACCAACCTCACGAGCGTCACCGCCGGGCCGTGGAGCAGCTCAGCGACGAGCTGCGCCGTGTCCGTTTCGACCTTCCCGAACATTTCTCCGACTACGAATTCTTTCCGATGGGCCTTTCGGGTTTCCCCGCGCCCGAGCTTCCGAACAGCGTCCGGCGCCTCCTGGTCGTGTCGCCGTTTTTGAGCCCGCCTATCCTGGACGACCTCGCCGAAGTGGCCCCGACCATACTGGTTTCGCGCGCCGAAAGTCTCGACGCCATCGACGGCGCTACCCTCAAGAAATTCGAGCAGGTTTTTGCCATCATCGAGTCGGCGGCAGGCGATGGTGAAGCGGACGGGTCTTTGGGGGTAGCGGGCTCAGCAGCAAATAAGCCCGACGATCTCGCCACCGAGACCACGCACGGTCTGCACGCCAAGCTCTATCTTGCCGACGCCGGTTGGGATTCGGACCTCTGGACAGGCTCCGCCAACGCCACGTCCGCCGGATTCCACAACAACGTCGAATTCCTGACCCGCCTGACCGGCAAAAAGAGCAAGGTCGGCATCGACGCTTTCTTGAACGGCGTCTCCGGCTCCAAGGGATTTTTGCAATTTCTGACAACCTACCGGATTCCGGAAAGCCCCGCTATTACGAACGACGCCGCCGAGGCAAACGCCAAGGCTGCCGAGAAGCTCCGGTCGGTGATCGCCGCCCTGCCCCTTCGCTTCGACATCGCGTCCGACGGCAAGCTCTATCGCCTGAGCCTGCGGACAAGTGCACCGGCTCGGCATGCCATCACGGCAACCGCCGTCGCTTGGCCGATCACCTTGGCGGAGAGCGCGGCGCAGGAGCTGTCGCCGCTCTTTTTGGGGCACGACGTCGTTTTCGATAGCCTGTCGCCGCAAGCCCTTACGGCTTTCCTCGCCGTCACAGTGACGGCTGGCCGGGGTCAGGACAAAGCGGAAATCCGCTTCGTCCTGAAACTACCGCTTGTGGGCGCGCCCGACGACCGATTTGAAACGCTACTCCATCATGTCTTGAGCAATCCCGCCGACGTACTCCGCTATCTGCTCTTTCTGATCCATCATGACGGAACGGACCCCAGCGCGCTCGCCGATCTTTTCGGCGCACACGGTCCCGCTGCGCGTCGTGGGCCGAACGGGTTGGCGAATATTCCCCTCTTTGAGGAACTAAGCCGCGCGCTTGCGACGCAGCCGGAGCTTCTGGACGGCGTGCGCTCCCTCGTCGACGACTTGCGGAAGACCGAGGAAGGCGCGGCTTTGCTTCCGGCTGACTTCGATTCGATATGGATAGCCCTCTGGAGCGCGCGGGAGGCCTTGCGACTATGACTGCTCAGACCAAACCCGACCCCCAAGAGGTATGCCGTCTCTTGCGCGATTTTCAGCGTGCGACGGTCGATTACGCCTTTCGCCGCCTCTATCTCGATCCCGATCGGGTTGATCGCTTCCTGGTCGCCGACGAAGTTGGACTCGGAAAAACATGGGTTGCAAAGGGTGTCATCGCCGAAGCCGTGGTGCATCTCTGGGACAAGAAGAAACGCATCGATGTCCTCTACATCTGTTCCAATGCCGAAATTGCGCGTCAAAACATCAATCGCTTGAACCTCGGGGAGTCGAAAGACCAGGCTTTTGCCTCGCGACTCACACTGCTGCCCCTCCAATTCCGCGACCTCGATAAGCGCAAAATCAATTTCATTTCCTTCACGCCCGGCACCTCGCTGGATTTCGGCACCAGCAGCGGCGCGCGCAAGGAACGGGCGGTGCTCTACTGGCTGCTCGCCGAGATTTGGGGCACGCGCGGCACGGCTGCCAAAAATCTTCTGCAAGCCAATGCCGGGATGCGCGGCTGGCGACACCTGCTCGACGAGGTGAAGGCCGAGATCGACGAGCAAGGCGGTTTTGACGAGGCCGTGGTCCGGCGTTTCCGGGAGACGCTCGCTGCCGATCCGTCGCTGGCGGCAGACTTCAAAGACCAATCGCAGTTCTTCGGGCGTGCGCGGAAGCGTCTTGCGCCCGCCGAGCAACGCCGCGCTCGCAATCAGCTCATTGCACGTCTCCGGCGCGCCTTGGCCCGCAGTTGCCTGGCTGTGTTCGAGCCCGATCTCATCGTTCTTGACGAGTTCCAGCGTTTTCGCAATCTGCTTCACGCCGAGGACGCGAAGGACGAAGCGGCGCAGCTTGCACAGCAATTGTTTAAATCACCAGGCGCCAAGATTCTGCTTCTCTCCGCGACACCGTACAAGATGTACACGATCAGCGGTGAGAGCGACGGCGACGACCATTATCGCGACTTTTTCGAAACCTCGCGCTTTCTTCTCGCCAATACCACCGGCGCCCTGAGCCGGCTTGAGCAAGGGCTTGCCACTTACCGCAAAGGTCTCTACGGACAGGATATCGGCATGCCCGTTGGCGATGCCTTGCGCACCATCGAGCAATGCTTGCGCAGCGTCATGTGCCGCACCGAGCGCCTTGCCGCGAGCGCCGACCGCAATGGCATGCTGACAGAAATTCAGCCGCCGCTCATTCCTATGGTGGCTGATGACTTTCTTGAGTACCGGCTGCTCGCCAAGCTCGCGCGCGACGTCGAGGCTGACGATCCCATCGAGTTATGGAAGTCGAGCCCCTACCTCATCAACATCATGGAAGAGACCTACCAGCTCAAGAGCTTGCTGCTCGCCGCAATCGACAGCCAGGAACCATCCGTCACATCCGCTCTTCGCGAGCTGTTGCCACGGCAATTACCGGCCAGGGCGATGGAGGCGTACCAACCTATCGATCCCAAGAATCCGCGTTTGCGGACTCTGATTGACGAGCTCGCCGGGAGCCAGCTCTGGAAATTGCTCTGGCTGCCGCCCAGCCTTCCTTATTATCAGGGACAGGGCGCGTTCGCCGGCGCCGACGATCGTTCGCTCACCAAGCAATTGATCTTCTCGTCATGGAAGGTCGTGCCGCGGTCGATTGCCATGCTGGTCAGCTTCGCGATGGAACGGCTCATGGTGCTCGAAGGCGATGACGAGCCCCGCTATGCGGAATTGAGGGAGAAGCACCGGCCGCTGTTGCGGTGGTCGGAAGAAGGCGGGCGGCTCGGCGGCATGCCGCTTATTGCGCTCTTTTACCCATGCATGACACTCGCCAAATCCCTTGATCCCCTGGCGCAGGCACAAGCACAGAGCGAACGCCTCACGCGCACCGAGCTTGAAGCCCGCCTGTCGGAGGAGATCGCCCGGCTGCTTTCGCCAATCCTTCGCGGTTCTGAAGAAAAGACCGCGCGGCCCGACCAGCGCTGGTACTGGGCAGCGCCGCTTCTCCTGGATCGCTACCACGCCGCATCGACTCGCGATTGGATGACGGAGAACAGCGACGATTGGTCCTGGGGCGTGGACGAAAGCGACGAGCAAACTCTTTTCAAGAAACATGTGGCGGAAGCGGTCGATATGCTGGACCGACCTCAGCGGCTGGGGCGGCCTCCCGACGATCTTGTCGAGGTTCTCACGCGCATGAGCCTTGGCGCGCCGGGAACCGTCATTTTGCGTGCGCTTCTCCGCCATGCGCCGTCTTCGCAGGATCGCGTGTCGTGGCAGTCCGCGGCATCGGCAGCGCTCGGCTTTCGCACGCTGTTTAACGTACCGGAGAGCATGCTTCTCTTGCGCGGGCTCTTCCCACGCAACCTTCCCTATTGGGATCAGGTGTTACACTATTGCTGCGACGGAAATCTTCAGGCCGTTATCGACGAGTATGTCCATATCCTGATCGATCTGCTCAGCGTAGATCCGGTCTCTGCCGACGGATTGCGCAGTCTTGGCGATGCTGTCGGCAGCGCCGTCAGCCTGCATACGACCTCGCTGGCCTATGATTTCTATAAGTCGAGCTCCGACGGAAGGATCAGCGTCCGACTGCAACGCGTGCGCTGCCGTTTCGCGCAGCGCTTCGGAGAATCGGAGTCCGAGGACGGTTCAGCGAGGACGCGCGAGGGTGCCTTGCGCGAAGCATTCAACTCGCCATTCCGGCCGTTTGTGCTCGCCTCAACATCCATCGGTCAGGAAGGCCTCGATTTTCACCCCTATTGCCATGCGCTCGTGCATTGGAATCTGCCGACCAATCCGATTGACCTGGAGCAGCGCGAAGGCCGTGTCCACCGCTTTAAGGGCCACTTCATCCGCAAAAATCTCGCGCTCGCCTATGGCACCGAAGGAACCAAGGGAGATCGCGATCCATGGTCGGCGATGTTTCGCACGGCACTCGCGCGCCGTTCCGTCACGCAAAACGATATGGTGCCGTTCTGGATCTTCGATGGCCCTTTCAAGATCGAGCGACGGCTACCGATGTTGCCGTTGTCGCGAGAGACGGCGCGGCTCGACGATCTGAAACAAGCACTCACGCTCTATCGGCTTACCTTGGGGCAGCCGCGACAGGAGGAACTTTTGGAATTCCTCAAGCGGCGCTCGTCCGAGGGAACGGAGGCAGCGGCCGCGTTGGAGCATCACATCGATCTCCAACCGCCTGATGCTCGTGCCACCGAATGAAGCGAATGCGTGATTATCTTTTTAGTGCAGCGTTGGCGTTGAGTCCGGGTCGATCGTAAATTCGATCAAATGGCTTAGAACATCTTCCACATGCTGCTTGCATTCACGCGCAACGGACAGCCCGACGTAACGGCTGTGCGCGGGCGGATTTCTGAACTTTTCCCTAGCCGTCGCATCAAGGAGCCGCGCCAGCGCACCCGATTGGAAGGCCTCGACTCCGGCTGGCGTCAGCCGCCGCAGGACTTCGGCATGAATAGGTGACTTGAGCGCGGCGTCCGGCCCGGTCGGCTTCGCAATCTTCGCAAGAAGCAGCTCCAGCGCGCCGAGTTCCAACCCCTTTTGCTCCGACTGGCTCCGCCGGATTTGCGGCAGCATCCGCTGCCAGAACGCGTCCGCCTCCTTCGCGGCGCGGGTAGCGGCTGTCGATCTTAGCGCAGCCAAGCCTTCTTCGAGGTGACCAATATGAACGCTGCGCAGCGCCGGCAGCACGACGCGTCCGTTGAATTCCAGCTCGATGATTCGGAAGAACCCAAGCGAGATCATACCCGCATCTTTCCACAACAGGTCATCCGTCACCGCCTGCTGCAAATCCCAATTCGCCGAGCGCAGGATCAATCGCGCCATTGGCGAGAGGCTCTTCTCTAACCGATCATGTGCATTGACGTTTTCGATGTCGCGCAATCGCTCGGCGATTGCCGGAATGTCCAGCGTCGTTTGGCGAAGCCGCTCGACATCGCCCTGGCGATCCGCGAGCTTGGCCTCTTGGTACGCCCACAAGATGGCTTGGCGAGCTTCGGCGGATGAATCCCTGGAAAGTTGGTCGAGCGAGGCAAGCACGTTATCCAAGAACACCGACCGTTCCCCGATCCGCCACTGCGCAGCCAAAGCCTGGAGGTATTCTTCTCTTCCCGGTGACCCATAGTTCATCAATCGCTTTACGATTGACTTATAGGCGTTGTCGAGGCTCTCCTCGGATAGTCTTTTCAGCAGATCCACATCCAAGACCAGCGCGCACTGAATTTGGCGGAATGACAACGACTCCTCCAGCCTATCATAAGGAGCACCGGCTGCTCCCGTTTGAATAAGCGCGGCTTCGGTTAGGCTCGCGTCACGCAATCTCTCGACGAGCTGAACGGCCAGATCGCAACTATGACGGTTCCACATCTGGAATACATCCGGGCCGGGCTGCGAGAGGCCGGTCGTTTTCTGAAGGATGGCCAAGCCACGTTCGAGCGCATCATGGGGCGAGCGACTATTCTTGACCGCGAGTTGAAAGAAGTAGCGAACGAAATACTCCGGGAACAAAACATCCGGGTGCGTGCTGAGTTCCGATTCAATTGAATCCAAGTCTCCCAAATAGGCTTGAGACTCTAGCAGCAGCATGAAAGCCCGAGGCCAGTCAATTGCATCCCTCGGCACCTCACGCGCGAGCCGGATCGCTTCTTCGAAACGGTTCGAATGAAACGATGCTGTCGCCTCCAGAAAGGCCAGCTCGCCTGGGTGAAGCGCTTCTTCGCGGAGGCGCCCGACCAGTTTAAAAGCAGCGTGCTGATCCCCCTTTGCCACAGCATCGAAAAACGCCACCCGATGCTCCGACTGTGATGATGCACGAGGCAACGAGCCGCTAGACACGCTTGAATTTGACAACGCCAGAAGCACCTCGCGCCATCGCGGCGATGCATGAGCGAAATACGACAAAAGGAGCTTACTTTTGTTTAGCCTCTTCAATTTGGACTGCTTGCCGTCCCATTCGGCGAATCGGCTTGGGTGAGGCGTCGCACCATCAGCTGTAATTTGCACGCCTCCGGCTCTGGCAGCATCGAGCAACTCTTGGGGAAGCCGGGATGCATGGCCCGCATGTAGCGGCAGCGGTACTCCCGATCGCAAGGCATTGAACCGTTTCGCTATCCAATCGCTAAAACCGGCATAGTTCGGCACATTGCCGCCGATGGATCTGTCTACCCAATAGGTATCCAGGGCTTCGTTGACTGACGTTGGATCTCTTTCAGACTCCATATCGCTCCTATAGCACAAGGCCCTATTTCGGGCGGCCCTCCCGTTTGGAAAGTGACACTCTAGTCGCGAGCGGACGGTGCCGCCGTTGTGGCCGCCAGTGCGGTGACGATCGTTGCCCAAGCACGGCGCCGCGGTGCGACACACTCTCTTTTTTGGTCCGGACATGCGAGGCTGTACGCCGGCATGCCAGCGCAAGAACACAATCAGCCCCCCAGCCCTTCGCTCGCCACGCGCTCGCGTTGAGAAGGCCTGGACGGCCCCGCAACAAGTGTGCGATCTACCAGATCAAACTGGCGGGGCCGGAGTGCTTGGCCATTTACGCAAGTACCCCCGTTAAAAATCCGGACCGATACTTCTTGCTCATCATTTGCAGCGCTTCTGACGAGCGAGCACATGTTGTTATATAAGAAAGCAGATCAACCTCCCGATGGAAGCGGGAAGTGAAGCCTGACCCCTGCACTCTCCTGCTCCGTGAAGAATGCAAGACCATCTTTGCTGCGCGGATTTGGAAGCACGAACAGCCGCGCCTTTTCCGGGACCAGCGCGTTTGTTACATACAGGATACGATAATGCGTCCTCCCATCCGCCCGGCAACTCTCCGCCCGAGCGATTTCAGTTGATCCTAGCTCGACCATCTGTCTCGCCTGAGGGTCCGGCCCTGCAGTCGCCTTGACCTCGAAGTACCAGAAGTGTCTGCCGTTCTGAACCTCGAAATCGTACCCTAACGAATCATCACCTACTCCGCCATACACCTGCATTCTATAGAGTGATCGCCAGCAGGTCTCGTCGATAACCCGCTTCTTCCCAAAACGAGCCTTGAGCCAGGCGAAGGCTATCATTTCGCCAAAAAAGCCTATCAGACTTCGTTCCTCCTCAGGCATTCGCTTTGATGGGCGCGAGGGGCTTCCACCAGTGCCGCCGCCGCCTCCTCGAACGACAACCCTACTAGGGCTTTGCTGAATGCGAGTCGGCGTCTGTTGCAAAGCCAGGTTGCTTCCGGCCAACTCAGAGATCTTGTCGGCAAGTGCTCCGTAGCTGTCGCTTCCTATAGTGAATGTCCCGCCTGAGTAATTAACCTGGTTTCGCGAGGCCGACGCATCTCGGACGGCCCTGACATCCGCAGCAATTACGGCTGCCTTGTCGAGCTCGGTAATGCCAAGATCTCGGTCGTCTAGTGATCTGCCCCAATTTGAGTCCCAAAGGCCTCCCTTCGCCAGCCAATCGAGACACTTTCCCCAATCCAGGCGGTCAAAATCGATCCACCCTTCGGTTGTAGCTGACTCGACTACTGCACGCTCAGCCGACTCCGCGTCCCTCCAGCGGCTCGCGAGCGCGCTGTTGCTGGCGCTTTTTGCAAGTACGGCTACCCGGGCACTAGGCACCAGCGCTCTTATGGTTTTGAGATTGGCCTCGCGGACCTGCTCCAACGACTCGCGTGCTGAGGGTAACGCCGCTAGAGGGCTAACACCGAGGTCATTCAGCCACTGGGCTAACCATTGGTCTAGGACCGCATGTGGAATCGAGATTGCTGTGAGACCGTAGCCCACCGGAAGGCGAGGCCAAATTGAGTCCCGCGCAGTCCGATAGGGCGTCAAGTCCTCACCAATTGCGAAGAGCTGTCGAAAGGATGCTCGAATGCTCTCACGGATGAAACCAGCATGCCTAGACAGAAACGCAGTCAAGGTCGCTTCGTGCTCAGCCGTCAAGTCTATCACGGAATACGGCGGCCCGAGAGCTGACAAAATATCATTCAGTTCTCGGAGGTCGACATCTAGCGCTACCGCAAGTGCCGGCAGTTTTGGATTCTCGCGGCAACGCTGGAGCAGCTCTTGAGGGGACACGGGCAGCATGGCACTTACGCGGTCCAGCACATCAAGAACATCGTCCTCCGTAGCTAAATTTGACCCAGGAGCTAACTGCCGCGCAGCCAGCTCCCCTGCATAAAGTTGAACAATCGGACGGAGGGACTTGGCAATTTCTGCAATGAACGCGCGCGACGTTCCTAGGACGCCAAGTATTTCTCGAACCGAGACACCCAGGGCGCGCGCATAATCCTCGGCATGGGGAACTGGACCGCTTGAGATCAAAGTCGCCGCTAATGCCAGAAGCGGCTCCCCTACGTTCTTACGGCTTCCCACTGCTTCCCCAAGAGCCTCGGAAATGCCCATAGTGAGCCGAGCGGAATCACGAAGTGCGCTTGAGACAAGTATTGTCGATCCCTCTTCCGCGCGAAAAGCGACAGCTCGCTCGGCGAACATTGGCACTTCTTCTAGATGGTCTTCAAACTTGAATGAAAGATTTTTCAACCATCGAATCCGCAACCTCGACAGACGGTGAACTGCTTCTTCTGCACCACGAAAAAATGTGCACCGGTAACGAAGAGCTAGGACGAGTAGATCTCGAACACCGGGCAACTCTTCTTCGATTAGCTTGTCCGCCGCGTTGAACGCGACGGTCGCACCGTCCGATTCATAGTGAGCCTCAATGAGCGAGGCCCGTTCGATGTTCGGAAAATGACGCCCGAGAAAACCGGCGAACTGATCTGCCATTCCGGGAGGCGGCTCGACGATGACTACATTTGGTACGATCCTCGCGATAGCGGCAACTATTTGCCGGTCGTCTCCGTCAGCCACCAACAAGCGACTTTTGCTTACTCCTCCTGGAGCTATTGCAACGATTGAACCACCCCGACGCCCTAAGAGCCGCAAATCCACTGGTGGGGTTACGCGCAACAGGGATGGAGCCCACGTTTCTTGAACCGCAGCGAAGATTCGCTCAGCGGTATGCGGCTCGACACCCGATTCAACGGCGCCTCCTGCAGATACCAAGAATGCCCAGGCAGATCGCACGCTACCGTATTCTTGGAGCCCCTCGCCTATAAGAGCAAACAGCGCGTTGTCACAGCGGTTGAGTAACGATCGAAAATCCCACTCCACAACTGAAATACATGGCGGCGGATTACCATCCGCTCCCGGAAGCCAGGAGTCAGCGAGTTTGTTGAATCCGCCCTTCGCTACCGGCACCCATTCGATACCACGAACGAACGCAGCAATCGGCGAAGGAACGTTCGTACGATTAGGAGCGTGGCTGTGTTGCGGTCGATACACGGTCATCTCTAACAGAGCCGGTCGCTCTTCCAATAATCGCACAACTTGCCGCGCGAAGAGTTTTCCGGCAGCAGCTCCCAAGTTAGCAAAGTCCGCCTGCCCCGGCACCTTGAACGCTTCGGCGGCAGTGTAGGTCGTGTAAGGATTCGCCAGATTCGCAACGCCCCCCATCAGCGTGCGCCAAATTTCCGCTTGTTGAGCTCCGATCCCTGCATTTTCAGAGAGCTGCCACGACAGGTATCCCGGCTGGCTTCGGGGCGGAGTTCCGGAAAAGGCAGGCATTGGCCGGAGTTGGTCCGCAACACCCACCTTGCGTAAGAAGCTTACCCAACTTCCCACATCACCATGTCTGACCGCCCAATCACGATAGGGAATGAGAAGCTTAGCGGCCTCCTGGTCCAGCTCTTTCGACAATCCAGTAGACTCCTCGAAGAGTCGCTGCAGATCTCCGCCATTGGTACCGCGCCAAGAACCAAAATACGCATCACCTCCCCGGATCCAGCCGCTTTTCGTAGGCACACTGATGCCGAGTTCCCCAACCATAGTGGCCGAGCTATCTTCTTCAGAAACTATTCTCTTAATCGTTCCAAGAGCGCTCCACCTCAAGGCGTCTGGATCTGCGGTGGAACCAGGGTCGACAATGGCACCTGCGAGCAGCCGCAGTATTTCACGCGTTTCATGATCGCGAATAAGCCCATTCGATAGAAGAAATTGGCGCGCCGCGCTTGCACGGTCCCGAGCTACTCCAAGATCTCGATGAAGATAGGTTAGCCTCCGCTGAACCGCGAGCGGTAACGTTTCCGTCTCGATGACAGCCGACCCTTCTCTACTCCGAAGCGGAGGCAAGAAAACGGTGCGGAGGCGCGCGCCACGACGAGCCCTACCCTGTGACGGAGCGCTTGTTTGCTCAAGGTCGCCTCGAGCGGTCAACAATATCCGGCACTCCGCCAGGATCATGGGCTTATCCGCAAATAGCCCGGCGACCGAGTCATAAAATCGATTCCATCGCTCAATTGGGCTTCGAAGGGCAAGGAGGTCCTCGGCGACCCCTTCGAGCACAGCTATCCTTTCGGCGTCGGTCAATCTGAAGGAGTCAGGCGGCTTCGGATAGCCGACACCAGAAGCAAACTGGAGGAACCGATCAACCCGTTTAGACCCGATACTCACATCGAACACGGGGAATCTGGCGACTTTAGCCGCATAGGTCGGGGTGAAAAAATCATCACCTTTCCAAAGTTTGGCGGCCTCAAGGGAAGCCCAACTCTTCCCTGGCCTGGACCCGATTACGGGGATCAGCGCCTCCCCCGTCGCAATCAAAGCCTCCTTGATCTTGGCCTTACCTTCACCGTGCCAGAACAAAAAATCGGAGACGATTTCTTTTTGGTTTGAGATCAATTCATTCTTTACAGCGCGGGCAGCCTCGACCGCGAGCTCGCGAGAAGCGGCCAAGAGCATTTCATTTAGCCTAACACCGGGCTGCAATTTCAGCCGATCGATGCTCGCGTAGAACGGTGCGTCTAGATGACCATCAAATGGAGACTTAGCTTCTGCTCCCATCGGCAGAAAATTGTAAAAGCGTCCTTTCAAGGGCTCGCCACTAGCGGTTACCGCAAGAGATACAACTGCATCTCCTTCCCACTTCCTCCACGATTCCGGCAGGCGTTCTGCCGCAACATCTGTCTCAATCACCGCCAGCACGTCCGAATGCTGGATCGTTCGTTCAGCGACGATGAATTTCGCGTCGTCGCAACGGACTTCCAACAATCGAAAAGACTTATCCTTCTTCAAGACATCCCAATGGCGCATCAAGATCGATGGCTCGCCACTCCCGTCATCAATTGAGAATTCTGCGATCCTTGATAAAAACAACTGAATTGGTGGATCGCCTCCAGCCAATTGAGCGAGCTGCGCTTTAACAGACGCAAGCGATTCTATATTCTTGAGAGGTAGGCGAACCGCGGTCGCGAAACCCTCGTCAGCAAGCCGTTGAATTTGATGCGGCTGCAAGTGCAGCGGACAGGCGAGATAGAGACGCGGCATATTTGCAATCACGTCACCCGCATCGCTCTCCAATCTCTCTTTCCGAAGAAATTCTTTTACCCCCTCGTCGTCCGCAAACCGAAAGCAATACCCGTCAAAGCCATACGAAGATGAACCCGGCACCCGCGAGTAGATCTCGGGAAATGAGCTGACCTGGAAAACGCTGAGAAAGCCGACGCCCTTGTTGCCAATGGCCTCGTTGACACTCTTAGTTGTCAGCGTTGGACTACAGAGAGCATCGAAGTTCTTCTGCAAAAAGCCGATACCATCGTTTGCAACTGTCAGCGATCCGAAAGGTCCATCCTTTGTATCGAGGACAATCTTGATACGGCCGTTGACGGTCCCGGCTTCATGTGCATCGTGGGCATTCTGAATCAACTCGACCACAACTCGGTCACGATAGGTGTCCGAGACTCGCTCGCACATTCCCTTTAGGTCGGGATAAACTCGCTGATAGCGATCGGAGAGGTAGTGTCTAACCCGCCGCAGTGTTGCGTTACGAACGTGATCACGAGCATCTAATTTATTGTTGGTCTCAACAAATCTGTCCACCAGTCGCCCCGCTTGGCTCCGAAGTAGGCCCCACTACCGGCTCGTTCAATGGGAGCCGGGTCAGTACATCCGAGGTGGATAGTGGTATTCGATTCCGATGCAGATTATTGGCAGGTGGCAACTTCCACAATTGCCAGTTGAACCTTTGCTCAGAGGTACCACGGCTCTTTGGGAGGAGTCGCCTGGAAGAGCTACATAGACTGCCGATTCTCAGCGACGCTGCGCATCGAAAGTCGTTGTCGCGGCGCTGGCAGGCATCAGCCGGTCGAGGTCTCCAGACGCCTCAGTTCTCTCAGGATCAGCCACTACGCGCGGCACCCGGTGAGAAACACTTAAACCTGGAAGACGTTCACAGCGGCTCCAGTTACAGAATCATGTCCGCGCAAGTTGCCCCCAGCCCGCCCCAAGATGGAGCAGGATCTGAGAGCGGCAATCCGCATTCAGGCTAAGTCATTGATACAATTGGTGGGGGAGGCAGGACTCGAACCTGCGAAGCCATGAGGCGGCTGATTTACAGTCAGCTCCCTTTGCCACTCGGGACACTCCCCCGCTCGACGGCAGCACAATCGGGCCGGACCTTGCCGGCGGA
>Ga0214544_1002417_pt1 | contig 39227 bp, 23 predicted proteins | sample CNSS3metaG_FD_160074 | JGI IMG/M metagenome (GOLD analysis project Ga0214544, IMG submission 160074) | Root nodule microbial communities from cowpea collected in UCLA plant growth center, Los Angeles, California, USA - CNSS3 | ecosystem: Host-associated > Plants > Roots > Nodule | place: USA...
TAATTAGAGAAGCTCCTAGAAATGAGTCTAGATCTCTCCATTAGCTCCTATAAATACCTCGTTGTACTTGGCATTTTCAATCAAGGAAATTTGAGTTCTCTCTTCTAAATATCACCTCTTCCTCTAATAGTACTATGGTAGACCGATTTGTATTCATGTGAAAAGTGAAGTCGTCTTTGCATATAACGACTTCACTTTTCAGTTTTTCTTTTTTAATCACAATAAGTTTTTACGAGTCTGAAGAAAGTCCTGTACAGTAACATCAATTCTTTCCATTGTTTTTTCACGGAGGCAAAGGAGAATATTGTTCTCAGGGTTGCAGTTGCTGTGACTTACCTTCGTGACTTACCTTCAGGGATGTGAAGAGCTGCAACATAATGCTTGACGCCGATTTTAATGCAAAGCTTGGAGATTTTGGGCTTGCCGAAGTGTATGAGCACGGTTGCAGTACAGGGAGGCTAGTATCCAAGCAAGGACATTATTCTGGTGTTCCCATGTAAACGAATGTGTACAGCTTTAATGAAAAAAATTAAAAAAAAAATTGAAAAGTGAAGTCGTTACGTGTAAGGACGACTTCACTTTTCACATTAATAGAAACCGGTCACCTCAAGTACGATTTCACTTTTTCATAAAAAAAAGGAAAACCGGTTTGCTGGTGTCGTCCTCCACACTAACGACTTGACCCTGTTTTAAAAAAAAAATTAAATGAACCTATTTTTACAAATTTGACTTAAAATCGACCCCAAATTACAAAAAAAAAACCCTCAGGAATATGCTGAGAAAACATAATCATAGTGTATGAAAAAAAACACGAACACATGTTTTCCTTGTACATAAAAGGGATCAACATTAATCACACATTTTTTTTTTCTGAAAGATGATTACACATAATTCAATATCTCTTTCTTTCTAGTTCTCCGTTCATCATATATTTGAATTTATTGTAAATCATCAATATTAAAAGTCTTAACAATTTCCTTACTGCCACTATTCATCATCATCATCTTCTTTTTTCTTCTAAATGCTGCTACTGCTATACTATTCATCTTTATCTTCTTCTTCTAGATGCTGCTACTGCTACTGCTACTGGTGCAGAGTTAATTAAGCCCTGAAATGAAATTAACTCCAGAGGGAATCCACGAGTTTCCAGAAATAAAACTAGCAACAGTGAATTTGGTGGCATCTTGCGACTTAAGAACATGAAAACCCTTCCACTCCACCCTCCCCGAGGTTCCAGCACCAGGTCCTTCATTACCATACTCCGCGAAATACAAAGTCTTCAACACGGAGCTTCCATATCCAGGCCACGCCACCCACCCTTTCGCCGCAATCACACTGTCGATTCTACTCTGCATCACCACCGATCTCGAATACTCCTTCCAGGGTCTCCCCAGAAACGCATTGCGCGACTGCTTAAAGTCTGAGGTCGGCGATATGATGCACTTGTGAACGGAGAACCCGGTGTTCTGGCCAGGGTCAGTTCGCCCGTTGGCCAGAATGGCGTCGTAGCCGGAGCTGCGAGGGCGCCGGAGGAGGAGGTTGCACCGCTGGAAGACAGCGGCGGCGTTGCCGAAGATGAAGTCTATTGTGCCGTAAATGTCGCATTCTGCGTAGAACTGGCGCAGGGCGAGGGCGTAGAGGGTGTCTTGGTACCCTGATACGCTGCACCGGTAGAGCACGGAATGGTCGGAGGCAATGTTCAGAGCCACCGCTTGTTCGCCTTGTGGGCCGGCGTTGTTCTGGAATCCGATGTCACGTGCGATAAAGCCATCGCCGGTGATTGCTGCCAATGGTGCCAACGTTGATTGTTACATCGTATTTATCCAAGAATTGTTTATGTTGGAAGCAGTAAATTCTAATGCACTTTTTCTTTATATATTATTGTTTAGGTGTCCCCACCAGTTTCTAAATTACTATATGCCAAAGTCATTTTCTTAATTTCAATCAATAGTGATATTATTATCAGATATAACAGACCACTGCATTCAATTTTTAAGGAAAGTTTAATGTTATAAATGTAGTAGTACCAAGTAATTGCTAATTTATATCTTAGTATGAGGAAAGTGAGAGTTAGAGAGAGGACTCACTAAACGTGGCTGAACCAGTTAAGGAAGAACCCTCGCCAACGCTGTCATCTCCAACAATAAGAGTAGAGTATTTTCCATCTCCAATTAACGTGATACCATCTTTGCTGGTTTTAATCTTCTCCTTATAAATCCCTTCCTTAACATAAATCACAAACCTTTTCCCTGAAGCAGCCTTAATGGCTTCAGAAACTGTCTTGTAATCTCCTGAACCATCTTTTGCAACTACGGCATTTGCTTTTATGGTGCCATCTTGAAGCAGTTTACGTCCTTTGGCTGATACCCACTTCGGAAATTCATGTCCCTCTTTGTTGGTGTTCCCTTTGAGGATACCTTTTTCGCTCACATGGTTAACAAGTGCTAATGAATTGCTTCCCAGTTGAGACAGATACTCCATTTTTTCGGACATTCTTTGCATACGACCATCTGCAGAGGATGTTTTGTTCTGTGCATCTGCATAGTCTTTACAAGATTGTTGGAAAGTTATGGAAGCACTTAACCATGTTTGAATGTCATCGTTGTTTCTTGTAGGGGATTTCAGTGCTCTCAGGGATTGATCTAACCTTTTCAATGACATGCCATTAAGCTCTTCACAGTAATCTGTGTGTGTATCATCACAATCAAGAATTAAAAGGCGTAACACCATCAATTTCCATTTATCAGTATTCGCATGAATATATATATATATATATATATATATATATATATATATATATATATATATATATATATGTGTGTGTGTGTGTGTGTTTTGTTCCTTTCCAACGTAGAAATTGGGTTGAGCCATGTTGTAAAATAGAACAATTCCTAAATAATGCATGTAGTGTTGGAGAATTATTTTCAGTATTATTTGTTTTGATGAACATGATCTTAAAATTGAGGTCACAGATTTTCATATCACCATAACCACAATTTTGATTTACGTCCATGATCAATACCATATCAAACGTGAATGACGACAGAATTAACGAGTTTAATCAAATACAACTTTCTTGTTACCAGACATTTCAGAGATGCACGTACGACATTAAATTGATCTGAAATTCGTAAAATATAAACTGTTTTGTGAGATGAAAATATATGAAAAGATACGAGTTACCTGCAATGACAGAATGGGCTACATCTTCAGCATTGGTCTTGAATTCAGAAAAATATGAACTTGGCAAATTAGTTTCTAAAATGGATTTGTGGAGAAGAACCAAAATGTTATGATCAACAGTTTGATTGGATGAACCAAATTCCATCAAGGTTTGAGCACAGAGATTGGGATATCTGGTAAGACTGCAATCATTGTGAGCATGAGAAGTGGTGATCCACGACAGTGCAGTGGCTAATACTGAAAGGGTTACCACAAATTGCTGAGTTCTGAGTCTCAGATGAAGAAAAGGACAACAATGGCTAATTTTATCCATAGCAATGATTAAAGAATGTCCTGGTTTGATAAATTTGAGAGAGAGGGGGTTGTATTTATAGTGAGAGTGTAGAACTGTAGTAGCTTCTCATAATTTCACATTAAATTAATAAAAATAGATAAAAGGTTTGACATTGAATTCCGTAACATAGAATCACAAATAACTTTTATACTATAATGATTTATTTCTTTTGATCCTTATTATAGTATACTGATTTAATTTTCTTGACATTCAATCATCATATAATTAGGGATTGTTAAATTTTACAATAATTATATTTAGAATGAGTCTATGTTGATATTGCATTAAAATGAATCCTGTTATATTATATCTTAACATTTTCGTGGTTTTTCCAATGGAATTTATAATGTTAAAGGGCATGGCATGGTTTTGGTTTGGTTGTCAATTATGGTGGACTATTCGACCTAAACAGTAAGGTTGGTCTAATGCAGCCTGTAATTAATTATTTAAGAAGTATTAAAAATAATTTATTTAAAGATGTGAAAATGATTGTTTTTGTTTTTTTTTTTGGAACAACGGTTTTCAAAACGTTGATAAAAATTAATAAATAGTTATTTCTCTAAAAATATTATTTATCCAATCATTCTAACTAAAATATTGAAAGTTTTAATTAATTTATATTTCACTCAAACTAAATTATTAAAAGTGTTACTTTAATTCAGTTAACAAAATAAAGTGTGTGGGTTATCGTAAACTATTTTAAAATAGGAAAATGTTTCTCTTGTTAACAATTCACTTTTAGAAATATTTTGGTCAAAGTTAGCTTTTACATTTGTAAAATAGAAAAAAAGAGATTAAAGAGTAAAATAGAGGAAGTAAAGTTTGTGTACAAATTGTTGAGTGTTAAAATACCTTTTAAAATATGATCAATTTTATAAATAAAAAACATAAAATATTATTAGTACTTAAACTAGGTAAATATAAAGTGAGATTTACCGAAATTTATAACATAATAAACATCCATATGCAAGTTAATTTTTGACAAATCTTTTTCTTTTTCTTTTTTAACTTCTTGATCAATTAATTACATAGAAATAATGTCTATTAACAAATTCTACAATAAAGTTTTGCATATATATAGCTAATTTGTTATGAAGATATTAAGAAATAATATGTCTTAATTTATATTTATATTTGGGCAATTACGTATCACTGACAATCAATGAAAGATAATTTTTTAATAACAAAAAATGTATGATAAAAAATTCTAAACAGAGAGAAAGTATTACAATCATTTTCTTAACTAAAAATTTACAATAGTAAATAATTGTGTGTTAATATACATTTTTCTAATAAATTTAGAATGTTTCTTAATGTACAAATAAACAAATTCTTCTTGAAATTATTGAAATTAAAAGAAAAGTATATATAACTTATAATTTATATTTATATTTGAAATTCTGAGTATTAATGAAAGAAAAAGCTGATTATATCTGAGTTGATAAACATGACCACACACATAATTAACACAATGCGAATTGCTTTTTATCTAAAAAATAAGCCATTTAAAAGCTTGATAGGCAAGAAAATGACACATATTAATGTTGTCAATTCCATTGCTTTCCCACTGCTACTTTTAATAGCTGAGGGACCCTCATTATCCACTTTTCTTCAATCTAAATATATAACTCTATAGCTGTCGGTGTGTATGTTTCACACTGTATACCTACAAACAAGTGACACCATAATACTACATTTTCACTTTTAGGATAATGTTTTATGCATACATATCATAGAATAATAACAGAGAAATTTAATGACACAGAAAAAGAAGAGGGAAATGAGCAGATAATAAGATCAGGTTTGTGGGGTTTCTATGCTTCAAAATTTAGTATATACTAACAAATACAAATATTCATTCTTATTATTTCATAAAAAGAAAATCACTCACATTGCAACATAAAATACTTATAAAGTAATATATAGATAAATAGAGGAACCCTAGTCCATCTTTATGTTATGTAGAGAGAGCAGAGACCCATGTCGAAAGACTATAACATCCATAATTTTTTATATCGAAACTAATTCACTACAAAATATCTGATATTAGCTTTCATTAAATAGTAATGATAAAAGAAAAGATATTAATAGAATTAGTTAAATCGATTCGACATAATATAAAATATAAAGAATAGAGTGAATTTAAACTCATTCTAAATATATAGATGTAAATTAACTAATAACATTTAATAGAATGTGTGCTAACTAATGTTCCAAAAATATATTTTTCATTAATATATAAGTGTCAATCAAATCGATGTTGAGTAAGGCTGGCCAAATTATACTAAACTGCATTGAACTATTAAAAAATGTACTGAACTAAAAAATGGTTCACATGAACCGCACTGAACTGAAAAACAGTTCAGACAAATCGAACTGAATTGTTTTTTATTTTAACAAACTGAATTGAACTGAACTGCAATAAACTGAATTGCAATATGAACTAAACTGCTGTGAATTGAACTTTTTTTCAAACTGCACTATTTTTGAACCAAATTGCATTATTTTTTAACCGTACTACATTATTTTTTAACTTAACTACACTAATTTTGAACCGAATTGCATTATTTTTTAACCGAACTACACTAATTTTGAACTTAATTACACTAATTTTGAATTAAATTGCACTATTTTTTAACTGAACTACATTATTTTGAATTGGATTGTACTATTTTTGAAATGAAATGTACTATGTTTTAATCAAACTACACTAATTTTGAATCGAACTACAATATTTTTGAACCTAACTAGTTGTGTACTATTTCTGAATTGTTTAATTAAATTATTCAACTAACATTGCATTTCAATTAAAACTATAAAAGATAGTATTTACCCACTTCATTCATAATATAGGTTTCTCATAAACTAAAAAAAACATAAAACTAAATAGGTAAGAAAGATATGTCTCTACTCAAAAATACATCTTCAAATGTAAGGTATTTTTTATTACTTTGTCATTTGTGTAGTTTAAAAATAAAAAATAGATCATAAAATAAAAAAGTTGTTTTTTATTTTCAAATTGTATAATCTAAAATAACCTGTTTGTGATTTGCTTCGACGACTACACGTATAAAGGAATAAAAGAATTAGTGAATTAATTAATTGAGATCGAAAGTAAGGTACAACCAAAAAATGAAATGGATTACAAAATTCTATAATACAGAAATGACTTTTTTTCTTTTTATTATACAATTTAAAAGATATTCATAACTTTATAAATTATGTTTAAAAGTAAAAAATAAATAACTTTCTAATTATATGATTTCATTTTTTTCTAATTATATAATGTAATCTTTTTTTTAAATTATACACTTCTAAACATCATTTAACTGTTATATTACATATTTGAGAAAGGAAAAGTGATAAGTTTTATATTTACGAGAAATATGGAAGTGTCACAAGAATTAGCCCATGAAGTCTCTTCTAGTTAGAAGAAAATATTTTTATTTTTATACAGATCAAACAGGTGTCAATTTCGTGTAGAAGAGAAAGGAAAAAAATAAAAGGGAAGTCAGTTCAGTTAGTAATTAACTGATACAAGTTTAGTTATTTAAAATTGTACCTTAAAACAGTTAAGTACAATTATTATTTCAAACGGTTAAGTTTATTTTAGTTTATTATAATATAGTTAACTATAATTTAGTACAGTTAGATTAATTTTGCCCGCCCTAATGTTCACTAGTAAAAAATAACAACATGTATTGATACGGTTACATAGTAAAATAAAATGTAGTGACAGTTTTGTAATTAGAGTGAACTTGGTAATGATGGTCGTCACTCTAATCATTGTTATATATCATATATTGAGTCTCACTATTATTTAGGGCATGCTCTCAATGTTGGTTCCCGCACAAAGTGATATACAAAAAAGTGGAAGTGATCATTAAAAGAGTATTTTAGTGGAATATCCTCCGTTACCAACTTAAGGTAGGATACCTCACTAGGTGTGCTCGTAGGGCCAAAAGGGGTCTCTTCCACGACATTCTAAGGATTTAATAACAAAATAAATAGAATTTATAAAGCTTCACTAACACAAAAAAGTCTTTAACGTATGTTATTTTAGTCTTTTAACGTCAATTAGATATCCGTCATTATAGTGGCAGAAGTCAAATTAATGTTTGTTTTCCTTTAACAAATGTCAATTAATGTCTGTTGAATTTATAATAGACATTAATTAAGTCTATTGCAAAGATAACAAACATTGATTTGTGGCGTATTTTTTTAAAAGATTTGTCAATATTTTCTTCCACTAAACTAAAACCATGAAAAATCAATATACAAACCAAGAATACTAAGAATTGGTGAAAAATTCTCTAAGTAGCATGGGTATCTCAAATATAGCCGTAAAGTATTGAAAAATCAGTGAAAAATACAAAGAAAATAAATAACATCTTCAACGATGGATTATTGAAAATTTCAAAACCCCAATTCTCTTTGGGCATTGGCCAGCGCGATGTCTCACCAATTCCCTTAAACGATGGATTTTTAGTGAATTTTACAAAAATAGAGTTAACCAAAAAACATGCAAAAACACAACCTTAGGGTACACAACAGTGGCTAAACACCAATCTTAATGCGAAATGGAATCGAAGAGAATGGAAACTTGAGCCAAACGAGCACCATAACGCCAAAATGGAGTGAAATGGGTTGAAGAAATTCTTCCTAGGAGGTTGGCACCGTCATTTTTGCACTTTCGTGGTAGGTATTGTGCAAACAAGAAAGAGAAAGGTTAGGACACTGATGCTATTTTTGAAATTTTAAAACGCAAATTGACGTCGAACCCCCTCACAACAGACGTCAATTTGGAAATTAACATCGGACCTATGGTAGTCCAACGTTTTTTAACGCCTTGGCCCTAGAGCTGACGTCAATTTTCAATTTAACATCTATTGTGAAGGGGTTCGACGCGAATTTGGACGAAATATTTATGAAAATACCATCGCCCATTTTTTACATAGAATTTTGGGTTATGCGACATGGAACTAACAACATTTACACATCAAATCACTACATCTAAATATTCAAATTATTTTATTTTTTACAAGTGTAAAAAATTACAAAGATAAAAATGTAAAAAATAAAATAATTTGAGTATTTAGGTAAAGTGATTTGATGTGAATATAAAAAAATATTAATATATTATATATATATATATATATATATATATATATATATATATATATATATATATATATATAAAAGTTGTAATTAAGCTTATTTACTAATTTGATCTCAAATTGGAGATGACAAAATTGGATGATTTTAAAGAATATGGGTACTAAATTGAACAAAAACATTTAACTAAAAGATTAAATTGAAAACAACTATTACCACTGCCACGTGTCACGACAATAACCTAACACATGATAGATAATTGGTGTACTAAATTGAACCAACCAATAATAAAAAAACGAAATTAAACTAAACCAAAAAATTAGGGAATAAATCGGTAATTATACCAAAGATAAATTAATAAATTTAAATTCAGTGATATTAAACTAAATTATATAAAACACACACAGTGATATTAAAACTAAACTATAAAAAACACACACACATATAGTCAATCCACAAATATTCACATCAAATGTCACAATTCATTCCCAATCTCGTTACCTTGAAATAAATCAACCAAGAAATAAATTAATATAATTTTAAAACTCAACAACATACGAAAGATTAATGTGAAATACTTCTATGCGAGACTAACATAATATATATGGTCAAGGTGTGGTATGAAGTAGGTGTTGCCATCTATATTTTGCTTTGGTATATGTTTTTGGTCTTATAGACCAATTATCTATAATGTTAATAACATACATATACACAAATATCTGTTTTGCTTTTGAAATGAGCAGAGATATTAAATTAATGGAATTTTAATGTATATATATATGGATGGTTAAGTATAAATGTAGGTCTGGTGTGTTCCGATATAAGTGAACATAAGTGACACGTATCCAACTAACAATTAAGGACAGGAGATAGAAGGTATCATTGAAGAGTGGATAAGACAATGGAGTTTATAAGTAAAGATGTTATTGTATGGTTCTGAGTTTTTTATATGACTTGGTCTATTACCATTTTATACATCAGGCAACAACATTTACATAAGATTGTATTAATAAGATTTTGTAGGGACAATTTTATCTTATTTTAGTTTGTTTTTTACTACTTTTTATATGGGTCAGGATACCATAATTATTTATTTAATTATATTTGTTTTTGTCGATAAGAAAAAGGTCAAAGTTTACTTGGATAGCTTTTTATAGCCTCTAATCTTTATTTAATGTTTTACGTTACACTTTTAATATTTTATAGAGTTTGTATTGCTTTTATCTTAAAAAAATGTTTTTTTTTTTATTTATTTACACTTAATATTTAATGAGATAAAACACAAGTATTGTTTGATATGAAGTTATTTTTACTTAAGTATTTTATATTCGTTACTTATGGCTTAAAATAAACTTTGTTTGTAGAGATTACAATGAAAGCTCTCTAATATAATTTATCAACACTTTTTGCTAATGATTCACAAAATAAATGTTTACAAGAAAATACTAACCTTTATATTGTCAAGTATTATCTATTGATCTTGTGCTAAGAAGCGTCAAATTTTTACGTATGTCGACTCATTACGTAAAAATTCAATGAACTTATGAACCCTATGTAGCATAAGTTGAAAAGTTCAATTATATATGATTCTATTTATTTAAGGTGGCACAAAAAGTAAATATAGTGTCTTTATTTGTAATACTGCTTCCTTTTTTTCAAGTTTATTTCTTAGTTCTTCGATACTTGTTCAATTATTTAGAGTTCAAATCTCTATTTGATGTTTACTTCTGATTTGCTACATGGATAAATCTGTTTATGGTCCCATTTTCCGCTGCAGCATTTATATTTGAAGTAATAATACGAACACACTTCATTGATCCTCTTAAATCCTTTATTTGTTCGTACAAATTATCAAACAACAACTAAATTTTACTACTTGTCACCAAAGGCTTTGATGACTCTTATCTTTTTGTCTGCTTCAGGTTGAAATAGTCACTGTCAAATTAATATCTTAATTTTTAGTCTTACGTTAGAATATATAATTTAAATATGATTTTATACTTTTTATATATAAAAGAGGACTTTTATGTTTTTTTTAAAATTATCTTTAATATTATACTTTTTGCTGTGACCATATGACAAATACATATGATGTTCAAGTCATTACATTATTAATCTTTGTCGATTGATTTTTTGTTGTTGAGCTGTAACTTTCCTTTACAATTTTTCGTCATCTTTGATGATATTTCTTCACTTTATAATCTTTTAGCTGATTATCGTTTTTACTTCAAATTCGTTTAGGAGTAGTTTACCTTAGAGATATAGTTATTGGACAATTCTTTGGAGTGAACTAGGAACCAATTCAAGGAATAGAGTCCCTTTAATTAATCCCTAAGTAGAAATTGAAAAATGTTAACTGGCACTCTTTGTTTGAATGATTATTTCATTAGAATTTTTAAGAGAGACAAAATATAAATTAACCTTTTTGTAAGATAAAACTATTTTATGTATAAACTATTTCATCGAAGTTCCATTATATAGATATATATATATATATATATATATATATATATATATATATATATATATATATATATATATATATATATATATTATGTACATAAATTTTATCCTAGAAAACAGTTTATTTACTTTTCCATTAACGTTTTTTTTGTCTCATTAAAGTTGTTATGGAAAAGTATGTCCAAACAAACATACATGAAGGAATTTCAAGTTAATTTTACACCTTTTACACTGGATTCCATCCCCTACTTACCACTTACATGATTTTTACTAGAAAACATACTAATAATGTATTTTATTAAGAAATTTTTAAAGAGTAATTTATTTTTATAGAAAATTTAAAATATTTTATAACAAATATGTTATTTGATAAAATATTTTAAAAGAAATTAAAGTTGTAGAACTTTTTCATCAAAGTTTTCCAACCAATTGATGTATACAAGTACTTTTTAACCTCAAACGAAATTGCAGTCATAGAAAAACTCCATTTAAGAATCAAGGTTTTTGTCTTTTGTAGGTCGTATTTCTTTTATTAAGTCTGTTATATATATTAGCACTACCTCAATCATCTATATCATTTTTCTAAAGCTCCAAAGAAATTTATGGCAAGGGATTAGGAAAATACAAATAAATTTTACACGACTGCAAAGTAAACAGTTAGAATCAGATGATAGAAGTATAATACTGAAATAATATAGTTTGTGAACAAGAAAATTAACGTTAAGTGTGAAATAGGGTAACTGGAATAGTGATATTTGGATACTATACTTGGATTTGAACTCACATTTTGAAATAGACAACACATTTTGTTTTTTTATTTTGAAGGACATGTATTGCATTTGGATTTGAATGGTTTTGATGAGAACACTCTATTCCTAATGTACGATGGAAGAACAAAGTGTATACATAGTATATAAATGGGTTAGAGGATCCAAAATGTTTCTACTATGAATAAATTCATTCTTTGTTTATATAAAAAAATCATTGTACATAAATATTTGACGCTCAGAAAATTTATCTAAGACATTTATTGAAGAACAAACTTTTAGTGATTATTCTTAATTTGCACTAAGGTTGGGGAACATGGGTATCTACAAAATATTTTTTCAGTATATATGACACGTGTTGTCGAAGATATGTTGGAACGTTATGATGCAGTATTGGTATCTTACAAGGTTCGTGAATAAGTGGCCCAAAAGTGTACGTGTAAGTATTTGGTAGTATGAACTTTTTTGGCTTAATTAATTGCAAAACTTTGTTGTTTTGTTTGCTGCATCGATCTCTCTGGAGTGTTTCATGTCCATTATTGCCTTTGTGTTTTTCTTCATTTTTTGTTGCCTTTTACATCAATCCACAAATCTCTTTACAACACCAAGGATTTCTCATCACATAGATAGTGGGCCATTGCACTTTACAATATATGTCAGGCTTATAGTTAAATATTACTAATTGCTACATATGTATACACCAAATGTATCTATAGTTTTATACAGTTCATTAGTCATCTTTATTAATTTATTATATTATTTTTTTCTTCAATTTTTGTTGTTGTGGTAATTCAACATAGTTACAATTTGGTAAGTCTTTCGAAGAAGAACTCATAGAAAGATACAATTTTATTTAGACAATAACTTTATAAATTTTCTTTTATATGAAGTTCAACCGTTCCATCTCTATTTTAACGCAAGATTTAGACTTATATTTAAATTTCTTTGTAGGATTTTCAGTTTCTGTTTGGTTAGTTTTATCTGTTTTAAGTCTAAACCCTTGTATAAATAAACCACTCCATGGCTATTAAAAAAACAGAGAGAAATAATAGTTTTATGCCTTTTGCCTTTAGTGCTTTTTCTCTTTCTTCCTTCCTGAATAGTGTTTGTTTACACTTTTAACAAATTTTTTTGAATTAGGTTCTTGTTCACAACTAAGAATATGGTCACAGAAAATCAATAAAAATGCTGACATTTAAGTTTCGGAGTTTGTATTTTAATCAAGAATAATAGTAAATGAGAATAGCTGATAATCATTTATTAATATACTTAGTTTTTAAAAATAGACATAGACTTAAATTACATATACCACTTAAATACTATATAGGGAATCTCCACAATTTTTATACCTCTACACACAGGATTTAAAAAGTATAGCATATATAAGTGACATTTTTATTAACTAGTAGTGAGTTTGTTTATATTTATTTGAAAAAAATTTGTTTTTAATAAAATAACCAATTTTATGAGTTATTTTATATATTTTACTAATATAGCCTCTTTTAAAATAATAAGTTTCCTGTGTTTCGGACAAGTGATTTTGTTTTTTAAATATGTTTATTTTAGAAGTAGTTACTTTTAAGTTTAATCATACTTGTCCCACATCTATAGTTTTCTTGTTTTTTTTTTTTTTTTTTTTTTTTTTTTTTTTATGAATATTTCTATTTACGAATGAAAGATAAAAGCATTAATAATCTCATGCAAAAATTGATCATAAATATGGAGGTATATTCATGAATCATGATTGAAGAGAATAAAGGGTTTAAGAATACAAGCCCAGTTGAGCTGGGACTCCTGTGCCATTGATCCATGTCCCTTGCAAGAAAGCCTCAACCGTGTACCTGGTTGCCTCATCCCTATCAATGTCTTTGCGGTTAGGCCAATTCACCCTAGCGCTGGTGCTGGCACCTCCTCCATTGTTGTTGAACTCACCATAGTACAGCGTTTTGAGTGCAAAGTCCCCTTCCCATGGAAGCCACCCATCTGGGTGAATCAAGTCATCGATTTGAGTCTCCATGATGATGGTTCTTGAGTACTCCTTCCATGGCCTTCCGAGGTAGTTCCTCACCGTTCCCTTCAACGGGACCAAGTCATCAGCAGCTTTGATCACACACTTCTGCAGAACGAACCCTGTGTTCTCTTGCTTGTCCAGTCTCCCTTGTGCAGTCACAATGTTCTGCTGGTTCTGAAGGGGCTTCTTCACCATCATCGTGCAGTTTTGAAACACCGCCGATGCGTCCCCGAAGATGAAGTCGATGGTGCCGGTGATCGTGCAGTCGCGGTAGAACTGTCTGTGGGTTTGGGCGTAGAGAGTGTCTTGGTAACCGTCAAAGACACAGTTGAAAAACATTGCTTGATCGGCTTGCACTCTTGCAGCCACCGCTTGATGCTTCTCTGCTCCGGCAGTGTTTCTGAATTGCATCTCTTTGCCCAAGAATCCATCTCCCAGTACCACTGCAACGTGCATGTTAAATTGGTCAGTTTTGTTCAGCAACATAGCCTTCAAGAAATCCAAGGGTTTTCGAGTTTTCTCTTACCGAATGATGCAGTTTGGAAAGTTCTGACTCCATCAACGAAATTTTTGTTGCCAGTGATGATGCTCTTGTCACCTCCGTCACCGTACATGGTTAGGTTTGTCAATTTCTTTGTCACTGTCACGGTCTCATCGTAAATTCCAGCTTTAACGTAAACCACGTACCTGCCATGCATTAAAAGTGAATGCTTTGCATGATGAGAATCCAATCCACAGATAACAAATATTTCCTTAAAATAATCGAAAGAGAAAAGACTGGTGTACCTTCCCTCGTATGGTGTCTGGATGGCAGCCAAGGCTTCGGAGATGGTTTTGAAGTCTCCGCTGCCATCTTGTGCGACGGTGACATTGGGTGTGGGTTTCTCATTTGATCCTTTGAACTCAGAAGGGCCAGCCCAAGTAGGAATAGGCAGAGTTGGAAGTGGATCATCAATGGAAGGAACTGGGACCGGAGCCGGACGAGGAGCGGAACCAGGAGCAAGAGCAGAACCTGCAGGGGCAACACCGGGAGCAGAAGCAGAAGAACCAGAAGCAGGGGCAGGTGCATCATTATTGTCGGTTTCCCATGGAAGGTGAATGTTCCCAGCTCCTTCGAAGATCGAAAAGAACGAAGCAAACTGCGCCATAACGGCAAGGCAATTGCTCACAAGCTCCCTTGACTCCTTGAACAGCTTGTCGAAGTCTTGCTTCATCTTCCCTTCGGGAATCCCGTCGATGCAGGTTTGCTGGTAGCCCATAACCGCGCTGAGCCAGTTGTTGATTTCCGCAGCTTTCGTGGAGAGTACTTTGGCATCGTTTTCTCCGACCTCGTCGATCGCACGTTTCAGCTCTTCCTTGGCGTCATCGAACATCTCCTTGCAGTCACTGTACGCGCCTTTCTCATCTTCCGACGCGATGTCCATTCTCGTGGTTTGGTTGAAGGCTTTGTTCACCTCGTTCTCGGCAATTATAAAGGACACCATGAGCAGGTCCTTGGGCTCCGTGAGCTTGGGGTCCTTCTCCAGAGCCTCGCCGAGGGTTTTCTGGCATTTCTCTTTGTACTCCGCGGAGCTGCAGATCATTTCCACCAGCCTCGAGTTTTGGTCCACGTGTGGCCTCTCGGAGGCTTCTTCTATTGGGGTTCCAGTTTTCGTGGACGAACCACCGGTTCTCTGGACCACCACGAATGTGGCGGCGGCAACCACGCATGCAAGAAGAACGGCGGAGACGACGCTGATGAGGATCTTCTTCCTGAGCCTGAGTTTGTTCTCGTTTCTTCGGCGCTCCGAGATGAGCTCGAAATCCTGGAAGGCCATTATTGGGTGGGTTGTTAGTGTCTAAGGCAGAGAGGGACTCTGCCCTAGACTCAAGAGACAGTGGATATGGCAAAGGAGAAAAGAGAACCGTTTAGGGGGACTCTGCTGTAAAGCAGGTTTTATTCTTTGGCTCTTTCCCCTTTGCTTTCTTGCATCAGCTTCCTCGAATTTATACTCTTTCTGCATGCATGCACGCACGTGGAGACCAGAGTTTTTTCCGTTTCTATTCTATTTTCGGAACTTCTTCATAGGGTTCATAGATTAATGCGGTTACGAGTGGTCCGAATTAGTCTCTTCTGTTGCCATCTTCAACACTTGCATCAACCACGTTCCACCATGGACACCGGCAAAAACACAACAACAAACATGGTATATATCAAGATAAGGAAAAATTGATATATTAACATCAAATAACGGAAATAAAATTATAGACATCTGCTTATATTTTACAATATTTGTAATATTTTTCTCTGATTTGCTTTAGTAAATTTACTTTTATTTTTTTTTCTGTATAGTCATTCATAATTTTGGCTTTTTCATTCCTTTTTACATAATTTTGATCCTTTTAATTATTCACAATTTGACTAATTTTCATTTTTTACAAAAATTTAGTTGTTATCTTGTACCGACACAAATAGTTCAACATTCAAGAATTAAAATTGTGTAAAATTTTGGACAACCAAAATTAGGGAGGATTAAAATTAAGGTAAAAAATGAAAATTAGAAACCAAAATTAAATTATATAAAATATAAGAATCAAAATTAGAATTGAGTGGAGGTATTACAAATATATGTGATGAGAATAAACAATTATAAATATTTATTAAGTGTTAAATAAAGGTGCGATTTATAATGAATAATGTATATATAATAACTTTGGTACTTTGGTAGTTTGGGCATTATAATTCATTCTTCTTCCCAATATAGTGATTTTAAAGTATAAGGTTTAGAATAATGCTCATTAAAATCTGCATATTTCAATAAGCTTTAACATACCCTCTAAAAAAAGTATTTAAATATTTTTTTGGTAAAATCGTGCTTAACACGAATATAATGGTTTGTGTTTTTGTGTTTATTTTTTATTGTACGACTCCAATTGCATTGTCTCATCTTGAGTTTGAAACAACGTTTGACCAAAATAACTAAGAAAAATAAATAATTTATACACATGCATTTAAACACGATTTTCCTAAATAAATTTTAAAAAATTTCAAATTGAATGTGAGCTTATTAGCATGACTCTAACATTGAGATAAAAAAAATGTAAACTCCTGCACACGACTTCCATTAAATAAGTCAACAAAATAAAAAAAATTAGTGAAACGGTACTCTAAAGCACGACTTCAACCCAGATTATTTGTTGAAAATAAATTCTTCTTAAAACCATAACCATTTTTGTAAATTTGATAAAAAAAAAATCCACCACTTTGGTTTGATCTGAAGAACAAAGTAATGATTTTTTTATTAAGTAGCTTACTGGTGAAGACAAGTTGAGGAAAGGGGAGATAGTATCAGAAACACAACCTTGCAGCATGCAGAATTGTTATACCACTTTTACCAAAATAGAAACTTCTGTTTTACCATCATGAAAACCCAAATATTCATGCAAGTTTTGTGATGCAATGATATTTTGATCCATATTTTCTCTTATCCCATTTTAATCAGTCTTGGCAATTCCAGGTGGCTTTTATTTTTATATTTTGATTTCTTTTCAATTTTAATTTCATTTCGAGTTTTGTAGTCCTTTGAGATCAAATAATTCGATGGGATTATAGTAGTATTGGAAGGTTTTGTTTTCTTTTATATTAGCATTTGGTGACATTTGTCTTCTAAAACACCAGTTTTACTTCTAGAATTGAAACACCATTAATGCCGTAACAACTGTATGTCTTACCTTATATTTTTTGCCAAAAATTACAATGAAAATTAGGTTTATCTTATGGGACAATGATATTTTGATACTATTTTTTTCTTTACTACCATCTGACATTATGCCTCATTATTATTCACTTTCTTTTCCTTTTAAAACTATATAAGTTAAATTTTATAAAAACTATTTTACTCTTAGAAAATTTGTGAAATGGTTGTCAAATAGTGTCAAATAACTTTTTTTCTATCTCATGTTATTTGAGTTGGACTATGAATTTAGGAACTGTAAGAGGAAACATACTAGTCCGATCCGTTTGGCCAAATATGTCAATGACTAGTTAAAAAATGGTCACATTAGCTTGTCAAATAAAAATGGGCCACTAATAACAATTCGTTCTCATTATGATGGACTAATGGGCCAGACCGTTACTTTTTTTCTTGTTTTATGTTTTAATTTCTTTCAATAATTTGTTTATATATATATATATATATATATATATATAAATGAATATTAAAAGCATATTTAATCATATTAAATATTTTCTAAACTTTTAATTGAAATGTTTATGTTTTTAGTCAAAAAATTAAATGAATTATTAAATTTACATATTAAATTACTCTATTACAAATAATAGTTAGAACTTAATTTATAAGTTATAATGATGTAAATTACAATATTATAATATATTTACACTTTTAAAAGAATATAATATAAAAAGTTAATCTTTTAAATTATTTTTTATTTTAATTTTTAATTATAAAAAGAATGGACCAACGGTTGAATCGGACTGGCCTGCATTCTGGTTTGTCAATTTACGGATCGAACCAAATCGTGTTGATAGGTTGAAATTCGTAACCCAATCCGTTCCATTTTGAACGAATTTAACAAACTAACCTGTTAGACTCAATCTGTTTTATTATTCCTAAATAAGTATGAGGAGAAAAGAAAGAAAATCGGGTCGGTATATTTAATGAGGAAAGAAAGACATTACTAAAATCAATTTCAAGCCGAAAAAAAGAAGAAGTCATTTTGAATTATTATATAAAAGAATAAACTAAATTGAGATTTAAAAGATAAAAAACCCGAATAAAAAACGCAAAAGATAAATAACCATTTGCATGATTTAACCCATACAAAAATGGTTTGTGTCTGTGTATAGTAAATTTAGATAGTTTAAACCGTTGTGAAGATAAGAATAAGTCAAAAAGAATGAAGAATAAAGTTATAAGAATAAATGTATCCATTTATATGTATAATTATAGATAAAAATATACTGAAGGAGGATGATTTCATATAGAATTGTAAAATCATTTATCAAGAAGTGGAGCTAAGAGAGAAAGATGTATAAATTATTGTAAATCTTCTTAAACTTGTTGAATTTAAAGAACAAAAGTTATAAAGTAACTTCATTTCCCCTTAAATTAACATGAATATCATAGCAATCATTTATGATTTAATTTAACATAAGGTAATATCTTAATAAAGAAAATATAATTCGAGGCATAACTCCATCATTCTTGCCTTAATTCTCGATGGTTTGTTTCAGCTGTCTATATTTGTTTAACATCCATAGCATAAAGTTCTTGTTTTCTCCATTGGCGCATTGATTATGTATATATGTGCCAATATTTTCCACAGAAAAAAGAACAAGTCTTTTTGAAGTGTAAAAGATTCCAAATTATATGTATAATTAGAAACCACACCAGCCAATTAGCTTAACGTTCCTTTTACGATGACAAGGACTTATTCCACTCTGCTATCTCATTAATACGATGTATAAAAAGAATTAAATTTCATCAATAAGATATAGAGAACATGAAATATATATTGACTTGATGTAATTTTTACATGTATTATTCAATTAGAAAGGATATTACAAATAAATACAAACAATTTTCAGAAACTATCTTATATAAAAAAAAAGTCTTCCAAGAAAAACACTGAAACAAAATTAACAAAACTTGACTCGAAAGAAAAAATATCATGAAGCTAAAAATATTAATTCCAGCTAAAAAACAATGTCTCCACACTTCCCTACCCCAAGTGCCTTATTTAAGGAAGTAAAATACTCAACATCTTCATCTCAGCTTTCTTTCCATTATATCTCCTTATTCTATTCATGGCTGATTCATCTCATAAACTATTTTCCCTTCTATGTCTACTCTTCTTCTCAACTACTTGTGTCCACTCTTCCGATGCTTCCGTAGGAGTTGAAGTTGACCTCTCTTTCCTAAGATATTTGTGCGCAACCACCCCATACCCAAACCTTTGCTTAAGTTCACTCAACATCTCAATAGACCCATCTCCGTCTGCATCTCCATCTCCATCTCCATCTCCAAATCCAAACATAAACGACTACCTCATTCACTCCCTCCAAAAAGCAGTATCTGAAACCACAAACCTCATAAATCTCTTCAACAATGTCGGAAAACCAAACATCATAGACAAGCAAAGAGGAGGAGGTGGACTTCGAGACTGTCGGGAACTCCATCAATCCTCATTGGCTTCTTTGGAAGAATCCATATCAGGCATCCGTTCCTCCGACATGGACACAACTGACGTAGCAATCTACCTCAGTGCAGTCCTCACCAACAAGAACACATGTTTAGAAGGCCTGGATTCTGCTACTGGCACCATGAAGCCCGTTCTGGTGAAGGCTGTGATCAACACTTACAAGCATGCAAGTAACTCTCTGGCAATCCTCTCTAACCCAGCGATGGGGACTGATCCTGAAAACAACCCTTTGAAGGGTGATCCAGAGTGGCTAACAAGCACTGACCAAAGCTTCTTCGATGACTCGCATGGTGATGAGTATGACCCAAAAGAAAAACTTGTTGTGGCTGTAGATGGAACCGGGGATTTTCGAACCATCACTGAAGCCATCAACTCTGCTCCAATTAACAGCATGGAGAGAATAGTGATCTATGTCAAAGAAGGGATTTATGAGGAAAACGTGGAAATCCCATGCAATAGGACCAACATTGTGATGATTGGCGATGGAAGTGATGTCACTGTCATAACTGGTAACAGAAGCGTTGGTGATGGCTGGACCACTTTCAGATCTGCAACTCTAGGTGAACCCTTTTACCCCTTTCTGATTTTTCTGCAATTCATTATATCGATCAATGAAAAGATCTTCTTTTTATAACATTGTTTTCTAACTCAATATCAAAATCTTGAAGTAGTGTCAGTGAAACTCATTCATGTTGTTACGGTAGTTTTTCTATGATGTGGCCAAAATGCAATTACATGATTATTGTGCTGTCTGATTTTCAGCGGTTAATGGTAAAGGATTTCTGGCACGTGATATAGCGTTCAAGAACAGCGCAGGGCCAAAGTCACAAGCAGTTGCCTTGAGGGTAAGTGCAGAACTTGCTGCCTTTTACAGGTGTGCAATGGATGGTTACCAAGACACTTTATATGTTCACTCCTGGAGACAATTTTACAAAGAGTGTGACATTTCTGGGACCATAGATTTCATATTTGGGAATGCAGCAGTGGTTCTACAAGAATGTAACATTATATCGAAAGAACCATTGCATGGCCAAGCCACTGTCATCACTGCACAGTCCAGAGATGACCCAAATGAGCCCAGTGGCATCGTAATCCAATCATGCAACATCAATGCTAGCTTTGATAGCAGTAGTGTTAAGAGCTACCTTGGTAGGCCATGGAGGAACTATTCTCGCACCGTTTACCTCGAGTCCTTCATTGATGGCTTCATTGACCCAAAGGGTTGGACAGAGTGGAATGATGATAAGAAAAGATTGGACACCTTGTATTACGGAGAGTTTGAGAATTATGGACCTGGTTCCAGCACAGACAATCGTGTAAAATGGTCTGGGTACCATGTAATGACCGATGAGGACGCCAACAATTTCACAGTTTCAAAGTTCATCAATGACGATGATTGGCTTCAGGTTACTCATTTTCCTTTTGATTTAGGAATCTGATCATAGAATATATTTAGTTTGGTAATTGTTATGCTACTAGAAATTGTCACTGCCCTTTGGCTTAAGGTAGTAAATAAGCAAGGTTGACTGCTAATTGCTCGTAATATATATGTAACACTTTACGTCGAGTAACTATTTTTGTTTTTAAATTGTAATTGTTGACTTTTTGACATGTGCATCATTGTTATCAATAGTTTAAAAGTAACTAAGAATATCAAATCTTCATAAACTTGGATAATGATAGAAACTAAACTAACTTTATTTTACTAGACATAAAATAAACAATAAAACATGAATCAAGATGAAATAACAAAAACTTAAAAGAGAACATAGAAAGAAACACTACATTATTTTTGGGATTTTTTAAAAAAAGAAAAATATTTGGATAGAAATATATTATTGAAATTATCATCTCATTCTCTTCTTTCATTAAGTACAAGAATATTTTCAGATGAAATAACAAAAACTCAAAAGAGAGCATAGAAAGAAACACTGCATTATTTTTGGGATTTTTTAAAAAAGAAAAATACTTGGATAGAAATATATTATTGAAATTATCATCTCATTCTCTTCTTTCTTTAAGTACAAGAATATTCTCTGAACTCTTAATCGATTAGTTAATGTTTTTAGTTACATAAATTAAATTAATTATTGAATTTATATGTTAAATTACTCTATTATAACTAATTATTAGTTGGAATTTAATTTGTAAGTGATAATGATTTAAATTATAATACTATAATAAATTTACACTTTTGAAAAATATAATATAAAAAATTAATCTTTTAAATTATTTTTTAATTATAAAAAAAAAACGGACCAACAACTGAAACAAATTGACCAATAAATTGGTTTGTTAAATTGATGAATTGAACGGACCAGACCAAAATGAATCGATGGATTAAAATTCTTAACCTGGTTTGTCCCAATTTAAACTGTCCCATTTTAAACGAATTGACGAACTGGTCCGTCAGACCCAGTTCATTTTTTCATCCTAAAGAAATGTAAAGAGAGGAAAAAGAAAAACGGTCACTATAATTAATGAGAAAGGAAGACATTAATAAAATTAATTTCAAACCCAAAAAAGTCATTTTGAATCAAGTAAAAATTATAAAAATGAAACTAAATAAAGATTTAAAAGATAAAGAACCCAAATAAATAGTAAAAGATAAATACTCATTTGCATTATTTAACCAATAAAAAATGGATTGTGTTTGTGTATTGTAAATGTTGATAGTTTAAACTATTGTGAAGATAAGAATAAGTTAAAAAGAATGAAGAATAAATTATAAGAATAAATGTATAATTATAGATAAAATTATACTGGAGGAGGATGATTTCATATAGAATTGTGAAACTATTTCTCATAAAGTGGAGCTAAGAGAGAAAGATGTATAAATTATTGTAAATCTTCTTAAACTTGTTGAATTTAAAGAACGAAAGTTATAAAGTAACTTCATTTCCCCTTAAATTTCCATGAGTATGATAGCAATCCTCATTTATGATTTAATTTAATATAAGGTAATATCTTAAGTAAAATAAAATATAGACTCAATTAGTCGAATAGTATCCACTTTCGTTCAAAACTTTTAGTTTGATACCCGCTTTTAAAAAAGTTTCAATTTCATCATAACTTTTGAAAAAGTGTTTCAATTAGGTTCTTTTAAAAAAAAAAAATTATTAACACAGTTATCGACGTGCCACATGTCAGCCTCTGATTTTTTTAACCTTTTTTTAGAAAAAAAAAAATTGCCACGTGTCAAATCCTTTGTGTAATACGTGGCATTGTTAGTGCCATGTGGCAAAGTACCACCACGTGTTAAATATCATTATATAATTGTTATAATGATATTTGTTACTAAAAAATGACTTACAAAATTAAGTATCACTAGTGCAAAAAGAGCTTATTATGACAGGTAAAAAGGATTTATTATGACAGGTATGTTGGCATCATAGTTGCAGGAGTCATAAAAAATGCACTTTTTCTATGACATCGTGAAAATTTGTCATAGTAAGTCTAACTTACTATGATAGGTATTTCTACACCTAACATAATAAGTGGGTATTTTTTTTAATGTTTTCAATTTTCCTCCATTCATAAGTATTTCTACACCTAACATAACATATTGATTCTCTTCAGCTTCTTCTCCAAATCCTCAAAATCAAACCACCTCAGTAAAGCCAAAAAGTCTCTAGGGTTATTTGCCCCTCCCAAAGCCACCAACAATCTTCACTGTAATACCTCTTCCCAGACACCATCCTCATTATACTGTTAAAAGTCATTTCTGAAAAGCTTCAATAAATTATACAAATAATAATAAAAATTTAAAAAATATGGAGTACAATCAAAATTTTGCTATGTAGTCTTCAATAATTTATACCTAATTTAATTCTATCGCCAAATTTACCTAGATTTGAGTTCCACTTTGGCGAAGGCGTTGCACGAGTCGTGAGCGAGCTTTCGCACGAGTCGTGAGCGAGCTTTCGCACGAGTCGTGAGCGAGCTTTCGCACGAGCCTCATGCTCTCGTCCGTTCAGATTTTCGAGAAGCAGTTCAAACGGTGCATTGAGAAAACCTCGAGCGACACGATGCGGCGAAGGTTGCGCCAGTGGTCGCCGTAGGGCGACACCGTGACGGTGGTGTTGTTGTAGCCGATGTACTTGTCAGCGAGGAAGCGAGGTCGGTTCGCCAGACGATGTTGGTTTTTGGTGAAGCATTCCTACACTGCCTCAAGGGACAAAACGGAGCAGCGAACAAAGCGGCGAACGGAGTGGCCAATGAAGCGATGACAGCAACACGAAATAAGAAGGTAACGTGACTGTTTGAGAAAGAAAGTATACTTCTGGAGAAATAATGGGACGAGAAAGAGAAAGAGAAAAGAGGGAAGGAAAAAATTAGGGATTTAAAGATATTATGACAGGTTTCTCTAAATCTGTCATAATATATTTTTAACATAATTTCAATTTTGCCACCGTGCCCATATACTATGATAGGTCCTCTGCACCTGTCATAATAAATTTTCCCTTATCACTTATTATGATAGATCCCTTTTTACCAGTCAAAGTAACTGTTACTTTTATTACAAAAATTCCACCGATCAGCTTATTATGATAGGTGACTTATACCTGTCATAATAAGTCGTCATAGATTCTCCTTTTTTCATGAGTGTATTGATATTTATATTGAAGTTTAGTGGTAAAAGTCATGAATAACAAAACATGGGTTAACAATTAAGAAAAAAATGTAATACGTCATTTTTAATAAAAAAATATGAGTATTATTGAAATTGTTATACTCATATTTTGTTATTTATGACTTTTACTATTAAATTTTAATATAAATATGAGTAATTAATTTTGTAAGTTATTTTTAATAACAAATATCAATATAACATTTATATAAATAATAAATTTGGTCTTAAGGAAGAGACAATATTTCTCTATTTTGTAAAAAAATATTTGGACAAAATTGAAATAAATAGAACGTGGAATAAATTGAAACAAATAAAAATATATGAGTACTAAATTGAAACAAATAGACACATGTGGAAACTAAATTGAAATCAAGACAATGACACTTGGTAGGTACCTTGCCACGTGTCGGTACCTTGCCACATGGCATTAACAATGTCATGTGTCACACCAAGGATTTGACACATGACAATTTTTTTTCTAAAAAAAATTAAAAAAATTAAAAAACCAGAGAATGACACGTGGCATGTCGTTAGCGGCGTTAATAAATTTTTTTTCTAAAAAGGACCTAATTAAAACACTTTTTCAAAAGTTGGAACGAAATTGAAACATTTTTAAAAGTGAGTACCAAACTGAAACTTTTGAATGAAAGTGGGTATTATTCAACTAATTAAGCCTAAATATAAATCGAGGCATAAAGTCCATCATTCTTGCCTTAATTCTCGATGGTTTGTTTCAGCTGTCTATATTTGTTTAAGGTTAAAATACTTTTTTGATCCCAATTTTTGTCAAGTTTTTTCAAATAAGTCCTAATTTTGGTTGTGTTCAAATAGGTCCCAATTTTTGTCAATATTGTTCAATTTGGTCCTTTTTTTCTAACACCGTTTAAATCATTAACGGCCATGAATAGTGACTGCCACGTGTCACTTCGTGATTTTTTTGAATTTTTTTAAAATGTTTTAAAATTTTTTTAAAATGTACATATGTCAACCCAGGACATGCCACGTGTCACTTCATGGTTTTTTTTAATTTTCTTTTAAATTTTTTTACAATTTTTTTTAAATGTCCACGTATCAACCCAATAGCATGTCACATGTCAAAGTCAATGTTCTAAATTCAATTTGGTCCCTATATTCGTTATTTTTGTTCAATTAGGTCCCAATTTTTGTTAACATTAACCAATTTGGTCCCTCTCCAAATTAAAATCAAATTTAACTTTTATATTAAAATTCACATTTTTTATTAAACATTTTTATATAATATATTAAAATTCACGTCATTATAACTTTGATATAAAAATTAAATTTGGTCACATCTTCGATAGAGACCAAATTGGTTAATTTTAATAAAAATTGGGACCTAATTGAACAAAAATAACAAATATAGGGACCAAATTGAATATAGAATATTGACTTTAACACGTGGCACACTACTGAGTTGACACGTGGACATTTAAAAAAATTTAAAAATTCAAAAATAAATTCAAAAATAAAAATAAAAAATAAAAAATTCAAAAAAACCATGAAGTGACACGTGGCACGCTCTTGGGTTGACACGTGTACATTTAAAAAATTTTAAAAAAAAAATTTAAAAATTTTAAACAAAATTTAAAAAAATTCAAAAAAAGAATAAAAAAAACCACGAAGTGACACGTGGCAGTCACTGTTCATGGCCGTTAATGATTTAAACTAGGGATGGCAACGGGGTAGGGCGGGCACGGGTTTCACTATCCCATACCCATCCTCGTAAAAAAAATTCATCCCCATCCTCATACCCAAATCCAACGGGTATCAAACTTTCGTCTCATCCCCATCTCCACCGGGTAACGGGTATAATCTGGTACCCATACCCATACCCATTTTCTTACTACTTCAATATTAATTTTAATTAATTTTTATAAAATAATAAAAAATTATGATAAAAGAAACATAATATTATCAAATATTCAATATTAGAAGGATGATTGTTTCTTCGATATCAAATCTTGTAAAATAAATTATAATTGTTTACATTTTAAATACCAAATAAAATTTCATAAGAACCAAAATAATTATTAAATTTGCAAATATTAATGAAACATAGTTGATAAAATTTAAAAATATTTTTTTAAAAATATAAAAGAAAAACAAATATTCAAATTAAAATATATTTTAAATGTTTGTTTACTTCAATCTTTTAAATTCTAATAAATCTCTTTTTTATACACTAATAAAATTTATAATACATCATTTGATCAAAATGATACAAAGAACAAATAATAATTGTAATAAAAGTTTAAAATAAATTATAATTGTTTACATTTTAGATTATAATACCAAATAAAATTTCATGAGAACCAACACATTTATTAAATTTACAAACATTAATGAAACATAGTTGATAAAATTTAAAAATATTTTTTTAAAAATATAAAAGGAAAACAAATATTGAAATTAAAATATATTTTAAATGTTTGTTTACTTCAATCTTTTAAATTCTAATGAATATCTTTTTTATACACTAATAAAAGTTATAATACATTACTTGATCAAAATGATACAAAGAACAAATAATAATCATAATTTAACATAAATCTTGTATCTTTTAAACTTCGATTATGTTGGATGGTGATAAAAAAATATTCATGACAATTAGATTAAATTTTTATATTGTAGTAAATAAAAGTTATTTATACAATTATATTGAAAAGATTACAGTATGATTGATAATGAGTTAGAAAATAAAAAATAATTAGATAAAATATATCGAAATAGTATTTTACATAATGAAAATAAACAAGAAATAAAAATATTAAAAAATTAACAAATGTTTCCAAACAATTTGAGAGACTGTAGAAAGAAATCGCATAAAGAAAAACAAATGTATAATTAAAGGTATGATAAGTTGAAAAATATCTTAGAGATCTAAGAAAACTTTTCAAATATCAACATATACTCAGTGGTTGAGAAATAACAAAAAATATTTTAGTGAAACAAAAGAGTTCTTCAAATGAAACAAAAACTAATAATAATAATAATAATAAGTAAATGATTTTTTTTTATATTACCTAGTAAATGAAATGTTTGTTCTATTAAATACTTAAATTGAGAATATTAAACATTCTCATTTAAAAGGAAAATATACAATAAATAAAAATATTAAAAAATAATAGAAATATTCAAATGTGAGACATAAAGAATTTTAATTGACATACATTTTTTAACATAATTACATAAAGGTTATGATAAGATGAAAAATATAATTAAGATGCGAATGAGTTTCATGACAAATCAAATAATTAAAAGAAATAAAAAATAATATATATATATATATATATATATAGTTATATAATTAATTGAGAATATTTTAATAATTTAAACGGGGACGGGTATTATGGCGGGGATATGTACATCCCCATACCCATCCCCATATCCAATTGAAAAAGTCGGGGATTCCCCATACCCAGTCAACGCGGGGATTTCCCATCAAAACAAAAACGAGTTCGGACAATACCCACGGGAACAGGTTTATTTGCCATCTCTAATTTAAACGGTGTTAGCAAAAAAGGACTCAATTGAACAAAATTGACAAAAATTGAGACCTATTTGAACACAAAACCAAAATTATGACTTATTTAAAAAAACTTGACGAAAATTGGGACCAAAAAGGTATTTTAACCTTTGTTTAACATCCATAGCATAAAGTTCTTGTTTTCTCCATTGGCATATTGATTATGTAGATGTGCCCATATTTTCCACATAAAAGAACAAGAAGAAGTTTTTTTTTAGGTGTAAGAGATTCAACATTATTTGTATAGTTACAAACCACACCAGCCAATTAGCTTAACTTTCCTTTTACGATGACAAGGATTGATTCCACTCTGCTATCTGATTAATATGTGTCACAACCTAAATTATGATGGGACAACGACAAAAGGATAAATATTAATACATGTCGCAATCTAAATCACGACGGGACGACGACAAAAGGATAAATAGTTGAAAATAAAGTTTGAAGTCACCATCATAGTTTATTCTGAAAAATTACAGAAAAAACTATAAAATAAGACATGGTCTACGAAAATCAGATTATGGGTCCGAAAGTCAATTATGTGTAAGGAAGATATTAGCATCCTATAACATCCGTCATAAGACGGTACCTTTAATTAAATATGCAAAAAGGATGTGATGTTTATAAATGTTTATTTTCCCCTACAAATAAAAATAAAAGAGTGTATAAAAGAAATAAAATACATATTTTTTAATTTTTGGGACCCGACAAGGATTAACCTCAGTCATACGTATTTTCATTCACAATGAAAAATCAAGACCACGTAATTGTAGAAAAAAACTATTTGGGAAAATGATTTTAGAATATTTTGGATTTTTAAGAAATGAACTTGACAAGGATTGACCTCAGAATATTTTGAATTTTTAAAAGAAATTAAATAAGTGGATATTATGCTTAATAAATTAAGTGTAAAGAACACTCCTTAGTCATATATTCATGTATCATCCCGATCGGGGTCCAATGATTCAAAGATTGATAAAGTGGTTATAGACCAATCCAAATACATGAAATATCTACTTTAGGGAGTTTGTTTTCTCTACTTTTTTTTTATGGTGGTAGGTGGTACTTTGACACCAATACTCTCATTTGACACTCATATAAATTAATATTTTATTTAAATAATAATATTTTATTAGGAAAAGTTGGTGTCAAATGGTAGTTATTTGGGAATGGTGGTGTCAAAGTAACTTTTTCCTTTTTTTTCTATTGTTCCTCTGTTGTGCCTTCAAAATACACTAATGGTCATTAATTTTAAAATTTTAAAATATATTAAAAGTATCTTGAAAATACCAAAATAGTGTGTTTTTAATGTTGAGCAGAGAAACCAACACTAGTGCAAAATCACGGTTTTACATTGCCTTATAGGCCTCGGTTATTGCGGAACCGAAGCCTATAACGACGCGGTAAAATTTTTGAAAATTTTTAAACCTTTTTGCCTCGGGTCCCAATCCAACCAAAGCATATAAGGACTTTTATGCTTCGATTATCACTCAACCGAGGCCTATAACGCATCAGGGTTCCCCAAATTTTCAAAATTGTCACTAACAGTAGAGGTTTTGGCCTCGAGTGAAATAGGACTGAGGCCTATTGCCTCGGTTATTAATTGAACTGAGGTCATATCCCTTATTTAGGGTTCCAAATTCGCGAACCCAACATTGTTTATCTTCGTCCCAAACTTGAAGTTGTTGTTCATCCCTACGCGAACTCCACCACACTACGTCACACCATTGCGCCACCGTCCACCACAACCACCATTGTGCTCCGACGAAGGTTGTCACTGCTCCGTACCACTTTGTTGTGGCGTTGTGGCTATACATCAACGGTGCAGGAAGGTGGGTTCGTTCCAGTGAGTTCGTGTTCGTGGCGGAGAAGAATGAGGTTGTACACAATTCAGGGGTTGCTCCCGCAATGGTCTGATGTGGTTGCTCCGATAAAGGTTTGAAGGTGTGCTATGGAGGTGGTTAAGAGGTGCAAAGTTCGTGTTTGTGGCAGAGAAGAACTCGCGTTCTTCTATTCGTGGTGTAGAGGTGGTTCAAGCGCAATCTGGATCGTTCTTGCGTTGAAGATGGAGGCAGCGCAGTGATTAGGGTTTCGAACGGTGGTGAGGTTCGCTGCAGTGGAGTTCGCGACGAGGCAATGGTGGTGAAGTTCGCTGCGACAAACGGTGGTGAGGTTCGTTGCAGTGAATCTCTAAAAATTTAGAGACTCTATAGTCTCAGTTTCTAGGATAACCGAAGCATAAACGTGAATCTATGACTTCTAGTCACACTCAAGGCCAAAAGCCTTCACCTTTTAACCTCGTCCTAATATGCTTCAGTTCGAAAACTGGTGCAGAACATAAAAACAACAACTGCTGCCATTGCTGCACCGTTGCGGACTCCTACTTTAGGTTTATTGGAACGTTTTGAAGACACAAATTACTGGACCCATGACTTTTGCGATATTTTTATTTTATTAACAAATTCTTTTGATTCAGAGGAAATCGCATTTTATAATAATGTTGCATATATCATTTGTCTCGTTATTATAACGCGCATATATATAGTAGTGTACTTTTAAATAAATATAAAATGGTTTTTGTTTATGATATGTTGAAAAAAAATACTCAAACTTAAAAAGAAAAGAAAAGAAAAAGTTAAACATATTTTTTTATATTATTTTTTAAAAAGATATTTTTCTCTAGAAAGAGTGGAGGTATGTTTATAAATGCACCCTCATGTTTGTGAGTGACCAACCATTTGAGATACCAATTGTAAAGAAAATAAATAGATTAAATTTTAACCCAGAAATGGTGGGGTGGTAAAAGAATATTTTTTTTTTATAAAGAAAGCTTTCTTGATAAAAACATTGATTAAGAATGTAAGTTTATAGCAATCAGTGTTGCAATAAATCAAGATAAACCAAGATAATGTAGTCAAGATGAAAGGATTGAAGAGATGAAAACAAATTTTCATAATAATTCAACAAAAATCTATATACAATAACTTAAATTGCAAATTACTATGGTCATTATTAATTGAGTTTTGGTTAATTACTCATGATACCCACTTTCGTATTCCTATGTCAATTTGGTATCCACCCTTAAAAAATTATCAATTGCGTCCTAACTTTTGAGAAGTGTCTCAATTAGGTATATTTTAGAAAATTTTAGTTAACGCCGTTAACGGCGTGTCACATGTCAATTTGTTGCAATTTTTTTGTTGCGGAATTTTTTGCAAAAATTGGAAAAAATCAGATATCGAGATGTGGCACACCTTTAATAGCGTTAATTATTTTATTTTAAAAATGTCCTAATTGAAACACTTCTCGTTGAAACACAATTGATATTTTTTAAGAACGAATACCAAATTGATACATATATCAAAATAGGTACCATTTGAGAAATTAAAACTTGAGTTTCGTATCATCTGTTAATATTATCATAGATTCAAAACGTTTTGTAATAATAAAGATAATTGTGATACTTTAAACTTCATATATGTTTTTTAATCATTAAAAATACGTTAAATATTAATTTTAATAATATTTATATATTTTGTATTATATTGAAACTTTTTACCGATTCCAAAAAAATATTAATTAAACATATTAGATTTTTGAAATTGATATTTATATTATTATATTGACCTTTACCATTATCTTAAAATGTTGGGTAAAATTGTTTTTTCTTATAAATGAAAAAAGAAAATAGTATATAATGGTCCTTTTCTTCCCATATTTTCAAAAGTTTTTTCATTTTTTTTCTAAATTCGTTTAGAGATTTCCATTTTGAAAAATAAACCCCTATTATTTCAAAAATTGATTAACGTTTGATGAATAAATGTTGTCAAAATTCCCCCAATAATCTCTGATTGTTGTCATTTCTTTTTCATAAGCTTTTTCACACTCAGTATACTGCTATCCGTTTAAAACAGTGTTTACCTAATTGAAGAGATTTGAATATAATGAGGGAGAAGGTAATGTATACAAGAGAATTCAATGAGTTTCAGAACTTCATACTTCAATTTCTAACTGTTAAATTTTTGTTAACTGTTGGTCATACTCATTTCAAATAAGCCAACCCAGTAAATAAGACTTTCAAACAGGCCTTGAGGCAGAGGAAAGTAACAATCGTAAGAAACTTGATTAACCATTAACAAAATAACACTATTCTAATTTCCTCAAATCCCGTTATCATAAGGTACCAAAGTAGTATCAAGCCAACCATCTCCATTGATGAACTGCGAAACTGTGAAATTATATGCATCACCATAATCCATCAAATGGAAGCCCAACCATTGCACACGATTATCTATGGTGGAACCAGGTCCATAGTTGTCATATTCTCCATAGTACAATGTGTCCAAAGGTTGTTCACCAGACCACTTTGTCCAACCCTTTGGATCAATGAAGTTATCAATGTAAGACTCGAGGTAAACAGTGCGAGAATAGACCCTCCATGGCCTCCCAAGGAAGCTCTTGAAACTGCTAGAGTTGGAATACAGATCAAGGGTAGCTATGATTGAACAGTTCTGGATTGAGATGCCAGTGTCCTCATCTGGGCTATCTCTGGATTGTGCAGTGATCACAGTGAATTGCCCAGGCAATGGCTTTCTTGATATGATGTTACAGTCTTGAAAAATCACTGCTGCATTTCCAAATATGAAATCTATGGTCCCATAAATGTCGCACTCTCTGTAAAATTGTCTAAAGGAGTGAACATATAAAGTGTCTTGGTAGCCATAAATGGCACACCGGTAAAATGCAGTTAAGTCTGCATTTACCCTCAAGGCCACTGCTTGGTGCTTCTCAGGCCCTGCACTGTTCTCAATTGCAATGTCACGTGCAAGAAAACCATCACCGGAAACCGCTGGAAAACGCACACAACATTGTCATGTGATTCCCATTTTGGTCCCATTAAATACGGGAAAACTATGGTATAATTCAAGTTAAAATGGTTTCGAAAACGATGATTCATTAATATGTTTGTTGTGTCACTTCTCTACTTCGTGCCAAGTGGTAACCAGTGCATGAGAAGTCAATAATTGCAGAAAAATCAGAAAGGGGTAAAAGGGTTCACCTAGAGTTGCAGATCTGAAAGTGGTCCAGCCATCACCAACGCTTCTGTTACCAGTTATGACAGTGACATCACTTCCATCGCCGAGCATCACAATGTTGGTCTTATAGCTTGGGATTTCAACGTTTTCCTCGTAAATCCCTTCTTTGACATAGATCACTGTCCTATCCATGCTGTTGTTCGGAGCAAAGTTGATGGCTTCAGTGATGGTGCTAAAGTTCCCAGTTCCATCTGCAGCCACGACTAGCACTTCATTTGGGTTATATTCTTCCCTATCTTGAAAAGTTCCTTGCTTTCGGCTTGATAACCACTTCGGAGCATTCATCAATGGTTGTTTATTCTTCTGGCCTGTGGGAGTCCCCGTCTCAGGCTTCGGTAGCACAGAAAGAGAGTTACTGACATGCTTGTAAGTGTTGATCACGGATTTCACCAGAGCTGGTTTCATGGTGCCAGAAGCAGAATCTAGGCCTTCCAAGCATGTGTTCTTGTTGGTGAGAGCTGCACTGAGGTAGGCTCTTGCATCAACTATGCTCATGGAGTTGGAGGAACGGATCCCTGAGAGTGATCTTTTCAGAGAAGCCAATGTGGATTGGTGGAGTTCTCTGCAGTCCTGAACCGCTCCTCTTTGCTTCTCTATGATGTTTGAGTGTCCAACGTTGTGGAAGATGTTGGAGAGCTTTGTGGCTTCAGATATTGCTACTTGGAGGGACTGAAGGAGGTAGCTGATAATGTTTGGACTTATGTTTATTGAGATGGATAGCTTCAATGAATCGAAACAAACTTCTGGATATGGAGTGGTTGTGCAGAAAGATCTTAAGGAAGAGAGATTGGAGTGAAGTGTTGCGGAAGCATTGGAGGAGGTGGCAGAACAAGTGTGTGAGTAGAAGATTGCAAGCAGAAGAAAGACGAGTTTACGAGATGAATGAGCCATGAAAAGATGAAGATGATGAATGAGGAAAAAGTAAACAGAGATGAAAGTGTTTGATATTTTGACTCACTTAAATAAAGTGATGGGGACAGTGATTAGAATCTAAAGTAACACAGGTTTTGAACTAATGCATTATTGGAAGTATGTCTGCCACTGTATTCATTGATATCAAGTGGAAAATTTTTCTGGTTTTATTTTTTTTTATTAGACTTTAGTCAAATGAATATGATGAGAAGAATAAAAAAGTTACAAACTTTACTTTTGGGTGAGTAGATTATAGCAAGTTGCTCCTGGAAGATAATGTAAAAGAAAATGTTATTTCTTCTATGGAAGAGGATACTCTGAGTCTCAGACAAAAAGACAGTGACTGCATGTTGCAGTTAATTGGACACACCCATTTGGGATTTTCATGGCTCACCAACCAACCATGCTCTTAAAATTACAAAACTTACTAAGCTAAAAGGTTTAGATTTCTAGATCTTTTAACCAATACAGAGTAATTTACATTTAAAATTACAAAAAAACAGTGAAACCTTTTAAAAAATTTTGAAGTTGGACGAGTACGATGACACAACTTCATAAGAAAGAAGTTGTGTTATCTCAAACGATTTCACTATATTTGAAGTCACGCCAAAATCACTCAATTTCTTTGATTGTATACTAATAAAATCATTTTCATTGACACAACTTTTTAACACGACACAATTTTAAAATTTTAAAAATATTACATCACTTTATTTTTTACTTTTTTAGATATAAATTAGAAAAAATAGAACATTAGGATATGTGATGATGGTATGTCGAGGTATTGGATTGTATATGCCTTGGAGATACTCAGAGATACACATTGTGACTAGATAACAATAACTAAATTCAGTAATAAATTGATAAATTTTGTGATAATATTAAAATATATTTAAAGATAAAATGGAAATGATTACACTTAAAATTTATTTGACTTATGCAATATACTATGAATTTCTTTAATTTTAGAAATTAATGTGAAGGTGCTTGGGGTGACCGTGAGTGATGGAATGTATATAGCAACCCGTGAAGCTGCTTCGAAGACTGGATCACCCCCAACCTGTATGGGTTTGCACTGAAATTTTTAAAAGTAGGAAATTAAAACATTCTAATGTTAAACTAACAAAAAGAAATTGAAAAAAAAAACATTATAATAGTAGAATTAAAAATATATGTTCAATTTATTTTAAAATTAATAAATATGAAGTATCTTTCTTGACAAAACTTATTAAAAAGTTGGGTACATAAGTTTATATCCATTTGGATGAGAATAAAATTACATGAAAGAATAAAAGATGAGATGGTAGTTTGAAACTTATATAAAATTAAATTGAAAACCGATGTATCTCTTCTTCCAAACAGAATAACCTAAATAGATAAATCCTTAGTTAATGTTTTATTATTCGTTAATCTTTAATCAATGAGTTCATTCAGACAACTTGAGTTTGTCTCGTGAAATCATAAGTCAGAATACTGAACTGGGCAACCGTCATTCACGTTTGTCCACAAATATGCCAAATCTCACGTGTGGAGATTCTTTTGGCTATAAACAAATTATTACTTTTTCATATTTTTTATTTTATTTAAATATTGCTCTAATATTGATAAAAAGGTAAACAAAATTATTTAATAAAATAAAAAAATAATAGGAAAATATATAATTTAGCCTATTTATGTTTATAACAAACGTAGAAAAAAGAACATATGTATGTAGCTAGCCCTGAGCACATTATTGTGTTTTTCCTGTTCGCACTTCACGTGAAAAGATAGTGAAAAAGTGATGGAACCCAACCAAAAAAAAAGGAGTTTTATTGTCTTTTATATTTGTGAGACTCCATTATCATGAATAAAGGTACAATCTCAAACTATTTTTATTGGCTATTCCGGATTAATTAAGTTTTAAGTTATTGTTAGTTTAGATATTTTAATTAAATTTTTATTATACTTTTATTTGAATAATTAAAAGTTTTATGTTTTTAAGTAAGTCCTTGTGACTTGATTTTTTTGGAATAGGTGACATAAGTGTTTTTTTTCTTGGAATTTTGTAAGACAAAACAATGCATAGAAATGGATTAAGCCATCAAAATCAGATTATAAGTGAAAAACAAAATGCAGTGTACAGGAGAAAACAGAATCGACTAAGTTTTATTAATATTAGATGATATTGTTAATATAAAATAATAAATAAATCTTATTATTTAAAAAAATCATCCTAAATAATATAACTGTCATGTTTTTTAATGATTTTCATGTCATTACCGAGAAATCATTATCATTGATATAAATAATGTTAACAATATAATATTTTTAATAAATTTTTAATAAAAAAATTATATATTAATTTTATGTAAAGTATAAAATTTCACATTTTAACTGATACAAATAAATAAATAAGATGAAGCGACAAAATAATTATAATACAATTCAGTGAATAGAAAAATTAAATTAAAAGCATTCAATAAATTACTGTCCAGAAATATTCAATAATTTTTTTAAAAAAAGGTAGAAACTCAAATTTGAAAATAACTAAAACGAACTTAATACTTAATTTATAGTATCATATATGTAGAAATTGAACCACTTAATCTGTAATATGACGCTCGTTCTGCTACTTTTAATGAAAAATATTTAGCGTATTTTTTTCTACATAAGATTTTTCAAATTAAATGAAATATAAATTGGAGCTAAAATGTATTATTTTTTAAATTTTATTTTATTGTGGATGTTATGCGAACAAATTATTCATCCATTCTCTCTAATTGGATGTGTATTTATATAATATGCCTAGTTAGTGGAGCAACTTTTTGCATAAAGGAGAATTAGTAATCTAAAAGAAAACCATTAATCTAAAAGGTCAAAGTGTACGGAATTCTTCATTTATTAATGTTTTTGTTATCAATAAATGTACTTTGGTTACAATTCTAAAAATAATACTCAAATAAAAGTCATGAATTAAAATTCAACATGAATATTTTATTTTTATTTTTATTCAATCTAAAAATTCAAATTTATATTTTGATTGCTAATATTAAAAGTATCTCTAAAATGTTTTGCATCTATGGTGTAATGTTGCCCGTGACACCCACTCTATTAACTTTTACCATTATTTTAGTGCTGATGCTTTTATGTCTTTGGGAAGGTGCGTGTACTTTGGTAGGCGATAATACTTTTTGGATTTTTGTTGGTTGTTAGGCAGATATTTACCAAGATTTTACACTGAGAAATATGAAAAACAGAGTAACAGAAAATTATAAAAATAAAAATAAAGAGTTAATTTTAGAGTTAGTCACCCCAGTTTACTAAATATCTTGTCTTGTGTTGTGTGTATATAGTGAGACTTTGATACTCATTTGGAAGTTAAATTGCGATAGAGGGGTCTACAGTTTTATCCACAACAAAATTACACGAGAATGATTTCCAGTTTTATATAAAAAAAAATTATATAAAAGTTTGTAGTTTTTTTTGTCAATCGGATAATAATACTTTTTATTGAATTCGAACTATATTAAATTTTCTGTGTACTTTTATTTATATTTTTACTCTTATTTTTATATGTGTTTATCTGTAAATAGATTATTTTTCTATTGCATGATTTTTTATGTGTCTTTCTGGTAAATTCTTCTTTAAAGATTCATTAAAAATTGTATGAACGTTTGTTAAAAAAATTACATGTTAAGTAATAATATCTTTTGTTAAGTATTTGTGGATATAGGTCTTGTGGTGTCTAATCATGTTAAATTTTGTTGTGTTTTTATTTATATTTCCTCTCTTTTGTGTGGGTATGTTTCTCTTTGAAGAGATTATTTTTCAATTGCATAATTTTTAACAACTTTAAGTCATTAATCTTTATAAAATCGGTTTGTAAGGTAGGTAGTCTGATAAGAATAACGGGTGATAGGATATGTTCAACAAATAAAAAATTTTGTTATAATAAGCTTTAAATGATATTGATATATAAATCATCTAAGGAGTAACTTCAAACCTAACTTAACTTTATAAAACCAGTGTGTAAGGTGAAGTTTGTACTTACTTATATATTATAAATTATTTTTAGTCAATAATAGTTTTATATGTTAATTTTTTTTTCTATAATTTACCTTTGATGTCTCTATAGAATGCAACAAAGGTTCTAATTATTCTGTTGTAGGTATATTACAAAGGCCGTGGTAACATTACCATTGGAATATGTTAATTTATATATGTAGTCTTCTTTGTCAACAATTTATCATATATTGCACTTATTTTATATCAATTTAGGAAGGATAATAGATTTGATAAAATAAAACTTTTGAAGCTGTGAAGGCTCTTGTAAATTCAGATATTGGGTGACTCAAATGTCTCACAGCATATTGTAAATCAAACAATGGAGTAGATATTAGGTAATAATTGGACTAATAGTTTTCTTTCACGTGCTATTATACGAAGACAAAGAAACATGTCACCGGAATAGTGGGAGAAAGAAGAAAGTAATGCATGTTATATTAGGACTACTACAAAATCATTCATTTATAACCTTTTCTACGATCATTATATGAGAATTGTACGTAGTTAAAAAATATATTGTGGCTCTTTTGTAATTAAATGAATATACTACAAAATGTTTGTGCAGACACTTATTCTCTTCGTTGTTCCTACTCCTCCATTTTACCTTTCCATTGTAGATGTCACTATGCACTTCACGAAAAAAAAAAAAACATATTTTTTTCTCTTTTCCAAATTATGATCGTATTTTTTTTAATTATATTAATGTGTTATTTACAGGAACGACGGATTTTCAACAAATATTTGACACAAAAATAAAATAATTTGCAGATACTAAATATATAAAATGTAAGCCTTTTTTTTTCAGTGCTATAGAGTTTGGGCCTGGCCTTTTCGGAGGCCCAAGGCCAGCCCTACTGTAGGACCCCTATACCCTTCCAACTCACTCATTCTTCACCCTTCTATTTTCCAGAGCTGCCCTCT